>Ga0209633_10006337_pt1 | contig 10146 bp, 13 predicted proteins | sample Cruoilmetagenom1_FD_187290 | JGI IMG/M metagenome (GOLD analysis project Ga0209633, IMG submission 187290) | Oil polluted marine microbial communities from Coal Oil Point, Santa Barbara, California, USA - Sample 1 (SPAdes) (version 2) | ecosystem: Environmental > Aquatic > Marine > Oil seeps ... | reverse complement strand
CGTTTTGACCGTAAACCGTACCGCCCCATGCGCCCGAGGGGTCGCCGAGGTGCTTTTTGCTGGTGTTGTTTTGACAAGATTTTCGATGACTACCCTCTTAGTTTCCACACTGCCTGCCATGTTTGGAACTCTGGCGGCTTGATACGGTAACGTGCAAAATTCCCCTCGTGAAGCGCAAGGAGTTCATCCTCAAGCGTTGTTCGAAACTCTTCACGGTCTTCCTTGGGGATATTTTCAACGCACCACGGTTTCAGAAATTGAACAACATTTTTTCGGGACATTGGCGTTGTCACAATGCGAGAGACAGCAGCACCAAGCTCTTTACGATATTTGATGCGAAACGGGTCGGGGTTGCCCAAAGATTGCCGAACGGCTGCGTAAGCTTGAATGGATCGGCGATAGGCAAAGATAAACACATCCCGAAGAAGAGAAATGTCGTTGTTCTCATAGATGGCGAGAACGGACTTTGTGTAGAGATCTTGCGGAACACCATCAAACGAGAGCGGGGCAAGGTTGGTTCGGATCAGCGGAATGTTTACGGCGATGCGGGCCACGCGTTTGTTCACGTCCTCAAAGGGTTGCAGGTATGGCAGGTGGACGAGGATAAAAAATGCTTGCTCAAAAGGGTCAGTTACCGCCTCAGCTTTTTTGAGAATGGTATCGAAATTTTCCGCAATGAAATTCGGGTTTTCCAGCGGGTGAAACGCTGAACCCTCGATCCTGATTGCGATCATGCGTAACCGGCCAGGGGCCGCTGGATCAGGTCGCAGATTGTTGGCGAGGAGCGCGTGAAGGTTCTGGATCGTGTATCTGTTGAACCCGGTTTCATCGACATTGCGAACCAGAAATTCGATGGCGTCTTTGTGGTTCAAGATCATTTGCGCTTCGCGTTGATCTTTGCCTTCGGCTGCTTCGCCAAAATCAATGAGGCGGCGCGTGTCGAGGGGAGAATAAGTGTTGCCCTCAAGACGGCTTGAATTCCATGCAAGATCGACAAGAAGGCGTTGCAGGATTCGCTTGGCGTATGTTCCCGCCTCTTGTTCATGCGCTCCGGCATTTCCCAAAGCGGTGAGTTCAATTGTCAGCTCATTGGACAGGTAGCGTGTTTCATTTGGTGCGTAATCGTCAAGGAATGCCTGATTGTACCCTGTTGGGTTTCGGGCTGAGATGTTTTGAGAGACACGTTCCAATGCCGCACGACCCGCATCAGAAAGAGGTAGCGCATCCGGGGTTTCTGCCGCGATTGGTGCATCCTCTGCTAGGCGGTATTTTGTAGACCGAACCTGCCCTTCGCGTGTGATTGTCATATCCTCAACAAGCGATTTCAACCGGTTTTGGAGCGTCCGTCTAGGCACTCTTATTGTGAGCGGGTCGTGGATTTCTGAGACGGATAAAGCCTGCTTGGCCCCGCCCAGAACGCGAAGTAAATCTTTGTGCTCTGAGAGTGGTACTTCTCGTGCCATTTTTGAATGTGCCCGCTCTTGCGCCTAAATCCTTATGCGTAAGAATTCGGCTTATGCGCAAGAACTATCTACGCGGCTTTGCATTATGATCTCCAGTATGTCTCCGTTGGCGCCGACCCCTCGGCCAACAAATCCCCGACATCACTCAACCGCCTGTCTTGCCTTCTGGAACTTGGTTGTTTTCTGCCAAATATACTAAATGAGACTCTGTGATGGTTGAAAACCACGGGCATATATCCAGCAAAATTCCCCGAACAGCAAATTGTCCAGTTGCCGACAGGTTTTCCTGCCTTCGCGTAATGCCGATAGAATTTTCTGCTCGCGGGTTTCGATTATTGAGCTTGTGGTGTTTATCGCCTCTGAAAACCCGTTCCGAATAAATCCGTGCGACGGAAAAACCTGTTCTACATCCAGCCCTTCAACCCGCCGCAAACTTTTAAGATATTCCGAAACGCCCCCGGCCGTAGACGTATACCACGGCAATGCACTGCCTGGGCCTGAACTATGAAACAGATCGGTTGATAGTAAAAGCTTCAGTGTAGGCTCGTAAAACACCAATAAACCGATGTCATGTCCGGGAACCAGAATGGTTGTGAATGTGTATTTCCCGATATTCAGCCTGTCGCCCCCCCTGATTGGGGTCACGTCAATATCCTCTAGCCACCACTTGCCGCAGCTTTGTTCGAAATTGGCCAAAATATCAAAGTCGCGCAGATCCGGCACGATTTTGCGAACAGATTCAGGCAGGCAATAGTGGTCTTGCATGGCAGGATCAAAAGCTTCGGGGATGCTTTTTTCAGACAAATATACTTTTGGGTTGCAATAGTCCGTGATAAGATTGACCCCCGCGATATGATCTGTGTGCCCGTGCGTCAGATAAATCGTGTGGATGTCAGAAACGCCATAACCTATTCCTTTCAGGCACTTTTGAAACCCCTCGAAACTGGCCTCTTCGTTCAATCCCGTATCAATAACGTTCAATCCGTTTTTATCCGGAATGGTAATCCCCCCATTTTTAATGGGGTCCAGCCGTAGAATTCATGCGGCTGTTTTCAGTTTCATGGCGGGGGTTATGCCGCCGATGCCCATGTTGGGTCGCTCGTTGTTGTATGTCCAGAGCCATTCAGTTGCTTGGTCCTGCGCCTCCTCGATGGTTTCAAAGATGTATTGGTCAGCCATTCACCCCGGACTGTGCGGTTGTAACGCTCGATGTAGGCATTCTGCTGGGGCTTGCCGGGCTGGATGTGTTCCAGCCTGACGCCCTGCTTCTCAGCCCATTCCATCAATTTTCCACTGATGTATTCGGGACCATTATCAACGCGAATGGTGTTTGGTTTCCCGCGCCATTCGATGATCTGGTTCAGGCTGCGCACGACGCGTTCGGCTGGCAACGAGAAATCGACTTCAATGCACAGACCTTCGCGATTGAAGTCATCAAGTACGTTTAAAGTCCGGATCGACCGACCGTCTGCCAACTGATCCGCCATAAAATCCATCGACCAGGTGTCGTTTGGCAAGTCTGGGACCGCCAGCGGCTCAGGTTTATCACGCTTAAGACGCTTCTTGGGTTTGATCCGCAGGTTCAGCTCCAGTTCGCAGTAGATCCGGTAAACACGCTTGTGGTTCCAGCCATAGCCTTGGACGTTGCGTAGGTACAAAAAGCATAGGCCAAAGCCCCAGGATCGCTTGTTGGCCGTCAGTCGTTCCAGCCAATCTGCGATCTCTTCGTTCTCATCACTCAGAACCGGACTGTACCGATAGCACGTCTCACTGATCTCAAACGCACGACAGGCTAGCGCAATGCTGACACCGTTCCGTGCGACCGCGTTCATGGCCATCTCTCGCCTCAGAGACGGCCTTAACGCTTTTTTCCAAGCGCCTCCTTCAACAGATCATTCTGCATGCTCATCTCAGCATACATCTTCTTGAGGCGACGGTTCTGTTCAGCCATGTCCTTCATCTCAGCGATCAAGGATGCGTCCATGCCGCCAAACTTGGCCCGCCATTTGTAAAAGCTGGCGCTGCTCATCCCATGCTCCCGGCACAGCTCAGAGACCGGCACACCGCCCTCCGCCTGCTTCAAGATGCCCATAATCTGTGCGTCGCTATATCGTGCTGTCTTCATCGTAAATCTCCTCAGATATCTTGCCGAGAAAATTCTACTTTTGAACACCACTAATTTTAGGGGGGATTACCATCATACTCTTGAAGCGCGACGAATCCATCATTCGGGAGCGGACATCGGCGGCAATGGTTTCCCAAGCACGGGGGGCCAGCAGGATTGAGTGCGGGCCGATTTCACGTAAATCTTCCATCATGGATTCCTGCTCTTCGACCATATTCACAATCACCCGCGCGATAGGTGCTTGAAATATCACGAATTCTTGCTCAATCACCCAAGGCAGCGGCAGCACCGCCACATAATTATCACCCGGGTATTTTGGTTCATATTTCAGGAATTCATAGGCGTGTTAAAGGAACGGACCGCCCTGCATCATCGACAGTTTTGGCCGCCCTGTGGTGCCTGATGTGGCCAAGAATGTTGCCACATCCTCGGGTTGGCAAGAATCCAGCTCATCGTCAAAAAGCTCCGGACTGCGCGCCTCGACCTCCTTGCCGATCCGGTATACTTCTTCGATCGAAATCAGTCGATCACCGTCATATTTGCGCATCCTGCGCGGATCGCAGTAGATCACTTTCGCGACGGTTTTCAACTCGTCAAAAAGCTCAAGGATCTCATCGACTTGTTCCTCATCCTCAACCAAAATGTACTTGGCCTCGGAATAGTTGATCAGATAGCTGATCTCGTCACCAATGAAATCCTGATAGATGCCAAGCGAAATAGCGCCAATCGCATGGGCGCCTATTTTCCCCCATATCCATTCAGGACGGCTTTCGCCCAACAGTCCCAAAACATCACCGCATTTCAGCCCCATCTCGCGCAGGCCCAGCCAGCGAGCGAGCGAGCGGCATAATAATCCGCCCATGTATGTTCGACCCAGATGCCAAAATCTTTTTCCCGCAGCGCGACCTCATCGGGAAAATGCAGCGCGTTATAGCGCACCACTTTGGGCACCGTGTTATGAACGGAAATGTCGCAGTAATCAGTGGTTTTTGCGGCCATCATGCACCCACCTTTTCGGATTTTCATCAATATTGACGATGGCGTGGGTCGCGCCCACAGCACGCAATTTTCCCTTATTGACCTGCTTGGTACCGCCAATGATTTCGATATTTTCCACCGCATCATTCGGGTGAATGCAAAACGCCGTCCTGCCAACCACACTTGCCTCAAGGCCAAGATCGAACAACAATTCCGTGATGCTTGGAACCAGAGAAACAATCCGCGGATCAACCGCTTGAGCATGCTTGTTCCCGATGGCATCGACAAATACGCGATGTTTCAATGGTACGCGCCTCCGAATGTTGCCCAACCTTCTTTACTATACCGACGCATGAGCCAACGATTGCTGTCGCAAATTTTTGCGCTGTTTCAGTATCACTTAGAATCTGCCATATGTTTGCCAAAAAAACCTACAGGCAAGGTACCACTTATGAGAATTGATTTCAAAGACAGTTGCTTTCCGAAAGACGCAATCCTGTACGCGGTGTTTTTCTATGTCCGCTATGGGTATTGCCAAGTTGTTGAAAGCTGATAGCGGCGGAGACGAAAGATCTTCTCCCGCTTTCGTGTTGGCCTGTGTGAAACTTCAATCGCCCGCCACAGCCCGCTAACGCGCGCAGGTCTTCAACATCTGCGGCGCTCAAGGCGAAGCGATGGTACGCCCAAACCGCATTCAGCTGCGGTGAAGCGATAGCGCATCCAATGCAATAAAGTCGCCGGATTTTGTCAGCGCAAGCGGATTTATTTCAATTTCCTCGATGCTTTCATCCGCAACAAATGCCGCCCCAAGGGCGCCAAGGTTTTGCGCAAGCTGGCGCAAATCACCTTGCGGTCCGCCCCTGTATCCCTCGAACAATGGCGCTGTCTCGAGGCCTTGTAAAAGCAAAAGGATTTCGTCTTCACCAAGTGGTAAATAAGCCAGCACGCGGTCAGGGCGCAGCTCAACCTCGACCCCACCGCGACCAATCAGGATAAGCGGGCCAAACACCGCGTCACGTTTGAAACCAATAATCAGCTCTTGGGAAATCGGTGCCATTTCCTGTGCCAAAATACCGTCCAACCGCAAGTTGCCTTTGGCAGCAATCTCCAACATCCGCTGCACTTCTGCTGCCAACTCGCTTTGGGTTTTTATTCCCAGCGCAACGCCGCCGTGCTCGCTTTTGTGCAGCATGTCGGGGCTTTGCAGTTTCACCACCAACGGCGGGGTGAGTTGCGCAAAGGCGCTGGCGGCATCATCGGCAGATTGCAGCAAAACATGTTTTGGAAATTGCAGGCCGCAGTTGTCGGAAATAAGGCGCTGCGCCATGACTTCTGAACGCGCATCACAGGTTTTAGGTGACGGCAATGGCAGCGGCCAATCCGTGTTTACCAACGCCTTGGCTTTGACCTGACCGTCGGTCACCTTGCGTAAGATTTTCATTGCCCGCACCGCTTCGGGAATATCAGGAAACACCGGCAAGCCCTGACTTTCCAGATCTGCCACCACCTGTTGCGGGGCGCCGACCCAAACCACCATAACCTGTTTTCCGGCCTTGGAAAAAGCCGCGACAAGGCTGTCTGACAAATCCTTGGAAATACTGGCCATCAGGCCGATGAAAATGATGAAACTGTCATGGTCCGGTGCCGTGCCAAGGGCGTTTAGAACCCTGCCAAAGACGCTTGGATCACCCGCAATGCCGCCGGTCACATCCAACGGATTATTGGCCGCAACAAACCCCGGCAATTCCGCATCCACCCGCGCGCGGGTTTCGGTATCAAAGGCGGGCACAGCAAAACCTGCCTCGTCCAGTTCATCGGCCAGCAACACGCCAGCGCCGCCTGAAACGCTGACCACGCCAACATTGCGACCCGTCGCGGCTGGCTGCATCAACATCAGACGGGCCGCCGATGTCATGTCGGACAAGGAATTCACCCGCACAATTCCGATCTGGTCAAACAGCGCCTGATAACGGGTATCTTCGCCCGCCAAAGCGCCGGTGTGCGATGCGGCTGCGGCGGCCCCGCTTTCAGATCGGCCAGCCTTGATTAACAATATCGGCTTTCCCGCCGCCGCTGCGACCAAAGCCGCCTCGCGAAAGGCCGCGCCGTCTTTGATATCTTCGACGTAGCACCCGATCACCTGCGTATCGGGATCCTGCGCCAAGTGATAAATTGCATCCGAAACGGTGATCCCAGCTTCGTTTCCGGTGGCCACCCATGACGACACACCAATCCCGCGCTGCAACACCATATCCAGCCAATAAGCCCCCAGAGCGCCGCTTTGAGTCACAAAACCAAAGCCGCCCTCGATCATTTCATTCTGTTCCATTGCGGTGGTGAACGAGGCCACCATGCGATTTTTAATATTGATCGCGCCCAAACAATTTGGTCCCAGTAATACGGCCCCGCCATCATCACACATTTTTTGCAAACGCTCTTGGGCGATACCCCCCTCGGCGGAAAATTCGCCATATCCGGATGAAAAGATCACAAAGGATTTAACGCCGGCCACCAGCCCATCAGCGACCATATCTTCGACCATTTTTGCGGGCGCGGCGATAATGGCCAGATCAATCGGCTGACCGATCGCTGACATGGCGGGATAGGCGGTTAAGCCTTGAATCTCGTCCTTGTTCGGGTTGACCGGATAAATGATGCCTTTGAACCCCAGCTTTTTCATATAATCAATTGGGCGCCCGCCAATTTTAAGCGGGTTATCAGACGCGCCAACAACCGCAATCGAGGCAGGGTTCAGCAGGACATCGAGGTTCTTGAAAGTATGGGTCATAATCTGGCCGTTCCATCTATTACGCGCGCGCCTGTCTGGGTTTCGACCCAGACGAAAACGGTGTTGTTTTCTTTATGTTCAACCTTGGCGGTCAAAACGTCATCAATCCGCACCGGTTTGGTAAACCGGATATCGACGACAGCAGCTCCGCAACGGGTGGCACCAAATTCGGCCCGCAACACCTGCCAGATCAGCGCAAGCGACATCGTGCCGTGCGCAATAACACCGCCCATCGGGGATTTTGCAGCAAAAACCGGATCGACATGGATGGGGTTAAAATCATTGGTGATCGTCGCGTATTGTCCAATCACATCTGCCGTAATAGTTAGCGGTTTGCCGCAAACTGTATTCTCGGGGGTCAAGCTGCCCATATCAACCTCATCGTACCTGTGAAAAGAAGAGTGCCATTTTCATCATGGCTTTCGGTTTCCAGATCAATCCAACGCCGCCCTTTGCGCAGTTCTTTTGAACGGCATGTCACATCGGTGGTGACGGTCTGGCCCAGTTTGGGAAGGCGCGTGATTTCAAAGGCCTGGCTTGCATGAACATTGCCGGGCGGGCGCGGGGCGATCAATGCCGTGTAGGCGTTCATCACCAAAACAGCCGTCATGCCTTCGGGCATATCAGGCGCGCAATCCGCGTCGTCGGGAAACAGCGCCGTCCAGTTTTCAAACATGGTATCATCCAGCGTCACGTCAGCCTTGCCAAAGGAAACGCCGGGTTGGAAATCCTCGAATGTTATCATTTTGCGCCACTCCGTTTTGCCTGAGGCATCTTGAAACCGTCATTGCCACGCGCCTCGAATATGATTTCGACAGGATCACCAATTTGTGCATCAAGCCGGTCATCCCCAACGATATTCAGCATCAGGCGAACCCCTTCGCTGACATCCACCAGCGCCAAAACATAGGGCGAATAATCCTTGAATGCTTTGGTCGGGCCGCGCTGAACAATCGAAAAACTGGCGATTACGCCTTGCCGATTGCTGTCACGCCAAACCAGATCAGGCGATTGGCAATGCCCGCAAAAACTGCGCGGAACGGCCTGCACTTTGTTACAAGCAGTGCAATGTTGCAGTGCCAGCCGATCATCGCGCGCAGCGTCCCAGTAGGGTTGCGTGTCGTGGTTGGGGCGGGGGATTGGTAGTTCCATTGGTTTACTCCTGACCCAAAACAAGGCTGCAATGGGCCGACAAAATTCCGCCATCCCCATGCACAAACACCAGACCGGCATCATCGACTTGTCGCTTGTCGGCTTCGCCGCGCAACTGGTGCGCAGCCTCGACAATATGAAATGCGCCACCGGCCGCGCCGGAATGCCCGTAACTCATCAAACCGCCGTGGGTGTTGGTGGGCAGCTTGCCACCCAGCGATAAATCACCGGCCAAAGCCGCCTTGCCGGCTGCACCTTTTTCAAAGAAACCGATTGATTCCAACTCAACCATCAGTGTGATGGTGAAGCTGTCATAGATTTCGGCAACATCAATATCGGCCGCCGTCACACCCGCCTGCGCAAAGGCCAACGCCGAAGAGGTTTTACAGCCAAATTCGGTTAACGAGGGGGCCGCCATGATGTGTTCATGGGTGTGGCCCTGACCGCTGCCCAGAACCCGCACAGGTTTGCGCGTATCCGCCGCCGCATCTGCCGCGCTGACGATGATCGCGGCCCCGCCATCGGAAATCAGGCAGCAATCCAGCAGCCGCAGGGGCGAGGCGATGATCCGGCTGTTTGAAACATCCTCAATGCTTAGCGGATCGGTTTTATAGGCCTTGGGATGCAGGGCGGCATGTTGGCGTGCGGCGACCGAAATACCCGACAGCTCATCACGGCTGATGCCATATTCTTGCAGGTATTTCTGCGCGACCAAAGCATAAGAGGCAGGCACCGACATGCCGTAGGGCTGTTCAAATTCGGGGTGCCCGACACTGGCCAATGCGGCCACCGCCCCGTCGCGGGTCATGCCACTAAGCCGGTTGTCGCCGGTCACACATAAAACGTGGCGACATGCCCCCGATTCCACCAGCGCAACAGCGTTTGCCAGCATGATACAGGCCGTGGCCCCGCCAGCCTGAATGGCCGTGTTAAAGGTAGGGCTGATGCCGAAATATTCACAGAAAACCGAGCTGAGCATCAGGTGCGGCAGGGTCATGGAATAACCGCACAAAACGCCGTCAATATCAGAGGCCTTTAACCCGGCATCGCGTAACGCAGCATTGGCCGCCTCGGCGTGCAGGCCCATCGCGGTTGAACCCGCCAACTCGCCCATGGCTGTGTCGGCAACGCCGGTAATACGCGCGGTATGCTGTTTGCGCGCGCTCACGATTTTTTCTCGTCTTTGGTCAAGCGGTCCCAGTCAAATTCCAGTGGTTTTTTATCCAAAAACCGCTCAATGGCCGCCTTGTGGTAATCCGATGTCATGCACAGCGCTTGGGCCATAGATTCCATATCCGAAAGGGCGCGGTAATCATTGTCAAAAGACTGGTTCAACATGGTTTTTGCCATGCCCGTGGCCAGCCGTGACGATGTTTCAAACCGTGCCGCTATTTTCAAAGCCGCATCCAGCAAATCCTCGGGGTCATGGATTTCAAGGACAATCCCCAGATCCTTGGCCTCGTCTGCACCAAAGGAGCGCGCGGTCATCACCAATTCTTTGGCGCGGGTTAGGCCGACGATGCGGGGCAGCAGGAAAAACCCTGCAAGATCAGGCACAAGGCCGATGCGCCCGAACACCGCACAAAACCGCGCACGGGTCGAGGCCAACACAAAATCAGCCGCCAGCGCAAAGTTCAAAC
>Ga0209633_10006336_pt1 | contig 10146 bp, 6 predicted proteins | sample Cruoilmetagenom1_FD_187290 | JGI IMG/M metagenome (GOLD analysis project Ga0209633, IMG submission 187290) | Oil polluted marine microbial communities from Coal Oil Point, Santa Barbara, California, USA - Sample 1 (SPAdes) (version 2) | ecosystem: Environmental > Aquatic > Marine > Oil seeps ... | reverse complement strand
GTATCCGTCCTCCCCTAGTTCATGCTCAGGTGAAAACTGGACCTTTGTCAATAGCACCGAGTGTGGTGAAGACGGATATTGCACAGGTTATAAAAAGGAATGACTTATACTCATCAGAAACTGGTCAATAACTAGGGCTTCAATATCAGGAATAAGGGCTTTCGCTGCTCGAACAAGGCAAGCTGCGGCTTAACATCTAAAACATTTCAATCTAATACGTATTAAGGGGGCTTGGCGCAAGTAGTTCAGGCCCCCTTTTTTATTCCCAAGAATTTTCAATAAAGGTTAATGATATTAACAAGTTAAACTAGAGTACATCGCCGTTACGTTCGGTCCTCAAATCCAATGATTATTACACCCTCTTAAGTGGAATTAATGCAACTTGTAGAAAATGAATGATTTTAATTTTCTTTATGTTATCTTAATATGAGAACTGTAGCTTATAATAAGTTCAATTCTTAGGCGGAATAATTATATCAAAGACTAAGATAATAAGAGGAGAAAAAGCAGTGACTCAGTTTTATAATAAACTTACAGTAATGGTGGGATTTTTGCTATTCACACTACCGCTGATTTCAACTGCTCAATCATTACCATAGTCAATAACTACACCGGACACAGTTGAGACACGCATAGGCACACTTGATTTCCATGACGGTGCACCCGGTGACGAAACGGTAGAAAAGGTTTACGACAATCTTGATTTTACCCATGCCTTTGAAACATTTGTAAACACTTTCAGGGTGTCGGCATTGTAGCAGCACGCCGGGGATTTATCGATATTGGAGTAAAGGATAACGAGATACACATTGTTGAATGAGTCAAATGATCTATAATTGAGCAAATAATATAGGATTTATCAAAGAGGAGATAGATACAATGATAAAAGCATCTTTTAGAGTTTTTATTTTGGCATTTACTTTTAGTTTGTTTGGTATTGCTTCTTTTTCGAGCTCCGCGGAGGAACTTACTGCTGAGGAAATAAAGTCCATAGCAGAAGACGCTTATATATATGGATATTCCTTGATCACATCAGAAGTTACACGTGTTCAGATGAGTAACGTGTCCAAGGTAGAAGGTATACACGCACCTATGGGGAAGTTTATTAATATCAAGCGATATCCCCCAGCTGATTTTCGCGGAGTATCAGCACCTAATGCAGATACGTTGTATTCAGTGGCTTGGATTGATTTAGGTAAAGAGCCTACAGTGTTCTCTCATCCTGATATGGGCAAACGTTACTATCTGTTCCCGATGTACAGCCTGTGGATGCCTGTGATAGATTCAGTTGGAAGCCGTACCACGGGAGAAAAAGCAGCAACTTATCTCATTACTGGACCAGCCTGGAAAGGGGAAGTGCCAGAGGGCATGACCCAAATCAAGTCCCCAACACGCTATTTCTTAATACTCGGCCGTACTTATGCTGATGGAACTGAAGAAGACTACAAGAAGGTTAACTCGCTCCAGGCACAGTACGACCTCACACCACTATCATATTACGGAAAAGACTACAAATTTGAAGCACCACCAGTGAACCCTGATCCGGGCTTCAGTATGACAGAAAAGCCCCAAACGGTAATACTCGATATGGGAACAAAGGCTTATTTCGATATGATGACTGAGCTCATGTGCAAAGACGCTCCACCCGCAGAAGAGGACGCACCGATACTTGAGAAGATAGCCAAAATTGGTATTGAGCCCTGTAAACCTTTCAAGATTGATGAGTTTGATCCTGGAGTACAGGAATCATTGAATGGCCTACCCAAATCTGCTCTTGAGAAGATAACTGCTGGTCATGATAACCTTGGGAAAATGGTCAACGGGTGGCAGTTTACCATGGGAGTTGGACAGTACGGTACCGACTATATGAAGCGAGCTATCATTGCTGCCTACGGCTGGCCCGCAAACCTTGAGAAAGATGCCGTATACCCCTACACACAGGTAGACAGCGAAGGCAAGGCGCTTACAGGTGCTAATAAATACACATTAACATTTGCCAAAGGACAGACCCCGCCAGTTAACGGATTCTGGTCAATAACCATGTACGAGATCGACAAAGGTTGGTGGTTTGTACCCAATTCACTTAATAAATTCACTGTAAGTCCACGTAACGATCTTAAGTACAATGAGGACGGTTCAGTTACACTATACTTTCAGAATGAGTCTCCAGGGAAGGAAAAGGAAGCCAACTGGTTGCCCGCTCCTACGGGTAATTTCTTAGCTATGTTGCGTATGTACTGGCCAAAATCCGAAGACCCGTCAATACTCAACGGAACATGGGAGCCACCAGCTGTTCAGAAAATTACTGAATAATATTTTTATCAGGTCATAATGCAATAACATGGTCAAGCATTTTTAATATTCTTTAATATCAATGTTCGCTTGCGTTATCTTTTTAGATAGCGCATACGGACAAACCTATACACATGTAGTGGAATGTCGTAAGGAACACTTCGTCGGTCTTATATTAGCGTCAGATCACATTAAGTATTCAAACGAACTGACAGGCATGGCCGATTAACAAATTTACACCACTAACGACATATCCGAGCACCAAGCAACATATATAGAGTCTTCGTCTGATATTGCCTGGAACATTGCCGGGTATCTAGGTTATGTGCTCCCTTGGTATCGTATAACTCCCCTTATTGGATACAGAACCTTATACAATAAATATGAGGATGGTAGCGGTGATAACAAATTTGTTTGGAATGCCTGGATTTCGGGACCCCAGATTGGAATTGGGTTTCAGTTTTAAGCTTGGTTGCCCATAATAAAAGTTATAATATCTTGTTAAATTCAGTTAGATGTTTGATAGTGCATCACCCTTATGTTACGCCCACAATACCACTCATTTATAACCATTTTTTCTAAGATTCGGGAGTCAAATAAACGCTTAAAACGAGCTTAACAAAAGGGGAGCAGTACAGCGGTGGGATAATCGAACCCACAATGATTATAGTCGTCGATTTCATGTTACATCGAGAAGTCTGGATCACTGTCGATGAAGATTGATGCTACTGTGAATGTTCCGGTCACATTACCTTCCAGTACCTCTACTTTGAAGTATATGGAACCTTTTTTCATATCCGCACTCATAAGTTCAACCACGACTTGTTTGGCTTCAGCTTCCTTTAACACCGAAAGAGTAGCGTTCGGCGGGTCTGCTTTGAAGCTGTCACTCTCCTCATTCCATGACTCTACAAATTTCTCAAACGAGATATGCTCCGCCACTCTTGCCGGACGGTCAGTGAAATAAACAACATTCGGTACTCCGTTTAATGTCAAGGTATCTCCTTCCAACGAACCCGACGTCCCGCTTATAACGAATAGATAACCCGGGTTTTTTGAATCGTCGATCACATTCTCGGCCGATACCAAGCTGGGAAGTAGCGTTAACATCACGGTAAATATTGCTACTATATTTAAATGCCTCATAGTTACAACCTCCCCTATAGCAACTTATATCTATCTTAATATTATAGCATAGAATAAAGAGGAGCTTCGGCTCCCTTTTTTGTTTGTTTTAATATTTATAATTCCAACTTAAAACGAGCTTGACAAAAGGGGTGCAGTACAATCCTTGTTAATTTTAATCAATGTCCATTAAGTAAACTCCGTCCATAGCAATTAAAAGCCTGTTATCAGTGGTACTGTTCATATTCGATGCTAAAAATCTGAATGTGCCCGACACCCGCTTATTGCTCATATTGATTGAGTCAAGATCATGTTCAAAGAAAGTTTTATTACCCCGGTCTGAGCTGAAAATAGGTCCTGCCACCCCAAAATTTACTTCTGTAAATCCACTTAACATGCCGGGTACTATTGGACCGATACCTTCAATAAAAATGTTTGTTGGCTCAGAGAATGTTCCTGGCACTATAGCCCTACCGGCTCTTATTTGAAGGTCGCTTTGACTTGTTGTAGGGTCACCATGAACTTCAACACTAACAATACTTACGACGCCTGCGGGTGTTTGGATCCGCCGGTTGTTATCGACCTCAACAATATAAGCGTCTGAACAATCATGCATACTAGAGTTCTCAGTTTGTACCCAATTGACAATCTGAGCTTCAGGTAAATCCATGTGTCCGTTGCACGAACCGTCGTTGGCTCTCCACGGTACTCGGTATTTACCATCAGGTTGACGGAGGGCAATTTTGTACTTAAATTGAAAAAATTCTATGCTCGGAGCACTGGGTTGAGATCCAGATCTTGGAGGGCACCCAGTTGCGGTGATAAGAACGAACAGACCTATTATTACCACCAAGAAATTAAACTTAGGAATACTTAATAGATGGTCTAAATAATCTTTCATTTTAGCTCTCCCCATGGATGTAAATTAATACATTGTTTTTCATTAACCCATTTTAAATTAAAAACAATTAGCTTTCAACGAATTTTTCATTTGTGATCAAATAACACCTAACTCAGATTTATTTAATCTCCTTTTTCTTACTCCCCCAGTATGTGTTTGTTTTATTAAACGTGACCTGCCCCCTATAATAGGTCCATAAGTTAAGTTAGATTTTTATGGGGAGCAGTACACATAAAAGTCAACAATCTCAGCCACTTAAACTAGAGCCAATCAAACTTGCGTTATGCTCACAATACCACTAATTTATATCCCTTCTTTACTAGTATTAGATAGTAGAGTTAGCCCCTAATTGACAGGAGCGGCAAGTGAGAATAAAACCGAAGGGGTTTAAATTAATGTAACGAGTACCAGGTTTGCAAGCGCGCTACTTCACATTAAACTTACTACAACTAATCTTGGCGGTTAAATCTAAGTTTTATCAAAGGAGAGAAAATGAGAATCAAAAATAAGGTTAACCCACGTTGTATTCTAAGCTTTTTATCTGTAATCCTTCTTTTTTCAACAAGCATGGTTGCGAGTGCGCAGGATGAGCACTTTGATCCCAAGGGTAAACAGCCTTCTGAAACTACGGTTGAGTATCAAAAACAGTTGAGAGAGACACTTCCATTTTCAGACAAACGTGACTTTGAAGAGCAGAAGAAGGGATTTATCGCAAGACCTGAGTCTGGGCAGATTAAAGATGAATCAGGAAGAGTGGTCTGGGATATGGACAGATATGACTTCCTACTCGAAGACAAAGAATATGACAGCATCCACCCTTCGCTTCAGCGCCAGGCCATTTTGAATATGAATTACGGTCTATACGAAGTAGTACCGGGTATATATCAGGTCAGAGGGTTCGATCTCTCAAATATTTCCTTTATTAAGGGAGATACGGGCTGGATCGTTATTGACCCCTTAACCTCACGAGAAGTATCGAAGGCAGCGCTCGATCTGGTTAACAAGGAGATCGGCGAACGCCCGGTGGTGGCTGTAATCTATTCACACAGCCATGCCGACCATTGGGGCGGGGTGAAAGGGATTGTGAGTAGCGAGGATGTAGCGAGCGGTAAAGTTAAGTTGATAGCGCCCGTCGATTTCATGGAGCATGCGGTATCGGAAAACGTATACGCCGGTAACGCAATGAACCGCCGTCTGTTCTATCAGTATGGAAGCCTTCTAAAACCAAGCCCGTATGGACATGTCGATCAGTCAATCGGCAAGAACGTATCTACCGGTACGATGGGGCTGATAGAGCCAAATGTGATCATAGACAAGCCTATCGAAGAGCTTACCGTGGACGGTGTTGAGATGATATTCCAGAACACCCCAGGTACTGAGGCGCCTTCTGAAATGAACACTTACTTTCCCCAGTTCAAGGCTTTTTGGGCGGCTGAGAACATAACAGGGACAATACATAATATTTACACGTTAAGGGGCGCACCGGTACGTGATTCTCTTAAGTGGTCTAAATATATTAATGAAGCACTTTACAATTTCGGCCAGGAGGCGGATGTGATGTTCGCATCACATAGCTGGCCACGCTGGGGTAACGAGCGCATACAGGAGGTCATGAGGGGCCAGCGCGACATGTATGCCCACATGAATAACCAAGTGCTGCATCTTGCCAACCAGGGCGTTACCATAAACGAGGTACACAATGTGTATGAAGTACCCGAGAGCCTCCAACAACAGTGGATTGCGAGGGGATATCACGGCTCTTTTGAGCATAATACCCGTGCGGTTATTAACCGTTACCTCGGATATTGGGACGCAAACCCCACAACCTTAATTCCCCTTTCCCCGGCAGACTCCGCTCCCTTATATGCCGAGATGATGGGAGGGTCCGACAAGATAATAGAGAAAGGAAAAGAGCTTTACGGCTCGGGTGATTACCTCTTATGTACTGAGATTCTGAACAAGCTCGTATATGCAGAGCCAGAGAATCAAGGCGCTAAAGACCTGCTCGCTGACTGCTTTGAGCAAATCGGCTATCAGCAGGAGAGCCCCAGTGTTAGAAACAGCTTCCTCGCTGCGGCCTATGAGCTCAGAAATGGGATACCTGAGGGATCAACACCAGATACCATGTCTCCTGACGTAGCTCAAGCTATTCCCACCGATCTCCTGCTAGATTACTTTGCCATTGAGGTGGATAGTAAGAAAGCGGAGGACCTGGAGTTTGTCGTCAACTGGATCGAGCCCGACAGCGGTGATACATACGTAGTGGAGATGAGTAACGCCACACTTACAAATATAAAGGGGCAGAGAGCTGATAACGCGGACCTTACAATCACAATTAACCGTTCGGACTTGGAAAAAGTTCTAACCGGACAGAGTACGTTTGAAGATTTGGTAGACAGCGGCACAATTAAGCTTGAAGGAGACCAAACTGTGATTAGCAAGCTTAAATCTACTATGGTCCCGTTCGAGCTGACATTTGAGATAATGCCGGGCACGAAGACGGTTTCACAGAAACCTGAATTAAAGACCTTTGAACAAGTTGAGCCTCCACTCTCAGGTGGGGAATAAAGGATAGCTTGTTAAGTTATATGTCGATCCTGAGTTTGAGAATATAGATGCCACGGACTTGATCTTAGCACCCTATGAACTTAGACTTGTTCTATAAGGATTGAATGCGTTTTCGTTTCAAAAAACCGAAGTAAAAAGGGGAGATTCTCATGTTTTGTTCTACTCGAGGGATAATTCTGCGCTTTACCATATTGTTTGTACTGCTATCTTCCGGAGTTTATTTAATCTCATGCGATTCAAATAACAACTCAAACAGGATCAGCGGGTTTGTATTGAGCGGCGACGAGCCTATAGAGTCGGCTGAAGTCACTTTGTTTTCGACAGGGACACCCAGGGGAGTGGAGTTATTGGGAACCGGACTGAGCGACGAGAACGGTTTTTTCAGGATCGGGTTTAGGCTTCCTTCTGAGGAGAACGCCGTGTTATACGTAACCGCTCAAAGCCCTATTCTAGCATTAGCAGGGCAGACAAGGCTTCTTATAAATGATTCTGTCCGACTTGCTACTGTGCTCGGCAGAAAGCCTATTGAGGACGAAATTGTAATTAACGAGAGGGTTACAGTGGCAACGGCATACGCTATGGCTCAATTTATTGAGGATGGCGAAATAGACGGACCTTCACCGGGACTTCAGAACGCGGCGGATATTCTTACCAGGCTAGTCGATCTGGATTCGGGCGATACTACCTTTTTCCTAAATACTTTTCCAAACGGCGGCAGCACTACGACGCGGGGCGCTTTTAATTCCCTGGCCAATATGCTGGCCGCATGCGTACGCTCTGAGGACAAGTGCGATACGCTCTTTGACCACGCTACACCGCCTGGAGGGGGTGAGCCCGGCGACACGTTTGAAGCGGCTCATAATATAGCCCTTTTCCCATGGCAGAACGTGGACGACCTTTTTGAATTATCGCTAGAAGAGCAGGTTTACGGGCCTGCCCTTGATTCAACGGATGATATAACGGCATGGTTCCTTGCTATAAGGTACATCGGTAACGGTAAGGAGATTAACGGGCCTGGTAATACAGCCTTCGATGCTGACGGGAACGCCTGGATCACCAATAACTTTGTGTTTAGAGATAACCCATTGGACGTCGCGTGTGGTGACGACCATGTTCTGAGGCTAACACCGACCGGAGAAGACGCGCCGGGCGCACCTTACCAGGGAGGCGGCACATACGGTGTCGGCTACGGTATAACCCTTGATCCTGAGGGCAACGTATGGGTGGGGAACTTCGCGTTTCAGGGCGAAGGCTGTACGCTCGATCCAGATGCCCGCGCTCAGTCCGTATCAAAATTCTCACCCAATGGGACTCCGCTATCGCCAAATACGGTAGGCGATGATATTGGAGGATTTATGGGAGCAGGGAACACAATCAACTTCCCTCAGGGAACTGTTTCAGATAAAGACGGCAACATATGGATCGCGAACTGTAACGGAGACAACGTTACTCAGTTTCCAGGAGGCGACCCCGACGAGGCATTTGTAATACAAGAGACCGACGATGCGGATGAGAAAATCATTGACGCACCGTTCGATGTTGCAATAGACGTTGACGGGAACGCATGGGTAACCGGGAATGAAAGCTTTAACGTAGCTAAGTTCGATCCGGACGGCAACCTGATACTTAACGTTTCAGGCGATGAGGCAATGGAGGCCGGGTTCAATCTGCCTATGGGTATTGCGAGCGACAACTTCGGAAACGCATGGGTAGCGAACTCAGGGTTTGTGACCGCCCCATGCGATGGTAATTCAGTACCTGAATTGAAAGCTTTCATAGCGCTCACCTTAGACCCGGACTTCATGAATCCGGACGCGTCTCTAATTAAGGTAAATTCAGATGGAACCGAGATCGGGTCTTTCAAGGGCGGCGGGCTGCTGATGCCTTGGGGTATTTCGGTCGACGGTGGCGGTAACGTCTGGGTGTCGAACTTTGACGGAAAGACTGTTTCATACTTTTGCGGGGAAGACACGAGCAAGTGCCCGCCGGGTTTAGAGACAGGGGACCCGATAGCTCCCCTGGGTTATTTCTTTAACGGTCTTAAGCGAAGCACGTCCGTTGAGATCGACCCGTCAGGAAACGTATGGGCTACTAACAACTTTGAAATATTGGCCGTATCCGATAACCCCGGGGGCGACTCAATGGTGGTCTTTATAGGTGCCGCAAGTCCGGTGAAGGCACCATTGATCGGGCCACCGACAGCGCCTTAACGCTTGTGGTTATTTCCCTTTTGGAGGGAGCGCGTTACAACCAAGCTCTTTACCGAGCCACGTAAGCGGGATTAGCTGACCGCTGATCTCGCCCGGCTGGTTGAGACAGGTGTGGAAGTTTACGTACAGGTTTCCGCACGTTAGCAGCTGAACCTGCTGGTCGAGGGTTAAAGATGTGCAGGAAGAATCACCTTCAGGGCATTTATAGTCCTGAAGCTGATATTTTCCCTCAAGAATGCCTTCTGTACCGTCCGGACATTTTGGCCCGAGAAGGGTATCCGGTGAGTAACCAATTGCAGATACGGGCGGCGGGTCACCACAGATTGTTTGAAGTATTGGACCGGAGACTCCTGGGGCGCCGTTGTGAAAGTGGGCCATGATCGGAGAGCCGCTAAGTCCGCTGTATTCTATCTTGAACTGAAGCTCTTTTGAGGCAGAATCAAACATGAAGACGCCCTGCCCCATCGCATTTTGGAGGGTCGAGGCCTTCTGTTTATCCACCGCGCACTCAGGAAAAAACGACTCAAGCGGTCCCTTTGTTGGCTCGTAGTTGAGCGCCGCCCTTGCTTGAGACGGGCTCAGCTGGGCATTCATGAGAAACTTTGTCTCCTGGCTTTGAGCGTTTTGTATGCTAAATAAAGCTAGAATTAAAAATAGCGGGGCTATATACAAACAGTATCTCATTACATCCTCCTGTAATTCGGGTTTATACCCTATTGTCGGTTATATCAGATTAATTTTCTAGCGTCAAGAAGTATAAAGCGCAAACTAGATATAATCCTAAGATTTTTACAGAGCTTAAATTCCGGAATAATTACTCTACAGAGATTTTCCTCAGCGTTCAATCTATTATATACCCGCTGGATATTTGTGGTTAGAATACTGTTGGCTGATTGTACAGTCAGGCGTTTACCTAATCAACCAAGAGAAGTTTAAAAAATATGCTTAAAAACGTATTGCTGCTCATATTGGTTTCCATGACATGGGGAATTGCATTCGCTGTGTTGAAAATAGCGGAGTATGATTTTAAAGCTATTACAGTAATGGCCT
>Ga0209633_10006335_pt1 | contig 10147 bp, 7 predicted proteins | sample Cruoilmetagenom1_FD_187290 | JGI IMG/M metagenome (GOLD analysis project Ga0209633, IMG submission 187290) | Oil polluted marine microbial communities from Coal Oil Point, Santa Barbara, California, USA - Sample 1 (SPAdes) (version 2) | ecosystem: Environmental > Aquatic > Marine > Oil seeps ... | reverse complement strand
CGGTTCAGCCTTCTTCGGTTCAGCCTTCTTCGGTTCAGCCTTCTTCGGTTCAGCCTTCTTCGGTTCAGCCTTCTTCGGTTCAGCCTTCTTCGGTTCAGCCTTCTTCGGTTCAGCCTTCTTCGGTTCAGCCTTCTTCGGTTCAACATTTTTGACAACAACTACATCCTCAGTTGCCGTCATCGTGGCAGTGCTACTGCGATTGGTTTTTACCGTATTAACAGCAGTGGGTGTCTCGCTGCCCCCCTCTATAACGCCTGTCTGTTGCAAGACATTAGCCTGACCACCACCTCCTGGATTTGATGGTGGTGACCCCGCAGGATTACCATCAGGCGTATCGGGTCCGTGATCACCTGACTGCCGACGCGCACGGACAAAAGCAATCAGCTTATCCAGCAACATGCGTATAACAAAGTACACTGCACGCAGGATATAGAAGACCCAGGTTACAAGGGTTACTGCACCAGACCAAACAGTCATCCATAGCGGTGGTTTAACTTCACACACTTCTGCTTCCACAGGCATCTCACGGCCGGTCAAAAGGAAAAACTGTTTTTTAGCCGTGATACACCCCAATGGAATCACGACCAGTGTTAACATAGTCGACACTGCTGTACCGAATAACAAGCTAACTGCCATCCCCTGGAAAATTGGATCCGTAATAATGGCAAATGCACCCGCCATTAATGTTAAGGCAGTAATAAATATCGGGCGCATACGTATCTGACCAGCCCTGATAACCGCCTCCTTGATTTCGATACCGCTACGTACCTCATTCATCACAAACTCTACCAACAGGATGGAGTTACGTACGATGATACCGGCAAGGGCGATAAAACCGATCATTGATGTTGCAGTGAACTCAGCATTCATGACCCAATGACCTGGAATAATACCGATCAAGGTCAGCGGTATTGGCGCCATGATCAATCCACCCAGTTTAAAATTCTTGAACTCCCATACAATCAGCCCATAAATCAACAGCAAGGCTGCCATAAAGGCCAGTCCCATATCACGAAAAGTTTCGTAGGTTACCGTCCATTCACCCGCCCATTCCATGCCGGATTGATTAGTGGCTTCAGGTGGACCTAACAGGCCACCTGGCATACCTGTTATCGTGACACCATCCGGCGTTGTGTAATTTGCCAGCAGGTCTTCAATATTGAACATGCCGTAGATAGGTGCGCCGAGACGCCCTTCCATTTCACCGGTGACGTATTCAATACTGCGAAGGTCCTTGTGATAGACGATGTGCTCAGCCTGGTCCCTGACAAATTTACCCAGCTCACCTAACGGAATCGGTTCACCACCGCCCTGCCCCATTATTGGTAGCGTTTCCAGTCTTTCAATCTCGGAACGAGCAGCCAGTGGAACCTGGATAACAATGAAGGTGGGTTCCAGTACAACACCACGCTTTACGTCACCCAGTTTGTAATTGCCCAAGGCCATTTCCAGGTTGCGATTTATAATATCGACCGAGACGCCGCGCCTGACGGCCTTCTCAGTATCCACTTCAAAACGCCAGTACTGGTGGGGTTCAATCATGTAATTATCGACATCAACAACGCCTTCGGCTTCGGCAAATAACCGGGTCATATCACGCGCCACCTGCCGACGTGTTTCTGCATCGGGTCCATAGATTTCCGCTACGACAGTTTGTAAAACTGGCGGCCCCGGTGGCATCTCGACGACCTGCAAGCGCACCCCTGAACGTTTCAATTCCTGATTTTGACTAATAAATTCATTTAGCTGACGACGGGCATCAACAGCAATGTCGTGACTGGGACGTTCCCTGGCATCCTTATCCAGTAACATAACCTGGATATCCGCATCCCAGGGCTGCTGACGAAGATAGTAATGGCGCACCATACCGTTGAAGTTGAACGGTGAGGCCGTGCCAACATAAGTCTGTAAAGCTGTCACCTCGGGTATATTTTTCAATACTTCGGCCAATTGTGCCGTCACATTGGCCGTTTGTGGCATCGCTGTCCCTTCGGGCATATTAATGACAACATTAAATTCCGGCTTATTATCAAACGGCAACATCTTGACCGTGACAATTTTGGTATAAAACAATGCGCAAGCCAAAAATGTCAACACAATTAATGTATACAGGAAAATAGTAGGTATACGCCCACCTGAACACAGGGGCTTCATACAGGGATTATAGAAGCGGCCAATCATTTCGTTGGTCCTGGCCTCCCTTTTTTCTGCCTGCTCGAGTGCTTTCATCTGTGGACGAACACGCATAGCCAGCCAGGGAGCAAAAATAAAGGCAGCAACCAGAGAGAAAAACATCGCCGATGATCCGAGCACCGGGATCGGACGCATATAGGGACCCATCAGACCACTGACGACACCCATTGGCAGCATCGCAGCGATGATGGCCAATGTCGCCAGTATGGTTGGGTTACCGACTTCACGCACGGCATCAATAGCGATCTCAACCGAGGTGCTGCCCGCCTTTAACCAACGCCTGAAAATATTCTCCACCACCACCGTGGCATCATCAACCAGGATACCAATCGAGAACACCAACGCAAAAAGGCTCACGCGGTCTATCGTATAATCCAGCACCCAGGCCGACCAGACTGTGATCAGGATAACAATAGGAATAATAGTAATAACGACAGATGCCGCACGCACACCCAGGCCGATCAAACATAATATACTGACGGCCACTGCGGCTTCAAACAATGCGGTTAACAGTTCATTCACCTTGTCATCAGCGGTCTTGCCATAATCGCGCGTTATCGTGACTTGCACATCCGGTGAGATCAAATCACCTTTCAGACTCTCCAGTCTTTTCAGCAAGGCATGGGCGACAGTCACTCCGTTACTGCCTATTTTCTTGGCAATAGCAATGGTAACGGCCGCTGCGGCACTGGTTTGTGGCATCGAACTGTCGTGTGCACTACCCGTATAATAAGCAACCATACGATTGGTTTCTTGCGGTGCCTCTATGACCTTGGCCACATCCCGAACATAGACAGGCATACCATTGCGTATACCGACAACCAAACGGGATACCTCATCAGCCGAATACAGAAACGCACCGGTATAGACATTCATGGCAGTGTTGTCGCCCTCAACACTGCCTGCATGGCGTTCGGCATTCGCGGTGCGAATGGTATTGGCTACCTGATCAATACTGATACCAAAACCGGCCAATCGCTCAGGTGATACCTCGACACGGATCTGTTCGGTGCGACCACCGACAACAAAACTCTTACCCGTATCAGGCACTTCTTTCAGGCGTTGTAAAACATCCAGCGCCAGAGTCCGTAACAAGGCATCATCCTGCGTCTCGGACCACAGGGTCATCGTGACCACAGGAACGTCATCAATACCTATTGGTTTAACCAGGGGTTGCTTGACTCCAGGCGGCATCTTGTCCAGGTTAGACTGTAACTTGTCATGCACCTTTACGATCGATTCTTCAAGGTTTTCACCCACTCTGAAGCGCACGGTGACAATAGCATCACCACGACGACTGGCTGAATAAACATGACGAACCCCCGGTATTTCACTCATGATACGCTCGAGGGGATCAGTCACCAGACTGGCTACCTGTTCAGTCGATGCGCCCGGGTACTGCACAAAAATATCTACCATGGGAACAGAAATTTTTGGATCTTCCTGTCGTGGCGTGAAAAATAATCCTAACAGGCCAATGGCCAGTGCGGCCATCATTAACAAGGGGGTCACAGGTGAATTGATAAATGCCCGGGCCAAACGACCGGCAAGACCCAAATGTTCAGTATCGAGCTTACCCTGTTCCGGCTGATTATCGGAAGATGCTTTTTTTTCTGATTGTTCGCTCATCGAAACCTATGCCTAGTCATTATTCCAGTCCGGGCCTGTTGCATACCCAGACATCACAGCTTACCGACCGCAACGTCATACAGCGTCGACTGCCAGTAGCATTTATTTTTTTACAGGGTTTTGACCAAACGAATCAGGGGTCTTGCCCTGATTGATGTTGGCCGCCGGGTTAACCAGTATGCTGTCGTTATTCTGCAGACCTGATAACACCGTTACCATATTTTCGTTGATCTTTTCGCCCAGTCGAACATAACGGATATGCGCCTGGTTTTTGTCATTGAGGCGATACACGACATACAGACTACCTCGCTGACGAACAGCCGTGGCAGGGATAATAATGACATTTCGTGAAGGCGCGTTAACGTTGGGTATGATCACCTCGGCATACATGCCTGGACCGCCAGGTACGCCATCCGGCAGATCAAATTTCACGGTAACCGTATGGCGTTGCACATCCGCCATGGGAAATATTTGCGCGACCTTGGCCTTGATATGTTTATTACCGACATCGAGTCTGGCATCTACGATCATACCCGGCTGGATACCCGGCATCAGACGAGCCGGCACGTCCACCTGCAGTTGCAATGCCTTGGTATCCGCAAAATTCAATAGCGGCTGCCCGGGCTGAACCGTATCACCTACCTCAACCAGCTTTTTAACGATTAAACCCGAGAAAGGTGCTATTGCACGCGTATCCCTGAGTTTGGCGTCAACCTCTTCCAGATTTGAACGCGCACGTAACTGACGCGCTTGCGCCTGACTAATAGCCGTACCGCGAGAATACAGATCTGCATGTCGATCCATCCCGGGATTGCCATACCCCATCGTTTCGCCCATACCACGCGTAAAAAACTGGTCGAACATGGAAGGCATGCCCATGCCAGGGCTGCGATTAATATTGCGTGATTGCGGTGAAATCAACTCACGCGAATATTGTACCTGCGCATTTCTGATTGCTGAATCAGCATTACTCAACTCAGCTATTGCCGCGCGGCGTGATGCGAGCAGCTCATCGTCATCAATGCTCACCAGGACCTGCCCCTGCTCCAGATAATCGCCCTCGCTGCCTGCAATAAATTCGATGCGCCCAGGAATTTGGGCCGACAACGTGACATCCTTGAACGGGATAACGGTGCCACCCAGTTTTACCGTACTGCTCATCGGCAGGGCACGTACTACATAGATGGGATTACTACTATAGTTCTGTTGTTGATTCTGCATCATACCCTGCTGAAAAACAGGGGCCTGTCGATAAGGCATTAACGATGGATTCCCCATTCTGGCTGCTGGATAACCTGGCGGTGGCTGCTGGGTAGATCCATAATGGGGATTATTAGATTGCGTATAAGGTGCCAGGGTGTTGTTCTGATTGTAGGGTGCGGCTGACGTTTGACCGAAAACAAAAATGGTCGTAAAAACGACTATACCTGAGGACAAAGTTATTTTTAGCATTGTATTTTTGACTCGATAAACTCAAACACCTGTCGATATCCCGTGGACTTCAACATAATCAAGATAACTGTAAGTAGCACAGCTCAGGCTCGTCCCATCACCCCAAAACTTTTTATAAACGGCCCCGCCATTCGCGGATCCTTAACCATCGCAGAATAATCGCCGACATTAAATTTCAATTTACGTGAAGTATAAGCGATACCCAACCCCATCATGCCAGGTGGTTTTTTCATCCACTTGCCCCAGTTTTCAGGAGTGGCCCTAAGGTCCCAATTAAGTTCCTCGCCCTGATAATCGCCAGCATTCACTGCATAGCCATTTTCGACGACAAGGATACTGCGTGGTTTATCTTCACCATCAAAGCCGTAACCAATGACAGAATCAAACTGTATCGCGGCCAGTTTTTCTGCCAGTTCGGGTTCTGCATTCCACTGTTCCATATAGGACTTCATCCAATCATCTGAAAAAAGATCTGCCATTGTCTTCTCCTTAAATTATTATCGGTATATTTAAAGAAAGTAACTTACCTGGATTGCCTATTCTTATAATAGCTATATTATGCGCAGAAACCTCATATTTTGATTTGATTCAAGTCAGTATTTATGACTGTATTTAATATTTTCGATTCGGACAATGAATTTCCGCCGCATTAATTACTATCATTGCCATGTAGGATATTTTGAGTGTTGCACATGACTTCGCTCATCGCAAATTTAACGACCACACAGAGTGTGTTTCATCGTTTCCATATATTAGCAATAAATGATTGATCAGCATCTCACTCCGTACAAGTTATTCAGCATGTCGATCATGTTTATGATTCTGTTATCACTTAACTGATAATAGACATGCTTCGCGTCTTTTGTGGAAACCAACATACCTTTATCACGCAGATTCGACAAATGATGTGAGACATTGCTTTGCGAACTACCTACGGTATTAGCCAGATCCCTTACCGATAATGCCTTACTACTCAACGTATAGAGTATCTTCAGACGCAAGGGGTGCGATAATGCCTTTAGCGTCAGGGCCGCACAATTAAATTCTTTGTCTTGCATGCTTAAATAACCTCTTCCCTTTTTAATGACTAACAATTATCCAGTTCAATGTGTCACTGGCTTTCCTCTACCAAATGATGGTGGAGATATTTTCAGTATAAAAATGTCTTCACCATGACTCTATGTTTATATTTCTTTCCGGCTCTTCATCTAAACCCACTCTCCTATGTCTTCCCGTGTTTCAAAATAAGAAATTCTGACTGCACTACCCGGTCCTATGACACATCCCTGTGTCCAGACACATATCATTATTTATCTGTTCATGGCCGGAGCACCATAAGGCGCATTGCCATAAGGGGCATAACCATAAGGCGCATTGCCATAAGGGGCATAACCATAAGGCGCATTGCCATAAGGAGCGTAGCCATAAGGCGCCCCGTAACCATTTCCATAGCCATTTCCATAGCCATTTCCATAGCCATTTCCATAGCCATTCATATTGGAGTTGGCACGCGAATTCATACTAAAAGACATATCGCCGTTGCCAAAACCATTACCATTCCCATTACCCCATCCATTATTCCAGGGATTCCAACCCCAGGCATTGGCAGATGCAACAGCACCTAACATCATAAGTGCAGCAAATAAAATCGTTATTTTTTTCATTGTTTAGTCCTCCAAATAACCATATGGTTGATCAATAAGAGCTCAGAAAAGGAACTCTATTCAAATACTAGTCTATGTATTTTAATATATCAATATCTATTAATATATTAATTCGTTGATTCACAATAATTTAACAATCTCTTAACACCATGTTTTTTCTATATTTATCATAAAAACCAAATCAAGAATACTCATAAATGACTTGTATTCTAATAATTTTCAACTATATTCTATATTAGTTTTTTATAACTTATTAATACATGAGGTCACCAATGTTTATCCTGGACAAAATTACGCTCCTGGGCATTGTTTCATTTATTGCTGTAGGCTATTTTCTCTTCAGGCTTTGCAGCAAAGAACGATGTTTCAACAAGCGATAATCACACACTGTTACAATAATACTTCTCTACGCCCTATCACTTTTCTTTAGTCAGGAAGGCTTACTTGTGGCCCGCATTCACGATCCTGGCACCACCCTGATACCGCCAGGGAATTGGCAGGGCCCTGTTTAAGACAGAGCCCTTGAGTAAGCCAATTCATGTGATACTACTTTGCTTCTTTTTTCTGGGACATGCTCATGCGTGCCTCAAAGGCCTTCTTTTGTGCTTCCATAGATTCCTTATGCTGCTGTTCCATATGTTTCATCATTTCCATCTGAGATTTTTTACGAGCTTCGAAGGCAGCCTGTCGTTGTTCCTGCATCTGTTTAAATGATTGCTCAACATTTTTTCTCTGTTCTGCGTTTTCAGGAAAAGGCATGGATTGAGGAGCGTTAGCACGGGGAGCATAACCCTGTGGTGCATAGCCTCTCTGAGGGGCATAACCTGGCGCTGCATAACCACCCTGTGGCGCATAGCCATATGGAGCATAGCCATAATAAGGATTGCCATAACCATAACCATTGCCATTACCTTGAACATTGGACCGACCACTCATGTTAAAGCCGATATTTCCATCCACATTACCGCTACCGTTTCCATAGCCATCACTATTCCCATAACCAGGACCACCAAACCAGGCGCTGGAAACAGTACTAACACCCAAAAGCGTTGCTGCTATTACAATCTTGCTGACATTCATTTCAACTCTCCTAAATAGAACTAAAAGTTTTTAATTATTAACATATCCGAGATGACAATTCATTTCGGCTTATTAGAATATGCTAAATTGTTAATTAATTGCAAGCATTTTTTACCCCGTTCCGTTATAATCCTCATCCTCATGATTTATTTAATCTTTTCACCCACATCCACACTCAGCATACGTTGGTGTATCCTTGAATAAACATTCAACATTGCCACTTTATGCCGTCATTCTGGCCGGGGGGAAAGCGCGACGCATGCAAGGTAATGACAAAGGCTTACTAAAAGCTCATGGTAAAATGCTCATCGAATACACTCTCGATAAGCTTCGCCCACAAGTCGATTACATTTTTATTAGCGCCAATCGCAACCTCGATGACTACAAAAATTTTAATTACCCGGTTTATACCGATACACGAAGTGACTACGCAGGTCCATTGGCGGGCATCCTGACAGCACTGGAAAATATTCACGAAGAGGCACTCCTGTTTGTTGCGCCTTGTGATATGCCGGAGTTACCTGCTAATCTGCTCAACCGTTTAGTCGATCATCTACTCAGCCAGGAAGCAGAGATATGCTGCGTAAACACACAAAACAGACTACAGCCTTTGCTAGCGGTTATGCATACCGGGGTGCACGCCAATCTTAGGACTTATCTGGAGTCAGGTAACAAGAAGGTGCAGGACTGGGTCAAACAATTAGCATTGACAACTGTTGATTATAGCGATCAGGAAACGGCCTTTATGAATATCAACACCCCTGATGAGCTTGAGCAATATGAGCGACAAGACAATGAATAAACCCCCTGTTCCAGTACTGGGTTTTGCTGCCTTCAGCGGCACAGGCAAAACAACACTGCTGAAAAAGCTTATCGCAGCACTTAAACAAAAACAGCTTCGCATTGGCATCATCAAACAGTCACACCATGACTTCGAGATTGATATACCAGGTAAAGACAGCTATGAATTACGTCAGGCAGGTGCCGCACAAACCTTGATTACCTCACCGCATCGCTGGGCATTGATACAGGAAAACCAGCAAATTATAGCTAACTCACTCATAGAAAACATCGAGTTACTTGACACAGAAAATCTGGATATCATCCTGGTGGAAGGTTTCAAACAATCGGCATTTCCAAAAATAGAGTTGTATCGAAGCTGCCTGCAAAAACCACTTTTGTATCCCAATGATACGAATATAATAGCGATAGCGACGGATGATCAAAACGCACAACACACGATCCCTGTTCTCGATATGAACAACACTGATGAAATAATTGATTTTATTGTTCAACATTTTTTATAACACTGGCGAATACTCTCACCAGACACTGCAATGGAAACCCTATGAAACCATCAGACAAAAAAGCTCAACCTGACTGCGATGCAATGGCCGCCAAACTACTCAGCGTTGACGAGGCCAAACAAAAAATCCTGGATTCAGTCAACGTCATGACCGGCCAGGAAAAGCTTGCCATACGCTCTACATTAGATCGCGTTCTTGCCACTGATATACAGTCGACCATTAATGTGCCGCCCTATGATAATTCCGCGATGGATGGCTACGCTATCAGGCATAGTGATTTACAAGCAGATAATGAGACCTGCTTGCAACTGGCCGGCGAATCGTTTGCTGGCAAACCCTATGCCGGCACCATGAACCAAGGCCAGACCATTCGTATCATGACCGGTGCGGTCATACCTGATGGAGCAGATACCATTGTCATGCAGGAGCATGCCAGGTGTGAAGACGATAAAGTATATTTTTCATCCGCGCATCGCAAGGGAGACCACGTACGGCGTATCGGAGAAGATATGAAAACGGGTGAAACCATTCTCACTCGGGGAATGCAGATTACACCTGCCGAATTAGGGCTACTGGCCTCGCTGGGAATACCTGAAATAAAAGTCATGCGTAAAATCCGCGTGGCCTTTTTCTCTACTGGCGATGAACTTCGCAGTGTTGGAGAAACCCTGCATGAAGGCCAGATCTACGATAGTAATCGTTATACCTTATACGGAATGTTAAAACGCCTGGGGGTAGACATTATTGATATGGGTGTAATTGCCGATCGCAGGGATGATGTTCGCAAAGCCTTCCAGGAAGCATCTGTCATTGCTGATGCCG
>Ga0209633_10006334_pt1 | contig 10147 bp, 10 predicted proteins | sample Cruoilmetagenom1_FD_187290 | JGI IMG/M metagenome (GOLD analysis project Ga0209633, IMG submission 187290) | Oil polluted marine microbial communities from Coal Oil Point, Santa Barbara, California, USA - Sample 1 (SPAdes) (version 2) | ecosystem: Environmental > Aquatic > Marine > Oil seeps ... | reverse complement strand
GCATCGACTCCCGCACTGCTGAAGAGTCCAAGGGAAAGATCCAGTATAATTTCTTCCCCGGAAAATCGGCAGACGGTCTGCCGGTTAACGAAATCAGTCGTTGATACGCTCCTGATATTCACCCGACTCCACATTTACCCGGATTTTTTCACCTTGTTTGATGAAAATAGGAACTTTAACCTTCAGGTTGGTCTCGGTAATCACATATTTTGTGGCCCCGGTAACCGTATCGCCTTTTACAGCTTCTTCAGCTTCGGCGACAAGGAGGTCTTTTTTGGGGGGCAGGCGGATATCGAGAGTCTCCTCATTCCACCGGGTAAGTTTGAAGGTTTCACCCTCAAGCATGTAATACTGGGCATTTTCATGGGCCTTCATGGGAACTTCAAATTGATCAAAAGTGGTACTGTCCATAAAATGGTAATTTGTTCCATCAGAGTAGAGGAACTGGGATTCCACTTCATCCACATCGATTTCTTCACAGTTATCCTGGCTTTTATGAGTTACTTTGAGTACCGCTGCGGATCGTAGATTCTTCAGTTTGAGTCTTACAAATGCAGAGCCCTTTCCCGGATTAACAAATTCACGTTCTGCGACGACGAAGGGTTCATTCTTTTCCAAGAGGTATGTGCCTTTTGCAATGGCACCTGCTTTAATCATTCCCATATTCTTTTCCTGTTAGTTTGTTCTGCTTTAATTTATCGGAGCATACTATCATGGATAGGGAAAAGGTCCAGCCCCTTGAGGTTGTTATCCCCCCTGACAAGTGCCAGCAGACGGTCCAAGCCTACTGCCGTACCCGAGCAGGGCGGCATCCCTCCGGCAATGAGCTGCGGCCATCGGAAATCAGGATTGGTTTTATCCGGTGACTCATCTTCCCAGTATTTTTTCAACAGCTTCTCATCGGTTTCCTCACCGTAGCAGTTGGCTACTTCAACACCCCTGATATAAAGTTCCCAACGATCCGCCCAGGGGGTTTCTGGTATATTCCGGGCCAGGGTAGGGATAAATGCAGGCCAATGGGTAATAGCCAGAGGACGGTCTGCAGGAAGGGCCTCTTCCACAAAGGTTAGAAATATGCGGTGAAACAGATCAGCGGCACTTTCCTTCTCCATTTCACCTGTAGGCAGTTTTTTTTCTTTCAGCCGGTTTCGAAAAATATCAGAAACTTCTGCAAGAGCTGAAGGATAACCGGATGATGCCCGGTTGATTTCGGATAGACCGGATTCTTCCAGTGCTGATTCCAGCGAAAAACCGGCAAATTCCCGAAAAGCTTCCTCCATACTGATTTTCCGTATAACGCCTGAAACTTCTTCTCCGGCTTCAGAGTTCACCGAACCTGCTGCAACCTCGATTATCTCCTGCATCACGATCAGATTATCCCCGGCTGTTTTATCTACACCGTACCATTCGAGCATGGTGAACTCATTTCGATGCCATTTGTCCATCTGTTCACCGTTTCTGAAACAGCGGCCTATTTGAAAGAGGGAAGAAGAGCCTGAGGCCAGAGCCATTTTCAGCCAGATTTCAGGGGAGGGTATCAGATAAAGGGGGTATGATGTTCCATCAGGCTGTATCCTCCGGGTCTGGAACAGTTCAATATGGGATTCGGGAATCGGGCTGTCTGTCAGAAGAGGTGTGTCAACTTCCAGATATCCGCAGCGGTCAAAAAAATCTCTGATTCCCCTGTACATGACGGCTCGCTCTTTTATCGCTTCATGTTTGAACTGCATGGTATGGATAATAGAATGGATAAGCGGGAAATGTCAGTAATGCTAATATTTTAGTCCGGGGTTAAAAAGAACCGCCGTATGAACGGCGGTTTGAAAAAGATACCTGGGTTTGTCAGTCGGCAATGATACAATCGGTGGGACATACCTCGACACAGGCGCCGCAGCTTGTGCACAGATCGGGATCGATTACCCGTACATCACCCTGTTCGCTGATAGCCTCAACGGGGCATTCGGGTTCACAAGCGCCGCAATTAACGCATTCTTCTTTGTTGATGACATAAGCCATATGTTACCTCCAGATGAAATATCCGTAGACAACTTAACGGAATGCCCCTCAGATAATCAAGTCCCCGGTGGAGGGATTTGGTTTTCACAGGTTATTTATTACTATCAGATCTGTTTTTTCTTATATCATTCGGTACCAGACCATATCCTTCCAGATGATCGGGAACTCCCGCCGGTTCTATATGCACCATAATGTCATACACTTTATGGATTCTACTGCGAATCTCCTCTTCAAGACTGCAGGCCAGACTGTGAGCCTCGGAAACGCTTAAATTACCGTCCACTTCCACATCCATATCGATAACATATAGAGAATTGAGACCACGGATTCTAACCCTGTGAGGATTTGAAATTCCCTGGATTTTTTCAGCTGCCTGAAAAACATCACAATAGACATTTTTATCATCAACACTGTCCATCAACTCGGTGTTGGTATTCAGAAACACCATTATTCCAGAAACAATAATCCAGATACTCACAGCAAATCCGGCGGTAACATCAAGAATAGGCAGATGGAGAATCCGGGTGAAAAACACTCCGGTCAGTACGGCAAAGGACAGTAAAATGTCGTTACGCATGTTGATGGCATCGGCATTCATCATTCGGCTTTCTGTAACCCGCCCGGCATGAAACTTATATGCTGCCAGTACCGATTTTCCGATAATAGAGACTCCACTGGCAAGTAAAGCAAACGTTCCCGGGATTTCGGAAACCTCTCCACCGGTGATTTTTCTGACAGTCATGGTGAGAAGCTGCAGACCGGCCATGATAATTACCAGAGAGAGGGTCTTAGTTGCAATGGTTTCCACCCGGCCGTGTCCCCAGGGATGTTCAGGGTCTGGAGGTTCTGCCCCGGCTTTAGCCGCGTAAAGAGTCACCATGGAGGTAACTACATCACTCAGACTGTCAATCCCATCTCCGACTACAGCCAGGGAACTGGAGAGAAATCCGGCGGTGATTTTCAGAGCGGAAAGTAACAGGTTTCCAATTATGCCTGCCCAGGAGGCTTTTTTAAGTATATTCAAACGTTTCTCTGGATTGATTGGTTCTATTCCCGGTTTTTCTTTCATTTGTTATTCCTGTAAACAAACCATACGGCTGGACCGGACTTCGGCTTGACGGATTCAAAGGGGTAGATTTTATCCCCGGGGGAGTCCTTGGTGGTGGCGTAGAGATAATCAATGATAGTTTCCTTACCCGTACGGCCGGTAAAGAAAATCACGTTTTCAGCGGTGTTAATTGCCGGGAAAGTAAGAGTAACCCTCTCCACATAAGGTTTCAGCGGGGCGGTGCCGGTTTCAATTATTGGAACATCTTTGGTGAAAAGTGCTTTTGAGCCCGGGAATAGGCTTGCCGTATGACCGTCCGGTCCCAGTCCCAGGAGAATTAAATCAAAAGCCGGCGGACCTGAGAAGTAATCCGCCAACAGCAGATTGTATTTCCCGGCGGCCCGGGGTGCTCCCAGCTCTCCGGGGATGCGGTAAATATGCTCCGGTTGGATATCCAGCGGTTCAAGCAATGATTCCATTTGCATACGGTAATTACTGTAGGGACTTTCCGGGGCGACGGCTCTTTCATCTCCGAAAAACCAGTCAATACGGCTGATATCCATAACACCTGATAGTGAGGTGATGGAGGTGTTCAGTTTCTTCGGAGCAGAACCTCCAGGAAGAACCACTGAAAACCGGTCTTTACTCTTCAATCCGGTTTCTATTGTTTTAAGGATGTACCGGGCTGCAGTGTCCGAGGCTTCTTCTACCGAAGCAAACTGATTAATACGGGGAGTATTCTTCATCAGCTTAAAACCCTAACCGGATCTGTGCCTCCTTGAATAGATTCCATGCCACCAAGTACCCCTCTGAGTTTCTCGGCAGCATGATTAAGAATAAGAGGCAGCACAGCTTCCTCACCGGGGCTGAAACGGCCGAGTACCCAGGAATGAACCGAACCCCGGTCGGGACGCCCTATACCCAGCCGCAGCCGGTAGAAACCTGTATCCCTCAGGCTGTCCCGTATGGACTTGAGTCCGTTATGCCCCGCAAGGCCACCGCCGAAGCGAAAGGCATATTCTCCGAAAGGAAGTTCAAGGTCGTCATGAATAACGAGAAGATTCCTCAGCTCTGTTTTGTAAAACCCAACAGCTGCCGAAACGGATTTTCCGGAATTATTCATGAAGGTTTCAGGAATGAGAAACCTGCATCGGTTTTTTCCCTGAGTATAATCGGCAACCTTTCCATGAAATTTCTCCCGCCAGATAAGTTCGGCGGCTCCCGGCAGCACATTCACGAGCATCTGAGCCGCATTATGCCGGGTTCCGGTGTATTGTTTTCCGGGATTTCCAAGAAAGATTACCAGTTCAAAGTTCTCCGATGAGTGCATAATAGAAGTTTACTCGATTTTGTATGTCTTTGACTCCTTGAATTGAGACTTCCAGGGCAACCTTCTATAATGAAACTTAATTATCATGAAGCAGGTGGCTTAGTGCTTGTAGTTCCCGGTTTTCGTATATTGAAAGTTGAATCCCGAGGCAGTGGAAAATTAACTGAAATAGTTTGTGAATCCATTGCCGGGGGGCTTGAAGAAGGGGCTGATTCTCAGTTTATCCCTGGATTCAAGCCGGTTAAAATAAAGTCTGTTGTAAAAAACGGCGAAGATTACCGCTTGAGAATCAAGGGTATTGCCCGTTCCTCTCTTATTGCCGGAGGGATGATAATTTCATCAGGATGGCCAGTAACAGAAACACGGGAGGTTCTGCTTCTTCCCGACAAGAAACCCGTACCTTCAGAAACTGAAATAGTCAGAGGCGGTCTTTGTCCGGATTTCAACAGAGAGCGTTTTATCGGACGGGGGAGCTTTCACCTTGAAGGTTCCTTCCTTTCTATCCGATTCCCAAAACCTTTTCCCGTGTTTCCCGGTGCGGTACTAACTATCCTGGGTGCGAATCGGGTTCCCCGGAAGTTTACAGTAGTCTGGCCGGGAATACCCTCTCTGGATGAACGCCGAAAACTGAACAATATGGCCCGTCGCCGCCCCGATCCCCACCCTGAAGCGGTTGAAATCTATGGCCGTATTCTACATGTCCGGGGTTTTGTGGAGATACCTCAGATGTTTAATAAAAATAGCTGGGAGGGTGCCAATCTGGTGGGCTCCTGGCTGATTCTTCATGATCGGAAGAAAGTTCTGGAACATAAAATACGGAAAATTGTTTCCCGCCCCGGCGGAGCCGATAAGAAGCTTCTTCGGATTCCCGATTATCCGGAAAACCTTGTTTTATCCCTGGTTGGGGATATGCGCGGTAAAGGAACCCTGGAAATTCGTAATGGATGGTTTTTCCCTGTTGGAGACCCTCCTCTTTCACCTTATCACCGGGGTTGGCTGAAGAAAATTAAAGATGCGGGAGAAGAGGGCGTAAGTGTACGTTCTGTTAACGGTGAATCTGACAAAGCGGCTCTGGAGGTTCTACTGCGCTCCGGTTATATCAGGGGCGGGGAAGGTCTATGGTTTTCTCTGGAAGCCAGGGAATTGCTGGGTAACCGGCTTATGGATGGGCGTAAGAAAGGGGAAAGAATCACAATGGCTGTTGCCCGGGAATGTCTTGGAGGCAGCAGAAACAGAACATTGGAGGTTCTATCCATTCTTGATTCAGATGGTACTTTATCCCGTTCGGCTGATGGCGACAGCCGGATTGTAATGTGAATAGTTTAAGACTCTCATATATTGTAAATATACTTTTTACTATTGTTGCACTGTTGATGATTTCCTGTAGCGGAACAGCTCCGGTTATCGATGAAATGGAATGGCGTGTGCTGTATCGTGATGATGGTATGCACCGTTATGAAGAGTTGTCAGTTTCCCTGCGCCTCAGCGACCCGGACGGTTCTGAAGACCTAGCGATGCTCACTGCTACGGCCGGTAATACCGGGTTTGTCTGGAGATTCCCAAAGGATGAATGGATTACCGAGGCTGTTGCCGGCGTGGAATGGCAGGGGCTTCCCGGAATTGTTCCTTTGGACGGTTCCCGGCTCCCGGATACTCTCTATACTTTCAGACTGGAGGATTTAGCCGGGAGAAGTGATGAACTTACGATACGCCCGGATCCGGATCGTTCTGCAATTGAGGATGTGGAATGGCCGGAAGTTTCCATTGTGGATGATGTGCTGCGATTAAAAGGAGAATACGATTGGGGCATGCTGATATTACGTGATGAGAATCTTTCTCCTCTGGATATCCAGAAGGTAAGTGACGGCAGCGGAGTTACTGCTGGTGGAGCTTTATGGTGGGAGCTGTGGATTACATTGGAAAATACTTCAGGAGGTTTCCGCCTCGGACCTTACCCGTTTTAATCCGAAACCGTTCCTTCAGAAACCGAATAGTTTTTTTATTATTTTACCCCATCTTGAAAAGAAGCCCTTCCCGTGGGCAGCAGAAAACTCTGATGCGGCCTGATCCAGAGGATAATCAGGACCGTACTTTTCTTTAAGGCTGTGCCAATGTTTTATTATCCAAATGTAAAGATCTGCTTCGGTACGTCTGGGAAATCTGCTGAGAAGACGTTCTTCTCTGATGAGTTCTATAATGGGCGTGTATAAGTTGTTGTACCAGGATCGGGCCGCATCCTCAAAAGGAATCTCCTTTTCTGAGCTCAAATTGATAAAGTATTTATGACCCTCGATATGATTGAGAATTTCATGCCATCGTCCCGGAGCGGTAAATTCAATCATTTCAACAGGTATGATGCGGTCGAGTTCGGTTTGTTCCAGGACTGAAAGTCTCTCATAAGCCAGAACAGCTTTTAATATATCATCCCTGGTTGCGTTTTTTTTAACTGTAATTTCTGAGCTGAGCTCAATAACTTCCGCATCAATTGCGTAGACACCCTGGGTAAGGGCCACAGACACCCTGTGATTTCCATCCCTTACAAAGTACATGTCTCCCAGCTTCAGAAGTTTTATCGGCGGCAGGTTGATATCAGACAGATAGGCCCTGTCGATACTCATCCATCGTTGGCGGAGATGTTCTTTTTTTGGGAAGAAATGCCGATTGAAGTCCTGATATCTGTCTTCACTGCCGGTAATATTTTCGATGGGTACAGTTTTCATCCCGAGATATTTTTCTCTGTCCGGTTTCAGTAGGCTTTTAACATCATGAAATGAGAGCAGTTGTCCGGCTTCCGGATTGATTACGGATTTGATTGAGTGAATCCAGGCTTTCTGTTTTGCCTTGGAAAAGTCACTATCAGCCTGATTTTCTATAAATGGGTTTTCCGACATTCCTTTCTCCAAATCAAAAATGATATGATTGTAGGCATTGATAATAGTTGTATCATTATATACAGAAACTCGCGGTGCATTAATATCATACAAATGTACATGGCCGTGTATAAGATAACGGGGTTTGAATTTTCTCATGAACCACAGGAAGCTTTTAAACCCCCGATGACAGGGATCTTCCCGGTCGTGGATTCCTGCAGGTGCAGCATGGGTGAGAAGAATATCCAGCCAGCGTCCCCTGAATATCCTGTTGAAGCTCAACCGGGGCAGCATACGTATCATTCTCAAAAGCATCTGATACTCGGTGAATTGATGCTCACCATGGTTGTATTTCCTACTGCCTCCAAGTCCAGCCAGCAGGAGCTTACGTTTTTTATCCCGGAATACCCTGCCGTCAATACAGGTGGACCCGAAGCCATGAGTTTCCCTGTTAATCCATTCTGAAGAAGGGGCGGCATCCGCCGTGGGCCGGAAGAAACTGAGAGTTTTCAGATTGTGATTTCCGAATACAAAGTATAGAGGTTTGTTTAAACAGGAGACAATGTATTCGTAGTAGGAAACCTCCAGATCTCCGGCTCCCAGAATGCAGTCGATATTTTCAAAGCGCTCCTTGATACTCTGGGAATAAACCAGGGGATCTACATGATCCGCAACGGCAAGGAGGTTCAATTCTCTTCCTTATCCATTTGTTCCGACTGTTTCAGCATTTCCTGAAGTTTTTCCCTGGGAACGAGATCTATTGGGCGGGATTCGGTGAATTCATACGCCGAGCGGGTAAAATTTGAACTGCTGATGATATATCCCCGGGTAATTCCCGTTTTTTTCATTTGCTCATGGAAGCCTCTGACTCTGGGAAGATCGATGGTATCAGGGGTTCTCAGTATCTGTAGAATCTTAGGAAATTTCCGGGTATTCCTCCACTGTCCTGTACTGCGTTCTACCGCAGTAATCTGGCAGCCTTCTTCCATGTTTATATAGTCGGTGATGGTAAGGTTCATTAGCTCTGTCAGTTTTTTACATGTTTCTTCAAAATTTTCCGGGGATTCAGTGATAAAATCCTTTATACGGTCATCTCCCCGGAGTTCCTGATACTGGCTGAGTTTCTCAGCAACATCCCTGAATGTTCGTTTTTGAGCGTAGAGCAGTTCCCACTGTTCAATAGCTTTGTCCAGATTCCGTGTACGCTCATAACAGACAGAAAGAAAATAACGGGCATGCATCATTTCAGGAGATTTTGTCTCTCCATCGGATATCTTAATGGCCCGTTCCAGTTCATCTTGTGCTCTTGAGTAATTCTTAGTTGCCAGAAAGCATGCACCCCGCTCAATAAGGGCTTTCAACTTGAAGTCAGGGTCTTTCTGGGCGTTTTCAAAGGCAGAAAGGGCTTCGGGAATATTTCTGGCATCTTTTAGTATCCGGCCCAGAAAGAAGTAGGCCTTGTAGTTATCCGGTCTGAGCTTGAGTGCTTTTTGCAGGGCCTTTCCGGCTTCAACGTTCTGTTTGGCCTTGTACAGCAACTGTCCAAGGGCAAACCAGCTGTCGGAAAACCGGGGGTTTACTTCAAGAGCTTTCCGGTAATACCCTGCAGCCTGTTCGCTTTTATTGCGGGTTTCCAGTAAACGGCCTACATTGTAGTAGTGGCTCGGTTCATAGGGTTCAAGCTTTGTCAGTAAAAGATATTCCTTGAGAGCTTCCTCTTCCTGACCGAATTGAATAAATAAGACGGCAATGTCTTTCCGAAATGTGGTTTCTTTGCATATTCCGGAATAGTCACTGATCTGGTTGACGGTTTTATACTCCATCAGAGCCAGCTCGTTTTTACCGTCCTGAGCGTAAGCCATCCCAAGGAGGTAGTGGGCTTCACTGTTTCTGGGATCTTTGGCAAGAATCTTTTTGGCACTTCGTATTGCCTGATTTACCTTGCCCTGTTTTACCTGATCCTGTAACGCACCGATTTTTCGAGGAGCTGCGAGACTTTTAATGAGAAAAAAAACCAGAACACTCAAGAGGCCGCTGGATAAAACTATGAGTATAACTACGATTCCCGTATTCATCTTTAAACCTGAAATCCTTAGAGCTTATCGTAGCCTAGTGGTAAAAAACCATACTGTCAAACCAGTTCTCAGAACCTTGTTATTTGTCCTTACTCTTATTTTTATAACTTCTGCCGCCGGAGCGCAAACAGCGGAAGAATTCTTTAATAAGGGACTTGAATCCTTTAAATGGCAGAAATCCGAAGAAGCGTCTGAGTTTTTTCAGCAGGCTGTTCACGCCGATCCCAATCGGGATATTTATTATCTCTATCTGGGTATCATCAATCACCAGAGTGGAAAATTACAGGAAGCTGAGGGCGTTTACAGCAGAGGTATTGATTTAAACGGTGGAGAACGGGACAGACTTCAGCTGAACAGAGGGAACCTGAGAACTACCCTCAGCGACTATGCTGGTGCCTCTTCAGACTATTCAGCGGTGATTGATGCCGGTGGACTCCTTTCTTCCTCTGCTCTGCTGAACAGGGCCAATATGGAGCTTAATCGATCGTCTTTCCTGCTGGCAGTGGATGATTATACCGAGTATCTTATCCGGGAGCCTGAATCACCCCAGAAGGAAACAATCGAAGAGTTGCTTAATCTTTTGAAAACCCGGTTGGCCAGCGATGCACAGGCAGCCGCGACTGCAGCGGAACAGTCCCGGTTGGAAGAGGAGCGCAGATTGGCTGAGGAAGCGGTTCGTGCTGAAGAAGAGGCTCGCAGGGCTGCCCTAATGGAAGAGGCTCTACAATCTCTGAGCAGCAGCGGTGAAGATACCAAGAGTATAAGTGCCGGTTCAGAAAACATTCGCGAAGACTTTGAAGATTCGGCC
>Ga0209633_10006333_pt1 | contig 10148 bp, 11 predicted proteins | sample Cruoilmetagenom1_FD_187290 | JGI IMG/M metagenome (GOLD analysis project Ga0209633, IMG submission 187290) | Oil polluted marine microbial communities from Coal Oil Point, Santa Barbara, California, USA - Sample 1 (SPAdes) (version 2) | ecosystem: Environmental > Aquatic > Marine > Oil seeps ... | reverse complement strand
GTTCGGGTTTATTTTTCAATACCTTCGAAAAAAGAGGTATAGCTCATAAAATTATGTTAAAAAAATAATGCTTTAACTACCTTTTACAGATTTAGTGTAATTTTAGGTTTTAATACTAATTTTAAATCTTAATTCCATGAAAATCAAATTACTTACATTATTACTTGTATTTACAGGTATAACTTTACAAGCACAAATCAAAACTCCACAACCAAGTCCTACTTCAAAAGTAGAACAAAAAGTTGGTTTAACCGATGTTACTTTAGAGTACTCAAGACCATCCATGCGTGGAAGAGCTATTTTTGGCGATTTAGTTCCTTTCACTAAAAAATGGAGAACTGGTGCCAATGCAAATACAAAAATTACTTTTAGTACAGATGTTGTTATTGATGGGAAAAGCCTTAAAAAAGGTACTTATGCCATCTACTCAATTCCAAACAAAACTTCTTGGGATATCATTTTTTATAGCAATGCAAAAAACTGGGGCTTACCTCAAAAATGGGATGACACAAAAGTTGCGTTAAAAACAAATCTTAAAACAAGTGACCTAGGTTTTGATATGGAAACTTTCACCATGGCTTTTGGTGACTTGGCTGATGGTAATTCGGCAATGCTATATATTATGTGGGAAAAAACAGAAGTTGGAATTAAAATTAATGTTCCTACCGAAAAAATTGCAATGAAAAGTATAGAAAATGTTTTAGCGGGTCCTTCTGCAAACGATTATTTTGGTGCTGCTAGTTATTATAATAATACGAATAAAGACTCTAAACAAGCATTAGAATGGATTAACAAAGCTGTAGTTATGAACCCAGATGCTTTTTGGATGACCAGACAAAAATCATTAATTCAAGCCAAAATGGGAGATAAAAAAGGTGCTATTGCAACTGCCAAAACCTCTTTAGAAGTAGCAGAAAAAGCTGGCAATGCAGATTATGTAAAAATGAATAAAGAATCCATTGCAGAGTGGAGTAAATAATTTACTTATGAAAATATCAAAATTATTACTTGTATTCTTTTTTGTGACAGCTATTAGCTCTGCACAAAAAAGCCCAAAAAAACAAGCCAGTGGTAACATAAATGATGTAATGATTACTGTCGATTATGGAGCACCTAGCGTAAAAGGAAGAACCATTTGGGGTGGATTAGAAAAATACGATAAGGTTTGGAGAGCTGGAGCTAATGAAAATACTACCATTTCTTTTGACAAAGATGTAACTATTGCTGGTAAAAAATTACCAGCAGGTAAATATGGCTTTTTTATGATTCCAACAGAAACTGGAAATTGGACAGTTATTTTCAGTAATAAGAATGATTCTTGGGGTCATTTTTCATATAAAGAAAAAAATGATGCTTTAAGGGTTGAAATTGCACCTAAATTTGTTGATGATGTGCAAGAGCAACTTCTTTATACTGTTAATAAAAATGCAATTCACTTTGCTTGGGATAAAGCTAGAATAGCCATTCCTGTAAAGTAAAATAGTGGTTTACAACCTTGAAAATCCCTTTTCTTTCTTAAGTTTAGGGATTTTTTTATGATTGCCGCCTAAAAAAAATACCTTAACTTTATTCTTTCAAATAAACTTCATAAAAATGAAAAAAATTCTACTTCTATTTACTTTTATCTCTCTTAGTTTTAACCTTTTTGCCCAACAAAAAAATAATTTTAAAGGAAAAACCATTCATTTTTCAGCAAATGATGGAGTTAAAATTACTGCAGATTTGTATATGTCTAATAGCACAAATGCACCCTTTATAATATTATACCACCAAGCAGGTTATAGCCGTGGAGAGTATCGTAACATAGCACCTAAACTAAACGAGCTTGGTTTTAATTGTATGGCAATTGATCAAAGATCGGGTAAAGAAATAAATGGTGTTATTAACGAAACATATTTAGAAGCTATAAAACTAAATAAACCAACAGAATATGTAGATGCTATTCCAGATGTTGAAGCGGCTTATCAATATGTAAAACTTGGAATAAAGCCAAATAAAATAATCATTTGGGGTAGCTCTTATTCGGCTGCTTTGATGTTTTTTTTAGGAAGCGCACATTATGATGGTGTAAATGCGATTTTGGCATTTTCACCAGGTGAATATTTTAAAATAAATGGTAAAGAAATTAAAACTTATGCCGAGAAAGTAAAGTGTCCTGTTTTTATTACTTCAGCAAAAAATGAACAAAAACAATGGGATGGAATTTATAACGCCGTTAAAAAAGAAAAAAGTTACTTTATACCAAAAGAAAAAGGTAAACATGGAGCAAAAGCTTTATGGATAAACAACCATAGCCATCAAGCATATTGGGCAGCTGTAAATGAGTTTTTACTCAAATTAAAAGAATAATTCTCCACAATTTAAATAGTATCTATGAACAATCCAATACAAAAAATTATTACTGTAATTTTCACTTTAACTCTTTTTATAGCTTGTAATAATGAAGCCGTAAAAGAAACTAAAATTGAAGTCATCCCTAAAGAAATTCCATTTGCATTAGTAATTCATGGAGGTGCTGGTACCATCAAAAAAGAATATATGACTCCAAAAATGGAAGCTGCATACACCAATAAACTACAAGAAGCATTAGATGCTGGATATCAAGTTTTAGAAAGTGGTGGAACTGCAATTGTAGCTGTTAAAAAAGCTATTAATATTATGGAAAATTCGCCTTTATTTAATGCAGGAAAAGGAGCAGTTTTTAATAGCTTAGGCAAACAAGAAATGGATGCTTCTATAATGGATGGTAAAACTTTAAATGCGGGTGCTGTTGCTGGAGTTTCTCATATCAAAAACCCAATCAATGCTGCTATTTTAGTTAAAGATAGCACAAGACATGTTATGCTCTCTGGCTTAGGCGCTGAAGAATTTGCCAAAAAATATGATTTAAAATTTGAAGAAGAAACTTACTTTTTTTCTAATAAACGTTACCAACAACTATTAAAAGCTCAAGGTAAAGAGCATGCCCTTTTAGAAACCAAAAAAATAAATATTGAATTGATTGATAATCATCAATATGGTACAGTTGGATGTGTAGCTTTGGATAAAAACCATAATATTGCTGCGGGAACTTCAACAGGAGGTATGACCAATAAAAAATTTGGACGCATAGGAGACTCTCCAATTATTGGTGCTGGTACTTATGCGAATAATTTAACATGTGGTGTTTCTTGTACAGGTACTGGTGAATATTTTATTAGAACTTTAGCTGCTCATGAAGTTTCTAATTTACTGGAATATAAAAATTATGATTTACAAAAAGCACTTCACCAAGTTGTTCATGTTGCAATTGATAGCCTTGGCGGAGATGGCGGTATGATTTCTTTAGATAAAAATGGTAATATTGCTTGGGATTTTAATACAGAAGGAATGTATCGTGCTTATAAAAAATCTACAGGTGAAAATATTATCAAATTCTATGAAGAATAATATTTTATGAACCCTATATTAAAAAAAATAACAAGAATCTATGTGTAACAATTTCAATAAGAAATTTATCGATGAAGCTGCAAAAGCTTTACAAAATGAAGACAATTTTATCACAGAAAATCATGAGCATTTTATGGATGAAGCAGTTAAAAGAGCTATAAAAGGAATGCAAAATAATGAAGGAGGTCCATTTGGTTGTATTATAGTAAAAGATGGGAAAATTATTGGCAAAGGAAACAACAAAGTTACTTCAACCAATGACCCCACTGCACATGCTGAAGTAACTGCAATTAGAGATGCTTGTAAAAATTTAAAGTCATTCCAGCTTGATGGATGCATTCTTTATACATCTTGTGAACCATGCCCAATGTGCTTAGGTGCAATTTATTGGGCCAGACCAGAGAAAGTTTTTTTTGGAAGTAATAAAACTGATGCTGCAAATATTGGCTTTGATGACGCTTTTATTTATAATGAATTACCATTAGATTACAATAAAAGAAGTATCCCTTTTGAACAAATTAATAGAAATAATGCTTTAAAAGCTTTTCAACTTTGGCAAGAAAAAGAAGATAAAACAGCATATTAATTTTTACTTTTATTAAAATAAATAATTTGTTTTATGAAGGTATTTCCAAATTTTTCATTATCTTATAGAGTCATCTTAAATACCCTCGAACATGAAAAAAATTGGTATCTGGTTAGATCAAAAAGAAGCAAATATTATTACACTATTAGACGATTCTTTTCAAAAGAAAACTATTTACTCTGATATTGAATTTCGAGAAAGATATGATGGTGAAAAGAAGCAATTTGGTAGGTTTGGAGATCAATATCTAAATAGTGAGCAAAGTAAAAGCAATAAAATAAGTGAGCAAACCAATCGATATTTAAACACAATTATTTCCGAAATAAAAAATGTTGATGAGCTCTTTGTTTTTGGGCCTGCACAAACCAAAATAAAATTAGAAAGAGCAATCCAAAACCACCCTAATTTAACTTCTAAATTGAAAGAAATTCTAAATGCCGAAAAGATGAGTGAAAATCAAAAGGTAGCTTATGTAAAAAATTATTTTAAAAATTAAATACCTTTACTTAATAACCTTATTCTATTATAATATTTTTCATACTCCATTTCAGCATGAAGCAAATCATTCTGATTTAAGCGAATAATTTTTGCCTTTTTCTTTTTTGGACGTGTTTCCGTTTTAAATTCTGAGTTAGATTTTTTCATTTTTTAGCAATTTAGTTTTATAGCAAGTCTACTTAAATAATCTAATTTATAAAGTATTGCAGTTAATAACGCTAAAAAATATAGGTTTATTATAAATATCTATTTTTAATTACTTGTAAATGATGAAGTAAATGACCCGAAGTAATAAATCCTAAAGCTCTAACCGACATGTAATTACCACTTGCCTTTACTTGAAACAATAGCATTTCACTGGTAAAGCTTTGATACAAAAATATAGTTGATTTACGTAAAGTAATAAACTCATTAAATAATTGCTGATATATCCTTTGGTTTGCATTCGAATAGGTTACATAATGATTTTCATCAAAACCTGATAGTTCGATATTGTCATTTCGTGCAAAACGCAAAGCCCTATAATTAAAAACTCTTTCCGCATCAATGATGTGTTGAATTAACTCTTTAATTGTCCATTTATTTTCAGCGTATTGATACAATTGTTTTTCTACTGAAATATCACTTAAAAGCAGTTCAAACTCTAATAACGAATCTTTTAAGTTTTCAATAATACCTTTATCATTATCTAACAATACTTGAATATATGGTTGATAAAAATGAGCATACTCGTTGGGTTCTAATTTTTGCATACCATCAATTTATCTTAAAAATAGTAATTAATAATAATAAACAGAAAAAAAACCTAATTTAATAATTTAAACGACTGTTTTGCAATTTCAATTTCTTCGTTAGTAGGTATTATTAAAATTTTAGTTTTAGAGTTTTGAGTATTAATCTCTCTAATTTCTTTACTTCTAATCGCATTTTTTTCTAGGTCTAAATTTATTCCTAAAAAGCTCATATCATCACAAACCATTTTCCGTATTACTGAAGAGTTTTCACCAATCCCAGCCGTAAAAACAATGGCGTCTAAACCATTCATGGCGGCGGCATAGCTACCAATATATTTTTTAATTCGGTAAGCGTTCATCTGTAAAGCTAAGATGCAGCTTTTATTGCCTCTTTCTGCTTCATCTTCAATTTCACGTAAATCACTAAATCCGGTTAAGCCGAGCATACCACTTTCTTTTTGTAAAATGGCATTTACTTCATCAATAGAATAACCTAATGACTTAACTAGATAAAAAATAACCGATTGATCAACATCTCCACTACGAGTACCCATAATTAATCCATTCATTGGCCCAAAACCTAATGAGTGGTCTATACTTTTACCATTTTCAATTGCTGAGATACTACAACCATTCCCCAAATGAATCGTAATAATTTTAGATGCTATCTTATTTAGATATTCGTTTGCTTTTTCAGAAACAAACTTATGACTAGTACCATGAAATCCATAAAGACGAATTTGATTTTCATCTAAAAATTTATTTGGTATTGCATATTTATAAGCTACTTCGGGTATAGATTGGTGAAAAGCAGTATCAAAAACCGCTATTTGTTTTGCACTAGGAAAAATCTTTTCGGCAACTTCTATACCAACCAAATTTGGAGGGTTATGCAAAGGAGCTAAGGCAAATAATTCTTTAATTTTATTTTTAACTTCTTTATTGATTATAGTTGTTTTTGCAAAATCACTACCGCCATGAACAACTCTATGACCAACCGCATTAATTTCATCAGCTTTTTTTAATACTCCAATTTTATCATCTAAAAGTAAAGAAGCAATTTTTTCTAAACCAATTTGATGTGTAGGTATATCCAATATTTCTTCTAAATCATTTTGATTCGATTTAAAATGAATCATAGCATTATCTAAACCAATTCTTTCAACCATTCCTGAACAAATAACTTGCTTACTTGGCATTTGAATCAATTGATATTTTATTGATGAACTACCTGAATTTATAATTAATATTTTCATTTTTATTATTTGATGATTTGAAAATAAATTATCAAATCAATTTAAGCTTATAGTTTACTGCGCCTGTATTGCTGTAATTACTACAGTGTTAAAAATATCATCTACTGTACATCCTCTGCTTAAGTCATTTACGGGTTTATTTAAACCTTGTAGCATTGGGCCAATCGCAATAGCGCCAGTTTCTCTTTGCACAGCTTTATAGGTGTTATTACCAGTATTCAAATCCGGAAAAATTAAAACACTTGCTTGGCCGGCAACTTCCGATTCTGGTAATTTTTTATTACCAATATTCATATCCACAGCTGCATCGTATTGAATAGGCCCTTCTATTTTTAATTCTGGGCGCATTTTTTTTACTATTTCCGTGGCTTTTCTCACTTTATCAACTTCTTCTCCAGCTCCTGAAGATCCTGATGAGTAAGACAACATTGCAACTTTAGGTTCTATACCAAAAGCCAAACTCGATTGGGCTGATGAGATTGTTATTTCGGCCAATTGTTCTGCTGTTGGGTTTGGATTGATAGCACAATCGCCAAAAACTGAAACTCGATCTTCTAAACACATAAAGAATACAGAAGAAACAACAGACACACCTGGTTTTGTCTTTACAAATTGCAATGCTGGGCGAATAGTGTGCTGTGTGGTGTTTACTGCTCCAGAAACCATACCATCTGCATCTCCTTTGTAAACCATCATAGTTCCAAAATAAGAAACATCTGCCATAAAATCTTTGGCCATATCAAAATTTACATTTTTATGTTTACGTAACTCATAAAATGTTTTAGTATAATCATTATAATGTTTTGACTTTACAGGATTTATAATATTTACCTTATTAAAGTTTAATGGGATATCATGCTTTATAACAGCATTTTTTATTTTACTTTTCTCTCCCAACAAAGTAATATCTACAATATTTAAATTAATTAATCTTGCCGCAGCACGTAAAATTCTTTCATCATTACTTTCAGGTAAAACAATATGTTTTTTAACTTTTTGCGCTCTTTTAACCAAATTATATTGAAACATTCTAGGAGTTATCCCATCTGATTTAAAAGTAATTAATTTATTGGCTAAGGCATCAACATCTATATATTTTTCAAAAGTACTTAATGAACTGTAAATTCTTTGTTTATTATTTGCATATATATGTGAACGTATTGCTCCAATTTTATTAGCTATTTCAAAGGTTCCATTTTCAACCGATAGTATAGGAACTATTTCCTTTAACCCCTTTATTAATTTTAAAATGGGTTCTTCTGGAATAATACCTCCAGTTAATATAATTCCCGAAACTTTAGGATAATTTACTGAAATACTTGCTTGCAATGAACTTAAAATAATATCAGCTCTATCACCAGGAGTTATTACCAAGCTATTTTCTTTCAAGTGAGTTAAAAAATTTCTCAATTGCATTGCTCCTACTGCAAAGCTTCCAACTTGGTTGTCAATGTTTTTTTTACCTAAAACAATTTCTGCTTCTAGCTCATCAACAATTTCTTTAATAGTTGGGTTATTTAAATTTTCAATAAATGGAATAACACTTACAAGAGTATCATTATTAAGCTCTTTACTGATAGCTTTTTCAACCTGTGCTAGTTTATTTTTTTTAACTTTGTTTGCAACTAAAGCCAAAACTTTCACTTCTTTTTCTACAAAAGAATCATAAGCCAAATGAAGATTCGCAACCAATTCATCCACACTTTTTCCCTTACCACTACCCACAATAATTGCAGGAATACCAATATTTTTTGCAATCAAAACATTAATATCTAATTCAACAAATAATCCTTCACCTGAAAAATCTGTTCCTTCAACCAATATAAAGTCAAAACGTTCTTCTAATGCTTTGTATTTTTCAATAATGATATCAATAACTTCCCCTTCATTTCCATTAGTTTTTTTCTGTATTACGTCTGATCCAGTAATAGCATAACATTCCTCATAGCTCATATCTAGCTCAAAATGAGTCAATACCGTATTAATATGATTGTCTTTTTCCCCTTGAGGGAAATCATCAATAATTGGTCTAAAATAACCTACTTTTTTAGTTTTACCCAATAACATGCGCATCAAACCCAAGGTAATTATCGATTTTCCACTTTCGGGTTCACCAGTTGCTATATATATTGCTTTACTCATTATTTTAAATTTTATGCAAAGATACTTTATAAGAAGATAATAAAATTGATAAAAATCATAGTAATCATAATATATTGAAAATTATAAAAATTTTATTGTCTTAGCTCAACATCTCACTTTGAGGTGATTTTGGTTTATATTTACATAAAATATAAACTCATTATGATTACCCTCATTATCAATATCAAAGAACTTTTACAAGTAAGAAATTTGCATGTTGAAAAAATTTCTGGAAAAGCAATGCAAGTTTTACCAACCATAAAGAATGCATATCTTATCATTAAAGATGACTTAATATACGATTTTGGTTTGATGCTAAATTTACCTTCGCTTAAAGCGGATAAAATTATTGATGCCAACAACAAAATCGTTTTACCCGCCTGGTGTGATTCACATACACATATTGTTTTTTCTGGAAATCGTGAAGGCGAATTTGTTGATCGCATAAACGGATTAACTTATGAGGAAATTGCTAATAATGGTGGAGGAATATTGAATTCTGCTAAAAAATTACAAGAAACATCTGAAGATGATTTATTTATTCAAGCTTCAAAAAGAATCAGAGAAATTATGGCTATGGGTACAGGCGCTGTAGAAATAAAATCTGGTTATGGGTTAACTTTTGAAGCTGAAATAAAAATGCTTCGAGTAATTAAAAAATTAGCAAATAAATTTCCTCTTACTATTAAAGCAACCTTTTTAGGTGCCCATGCTTTTCCTTTAAAATTTAAAAATAATAAAGAAGCATATATTGATTTAATTTGTGATAAAATGATTCCGACTATAGCCGAAGAAAATTTAGCTGAATTCATTGATGTATTCTGTGAAACTGGATATTTTACTGTAGCGCAAACCGAACGAATTTTAAAAGTAGGAAAAGTATATAATTTAATTCCTAAAATCCATGTCAATCAATTTACAAGTATTGGCGGTGTACAAATTGGAATAAAATACAATGCATTAAGTATAGATCATTTAGAAATCATGTTACCTGAAGATATTGAAGTACTTAAAAATAGTAATACCATGCCTGTTGCATTACCTTCATGTTCATATTTTTTAAGTATTCCTTACACTCCTGCTCGAAAAATTATTGATTATGGACTTCCATTAGCTTTGGCTACAGATTTCAATCCAGGTTCTACACCAAGCGGGAATATGAATTTTGTTATTGCAACTGCTTGTATAAAAATGAAAATGACGCCCCAAGAAGCTATCAATGCTGCTACAATAAATGGAGCTTACGCCATGAATTTGTCTACTACACACGGAAGTATTACCAAGGGTAAAAAAGCCAACTTAATTATTACCAAAGAAATTCCATCGTACAATTTTATCCCTTATGCATTTGGTAGTAACTTAATCGATACAGTAATTCTTAATGGAGCGGTTATTTCGTTTTGTAATTAAAGTTTTTCACCATGATTTTACATCAAAAAAAAACTCATTACACTTAAGTAATGAGTTTTAAAAGAAAGGCAACGACTTACTCTCCCACCCAGG
>Ga0209633_10006332_pt1 | contig 10149 bp, 8 predicted proteins | sample Cruoilmetagenom1_FD_187290 | JGI IMG/M metagenome (GOLD analysis project Ga0209633, IMG submission 187290) | Oil polluted marine microbial communities from Coal Oil Point, Santa Barbara, California, USA - Sample 1 (SPAdes) (version 2) | ecosystem: Environmental > Aquatic > Marine > Oil seeps ... | reverse complement strand
TTTTTGGTGGTTAAAACTATGTAAAACAATTGTAAACTATGTAAAATGATACATATTAACAATTAGAAAGACTTCAATGTAAATCGAAGCTGCTGTATACTAATTTTTATGCAAATTAGGAACATAAAAAATATATTTTTAAGTAGAATCTCATTTTTTGCAGTTTTAGTAGCAGTTATTACCCTTACAATTATTCAATATCACTGGGTAATTTCATCTGCCGAAAATGACTTATCAGAGATATACAGAAGTTATACTTTTCGTATTTTTAGTGCCATTTCAGAAGAATTCTCAATATTTCCTGATCCTGGGGAGAAACAGGATTACTTTAATAAGATTGATGGTGAAGAAAATTTACAGGAAGCCCTTGTTTCTGAGTTTAACAAATTAAATTCTTCTGATGATAATCAATACTTTAAGTCAATTTCATATTTACAGGATTCTAATGGCGAAAAAAACTACATTCGCTATTCTTCAAATGTCTGGGAATATAATCAATTAATTCCAGTTGAATTATTAGATGAAAGGAGAGGTCCTTCAATAATTTCTGATACTTCTGATAATGGCAGGATCTGGATTATTTTCCCGGGAATCAGAATAAACGGCAAAACAACAACAGTAATGTACAATTTTGATATATTATCTTTTTATCAAAATAAAGTAGAGAAATCAGTAAATATTATAGATGACAGTTATGAACTTAAATGGTATTACAATCAATCTTTTGAAAATGCAGTATCATTTAAAGAGGGTTACAGTTATTCCCCAAGTAATGTACAATTTTGATATATTATCTTTTTATCAAAATAAAGTAGAGAAATCAGTAAATATTATAGATGACAGTTATGAACTTAAATGGTATTACAATCAATCTTTTGAAAATGCAGTATCATTGAAAGGGGGTTACAGTTATTCACCATTCAGGGTACTAAAGAATAAACTACTCTTTATAAAATCCCCCTGGTTAATAGAAGTACCACTTCATTTAATAATATTTAATGACAACGGGAACCGGAGGGATAAAATATTTTTTGAACCCCGACAGGATGATCCTGATAAAAATCCACTCCCCTGGGTCTATATTGATATTCTATACAACGGAAAAGCTCTTCTGCAATCAAAAGAATATATCCTGACAATTCAATGGGTGATGAGTCTCTTACTTCTCATGGGCATTGCTGCAGCTTATCTTATAATCCTTTATCAGGTAAACAAACTAAAAAAGTTACGTCTAAGGGAAAAAGAGTTTGTTGCTTCTGTTACTCATGAACTAAGAACTCCCCTTACTGTAATAAGTTCAGCTGCAGATAATATAAAAAGCGGGATAATCTCTACTGAACGAATAGAAGAATACGGTAAATTGATAAGCGATCAGTCGGACAGACTGGCATCTATGATAGAAGGGATTCTGCTTTTTTCAAGACTTGAGGGAAAAGCCGAAGATTCTCCACAGCTTAAATAAGATTCTCCACAGCTTAAATTGTTGGAATCTTCAGATATAATAAAAAATATAACCATGTATACTCAGTCCATAATTAATGAAACTGGAAAAAAATTACAAATTGACTTTGGTTCTTTGCCAAACACACTTATTTCCGATAAAGAAACAATTGAGCTCATTCTTATTAATTTGATAACAAACAGCTGCAAACATGCATACAGCAAAGGGGGAAAAGGCCTTATTCGTGTCAAAGGTCACATTCAACTTCCAGACACTATAATTTTTACTGTCGAGGATGATGGATGCGGAATACATAAATCAGAAATAAAACATATATTTGAACCTTTTTTCCGGGGAAATAAGAGTCTCCAGGAACAGATAAAAGGTAGTGGCTTAGGTTTATATCTGTCAAAAAGAAAATCAGAACTACTTGGAGCCTCCCTGACAATAGAGAGTCCATATGAGAGATCAGATGATAAAATTAGAATGGGTAGTCGTTTTTTACTTAAAATTCCATATATTAGCATGGATGAGGAATAAACCAATTGAAAAAAGTACTAATTATTGAAGACGAAAAAGGACTTCAGATAACACTGGAAGATCGTCTTAGTGCAGAGGGCTATGAAGTCACTATCAAAGGTGATGGAAATACAGGAGAGGAAGAAGCACTTAAGAACATAAATGATATAATTCTTCTGGATATAATGCTTCCGGGAAAAGATGGTTATGCTGTATGTCAAAATATAAGAAAAGCCGGACTCACAACTCCTGTTCTTATGCTGACAGCCCGAAATACCAATCTTGATACAGTTCTGGGATTGCGGCATGGAGCAGATGATTACCTTGCAAAACCCTTTGATATGTCCGTGCTCCTGGCAAGAATAGAGGCATTATTAAGACGATCTATGTTTAATAAAACTTCAAATAATAGCAATGAGAAAAAAATTACTTTTGGGAATTTCCTGCTGGATCTGGATAAAGGAGAATTGTTCTGTAATGAAAAGATCATAACTCTGTACGGACAAGAGTACAGGCTCCTGGAATATTTGATAAATCATAAAGATACAGTAATTTCCAGAAATACCCTGCTCGATGAAGTTTGGGGTTATGATACAGAAACAAGTTCCAGAACTGTTGATGTACACATTGCAAAGATCAGACAGAAACTTGGGGAATCAGAGATTCCCCGCCATATTCTGACTGTCAGGGGACGGGGATACAAATTTATCTGCTAATTATTTACTCAATAATTATTCCTTTGAAAACGTACAGGACAGGCATACCTGTCCTGTACAATCGTCAACCAACAATTATCCTAAAATATCGTTTTTTCCCTGCTTTCAACAACAGTTCATCATCCTCAAGGAATGAAAGATCTATTTCTGCATTAATATCCGTAATTTTAGTTTCATTTATAGATGCACCACCCTGAGTTACAAGCCTTCGTGCTTCACCCTTAGAGCCGCATAAAGCTGTTCGTGCAAACAGATCCATGATATTTATACCTGCCTCGAGTTCAGCCCGTTCTACTGTTATTGAAGGTATTGCACTTTTGTCTAAAACAGCACTTCCCTGAACTGAAAAGGCAGCCTTAGCAGCTTCTTTTGCCTTATCCGCTTCTTCCTGACCATGAATAATTCTAGTCTGCTCATAAGCAAGTACTTCTTTTGCTTTATTTATATCCTGACCTTCAAGCTTACCCAGTTCTTTTATTTCACTGGCAGTTAAAAAAGTAAAAAGAAGTAGGAATTTCTCGACATCTGCATCTGCAATATTTCTCCAATACTGAAAATAATCATAAGGGGAGAAAAGATCAGGATCAAGAAACACTGCACCTTTTTCAGTTTTACCCATCTTCTTTCCATCTGCCCTTGTAACAAGGGGAAAGGTTAGACCAAACACTTCATTGGATTCTACTCGTCTTGTTAAATCAACACCTGCTACTATATTACCCCACTGATCATCTCCACCTATCTGCAATTGACAATCATACTGCTGATTAAGTACAAGGAAATCATAGGATTGAAGAAGTTGATAATTAAATTCAATAAATGACAACCCTGTTTCGAGACGCATTTTGTATGTTTCAAAACCCAACATTCTATTTACAGAGAAATGTCGTCCAATATCACGGAGGAAACTTATATAATTTAAATTCCCCAACCACTCATAATTATTTAGCATCCATGCCTTGTTATCAGCAAAATCTATGAATTTACTAATCTGTTTTTTAAAAAATCCAGAATTTTCCTCTATCTGTTCTATTGTCTGAATCTTTCTCATCTCTGTTTTACCCGACGGATCACCAATTAAAGCTGTTCCTCCACCAACCAGTGCAATGGGTTTATGCCCAGCTCTTTGGAGATGAGCCATCGCCATCAAAGGCACCATATGTCCTATATGTAGACTTTTCCCTGTAGGATCAAATCCTGCATAAAGGCTAATTTTTTTTTCAGACATCAATTTGTCAAGTTTTTCAAAATCCGTACATTGTTTTATAAAGCCTCTCTCTTTGAGGACTTCCAGACCACTGGACATTACTATTATCTCCTTCCTGACTAATTTATCTTTTAAATTCTTTGTTTGCTTTTCTAATTCTTGAAACAAGTTCACTAATAGGAACACGTTCCTGCTTCATAGAATCCCTGAACCTCAGTGTAACGGTATTATCTTCTTTGGTATCGTAATCTACAGTTATGCAGTAAGGGGTTCCTACCTCATCCATACGCCTGTATCTACGGCCTATAGCACCTGACTGATCATAAAAGGTCGAAAAGTCTTCTCTAAGACTTTTCTCAATCCCCTCAGCAAGCTCTTTTATTCCATCTTTTTTTACAAGAGGCAGTACTGCCACAGTTATGGGTGCCAGTTCAGGATGAAAATGAAGAACTGTACGAACATCACCACCTTCCAGTTCCTCTTCTTCATAGGCATCAGAAAGAACCATTAAAACTGTTCTTGTAAGACCAGCCGAAGTTTCTACAACATACGGAATATATCGTTCATGAGTCTGATCATCCAGATATGTCATATCTTTCCCTGAATGCTCGGCATGCCTGGAAAGGTCAAAATCTGTTCTGGAATGGATTCCCTCCAGTTCCTGCCACCCCATAGGAAACTCATACTCTATATCGAAAGCATCTTTTGCATAATGAGCAAGTTCATCACTGCCATGCTGATGAAATTTAAGCTTATCCTTTCTTATTCCCAGTCTGTCGTAGTATTCAATTCTGGAATTCTTCCAGTACTGGAACCATTTATCATCATCTCCGGGTTTTACAAAAAACTGCATCTCCATCTGTTCAAATTCCACAGTACGGAAAATAAAGTTTTTAGTTGTAATTTCATTTCTAAAAGCCTTTCCAACCTGGGCAATTCCAAAAGGAATTTTAACTCTGCTTGTCTGTACTACATTTTTAAAGTTAGCAAAAATCCCCTGGGCTGTTTCCGGTCTTAAATAAACTATACTTCCTGAATCTGCAACTGGTCCAAGATGAGTAGAAAACATCATGTTAAACTGTCTGGGTTCTGTAAAACTATCCTTTGCACCACATGTTGGACATGCTGCTGTAAGATCAATATGATCAGACCTGAATCTGGCCTTACATTCCTTACAATCAACCATTGGGTCAGTAAAGCTATCAACATGTCCGGAGGCCTCCCAAACTTTAGGGTGCATCATAATAGAGGCGTCCAGGCCCACAATATTATCCTGAAGCTGAGTCATCTCCTTCCACCAGTAATCCCGGATATTGTTCTTTAATTTTACACCTAAGGGACCATAATCCCAGGCTCCGGCCATACCACCATATATTTCACTGGACTGATATACTATCCCTCTACGCTTACACAGGGATACCAGTTTTTCCATTGTTACATCTTTAGTTTTTTCTTCTTTATTACTGGCCATTACTATCCCCTTGTTTTTCCTCATTTTTAACTGCATCTTTTAACAGCTTAATTACATGATCAATTCTTTCCAAAGCTTTCTCTTCACCTAGAAGCCTGAGAGAGCCAAATATAGGAGGTGAAACTTTACTGCCTGATATTGCAACTCTAAGGGGCATTAACATTGATCCAAGCTTAATTTTAACTTCCTCAGATTTTTTACGAAACAACTCCTCATTTTCCTCATCACTTCTTGATTCAAAATCTTTAACCAACCCTCTTGCACCTTCAAGAGCCCTGATTGTTCCTGCAAAATCCATCTTTTTAGGTATTAGATCAGCAAGAGTATATTTTGAAATATCTTTAAAGAGAAATCTGGATAATTCGGAAATATCACTCATAAAATGGAGTCTTTCAGTCATAAGAGACATCATATTTTTGATAATCTTCATTTCATGATCAGTTACATCTTTAGATACAATTCCGTCATTTTTTAGATATGGGAGAACTTCTTCTATAAGTTCTGCTTCTGATTTTTGTCTTATATACTGGCCATTAAACCACTCAAGCTTTTTATAATCAAAAACACCAGGGGCTTTATTTATTTTTTCCAGAGAAAAGAGTTTTTCCAACTCTTCCTTTGTAAAGAACTCTCTGCTGTCATCATAAGCCCAGCCAACCATAGTTACATAGTTAATTATCGCCTCCGGCAAATATCCTCTTTTTCTAAAATCAATAACACTTGTAGAGCCATGTCTTTTGGAAAGCTTTTGTCCATCTTTTCCCATAACCATTGGGAGGTGACAATATAAAGGAGGCTCCCAGCCAAATGCTTTGTACAAGAGTACATGCATTGCACCGGAAGGAATCCATTCCTGAGCACGAAGAATATGTGTTATTTCCATTAAGTGATCATCTACTACATTAGCTAAATGATAGGTAGGAAATCCATCTGATTTTAAAAGAACAGGATCCGGTGAAATATCTTTATTTTTTCTTGTAACGGTACCAAGTATAAGATCATCAAAGGAAGTTTTACCTTCAAGGGGAATTTTGAGCCTGATAACAGACTTTAAGCCCTCTCCCATTTTTTTATCTACTTCTTCTTTTGATAAATCTCTACAGTGCCTGTCATATCCATAGTTTTTTTTCTCTTTTTTCTGAACTTCTCTTAGTTCAGTCAATCTTTCAGAAGTACAAAAGCAATGATAAGCTTTTCCCTCATCTACTAACTGGTTTGCATATTTTTTGTAGAGTTCAGATCTTTCAGATTGCACGAGATCTTTCAGATTGCACGTAGGGACCAAAATCTCCACCCTTTTCCGGACCTTCATCCCATTTTATACCAAGCCACTCAAGAGTATCATAAAGATCTTTTAAAGATTCTTCACTAAAACGTTCTCTGTCTGTGTCTTCCACCCGGAGAATAAATTTACCTCCCATAGATCTTGCAAAAAAATAGTTAAACAGGGCAGTTCGAACTCCCCCAATATGCTGTAATCCCGTAGGAGATGGAGCATATCTTACTCTTACATCCATTTATGATTCCTTATAAAGCCAATCAATGGCTTCTTTTGAAAATTTATTTAAAACAAGAACAAGAACATTATCATTTACACTTTCCAGTGCCTGTTCCATTTTTTCTTTAGTATATTTTAAGCGTAGTTTCTTTTTATTTTGATCCACACAGACAAATTTTTCATCCGCCGCTATTCCCTCAAAAGGGTTCAAAGAATAAATAACCAAAAGCTTAAGAATAGGAGAAATATTACTATTGCACAAAGCTATTAATGATATATAGGCTTCATCCTTTTTATTATTTAAAAGTAAGGAAAAAGAATATAAAAATTTAATCCAATCTACCTTTACAACACCCTTTTGATTAATAAATTCACTAAAGAATTCTTCCATTTTTTCAGGCTGCCCATCTATAAACAGAGGAACACTCAAAGGAATAACCATTTTTTTTAATAATTTAGGTTTTTCCTTTCGAAGAAAATCCCTAAGCTTGACAATCCCCGGCATATTGGATTTGATTAAATATGTATTTGCCAGAATTTTTACCATAGGTAAAAACAGGTTTTTAGATTTATATATTTTAACTTCAAGATACGATATCAAATCATCCCAATTCTCTGCTTCCAAAAGAGAAAACATCTTCCAGTTAACAACAAAATAAGTATCAATTGAGCCAATAGCCAATATAAAAATAAGAAAAAGATACCAACTCTCTTTGAAAAATTCCTGACTATAATCTCCTCCAAGCATGAAAAGAGGCATTAAAGTAACGATTAAAAACGAAAAAACCACTACAATGTTAAATAAAATGAAAATTATCTTAAATTTCAAGCAAAACTCTCCTATAATATATAAGAGAGAGTTTACTTATTTCACTCTAAGGGGTCAACGGGATATTATTAATGAATAAAGTATCTTTAGGAAGTCTAAAAATAGAATCATTCATAGACAAGCCAGTATATCTGGATGAAAAATATATATTACTATCTCCAGATATTTCAATTTCTACAGAAATGATTGAGCGATTACAAAAATGGGATTTTAGTGAAGTAAAAACAGATGGGATCCCTTTTGAAGGCAACTCCCTGGGTACCAGCCATAATGGAGCCACAGCAACTATTGAAACTACTGAAAAAGAATCTGAAGAACAGAAAATTACAAATGAATTTACGAAGGGATGTATAACCTTTCTAACCAGATTCTATGATAATTTCAGAGAGTTGGACACTCTCCCTTTGGCTCCTATATCTGATAAAGTCAAAGAAATTATTTTTGAATTAAAAAATCATAAGGATTTACTGCTGAATATTAGCACAGAAGTAACAGAATCTGAATCTTATATTATTCATCATAGTATAAAAACAACTTTCCTTGTGCTGTCTATTGCAGATTTTCTCAAATTCCCTATACATAAACAAATTGAAATAGGTATTGCCGCTATGCTTCACAAACTGGGAATGTTATTACTACCAGCTCAATTCCCTATACATAAACAAATTGAAATAGGTATTGCCGCTATGCTTCACAAACTGGGAATGTTATTACTACCAGCTCAATTATATCAAAAACAGGCTGCCCTGACACCAAAAGAACTTCAGGTAATTAGAACTCATCCTGTAATCAGCTATAAGACCCTGAAAAAAGCTGAGTTCCCTGTATCTATATATATAGCAATCCTTGAGCATCATGAACACATTGATGGAAGCGGTTATCCGAGAAAATTGACAGGAAATAAAATATCTTTAAATGGGAAAATACTGGCCGTTGCGTCTGCTTTTGCCGCTGCAACTACAAAACGTCCCTTTAGAAAGGGTCTTGATGGACATTCCGGTATTATGGATCTCCTAAAAGGAAAAGGAACAAAGTACGACGAGAATATTTTACGAACCCTGGTATTTATAATGTCGTTATACCCAATAGGTACTTATGTAAGAATGTCCAATTCTGCCCTGGCTCTGGTTATAAAAACAAATTTATCAACCCCTAAACATCCAATATTGAAGTTATTGATAGATGACCAGGGAATTCCCTATACAAATAAACCTGTATTACAAACAAGACCCGAAGATGATATACAGATATTGGAAACTTTAAAAAAAGAAGAAATTGATGTTCTAAAAGCAAAACTGGATTTGCCATAAAATTCAAATGCTTTTAATATTTATTCTGTTGACACAGATTACTGATTAGTATAATTTTTGAATCCATCGGAAATATGATAAAAGATAAAATTAAAACAAAAAATGACCGGATATTGGAGAAATTCCTTTCTTCAAGTCCAGGATCATTGGAACACATAACTCTTAGAAGTGAACTAAAACAAGGCCTCACCAATCCGGGAATACTTGAAAGATCCGAAAGAACAAGTGAGAAGCTAAGAAAAGAAGCCAGGACTATTCTGGATGCTTTTGAGGCAATTACTAATGGTATGTATAATCCTGAGATTTTCACATCTATGGAAGAAATTACTGAAGAATCAATTCTTTACTTTTGGAAAGAATTAAATCTGGCAATTCATTCCTTTTATGAAAAAAACTACAATGAGATGGATATCAGACTGGGTAAAATAGACCCTAAATCTGCTCTTATCAGGTTTAAACCAATCCTCTTGCATTTATCAGGTAGAAGTCAAATTCAAAATACAACTACTAAACAAAAAGAATTAATAGATAATATAATTAAAGACAGATCTTTTATCCGAAGTGTTATTTCAGAAATTATTGAAAGCCTTGAATATGATATGGAAGATCTGTTTCTTGAAACAGCTAAGCTCATGTTACAGGATCTTAATAGAAACTATAAAGAACCTGCTTACAAATTTGCAATATGGAGTATAGAAACCGCATCCAGATACAAATATTCTCCGACCGAACTTATTGCAACATGTAAAGTATTATTTGGAAATACTCTTGCATACAGATTAACTGCCATAGCCATGGAAGAAGAAGAACCCGATATTAGTCTTCTTTTTTGGATCCAAAGCTTAATATCAAGATTAAAATCAAAAGATCTGACAATAGAGGAAACAGGTGCATACTTTACAATTATTTCACGTTTAGCTGAAAAAATTGAAGTAAATCAGGATAAATTTTATCTGGAGAGTCTAACAGGTTTGCTAAAAACTATTAAATTTGAACTGGAAAATAAGTTTACCCATATTTCAAGCAATCCTGAAGAAACAGATAATCCTTTTGAAACTCTTATTTATCTTAGTACTGTTTATTCGTCTTTGGAAGAAAATAGAACCAGACTTGCCGCTCTGGATACTAATTTTGCCTATAGTACAGACGTAGCATGCTTAG
>Ga0209633_10006330_pt1 | contig 10149 bp, 8 predicted proteins | sample Cruoilmetagenom1_FD_187290 | JGI IMG/M metagenome (GOLD analysis project Ga0209633, IMG submission 187290) | Oil polluted marine microbial communities from Coal Oil Point, Santa Barbara, California, USA - Sample 1 (SPAdes) (version 2) | ecosystem: Environmental > Aquatic > Marine > Oil seeps ... | reverse complement strand
CTTGCTGTTTATGCCGGAGAAATTAACAGACCGGAGGCTCATAAAGTCAGAACAGAGATGAGAAGTGTCCAAGAGGATAGTGCAGAGTACAAGGAAATACGTAAGGAATTCAGTCGGTTGCATAGACATTCAGCAATATTAAACTCTGCAATTTTTATTTTAGGCATTGCCTTAGTGTTCCTTAGTGCATATACTAATAAGGAATAATTCATAAAGGGAGGTAGTTATTAATGTTCAGTGTAACTACTAAAGCGGCCGGCGAAATTAAAAAGTTGTTGGCTGAGGAAAACATGCCAGAGGCAGTATTAAGAGTAAGAGTTGTGCCTGGTGGGTGTTCAGGGTTTTCATATGAAATGGGTTTTGATGACGAAATTGAAAAGTCAGATGAAATTATTGAATCAGACGGAGTAAGAGTAGCTATTGATGAGTTAAGCTATCCTTATCTTCAGGGTGGCGTGTTGGACTTTAATGACGGTCTTAATGGTACTGGTTTTGCCATAAGCAACCCTAACGCCACAGGTTCCTGTGGTTGTGGTCAGTCTTTTAACGCTTAAATTAGAACAATCAAAATTTATTAATGGCTGGTTTGGACAATTGTTCAAATCAGCCATTTTTTTTAATGAACTTAACAATATTGAACCTTTCAGGTTATAATTATCCAAATTTTCAAAATTGCTTATCTATGATTAATAAATTGCTACATATTTAATATCGTAGTTTGGAGAGAAATATGAAATTTGGCGTAGGATACTATACAATGCAGTCCCCACCTCATAAGAAGCGGTCCCATAGAGAGTTGTATGCCGAAATGTTAGAAGAAGTCGCAATGGCTGACCAAATGGGATTTGATTCAGCATGGCTGTCGGAACACCACTTCTTACCTGATGGATACTGTCCTTCACTTTTATTAACTGCCGCTGCCATCGCTGCCAAAACAAAAAATATCCGTATTGGCACAGGCGTATTGCTGCTGCCGCTGCACGACCCAATCAGAGTAGCTGAAGACGCAGCTGTCGCTGACTTAATCTCAGGCGGTCGATTAATTTTAGGAATTGGACTTGGATATAGGCAAGAAGAATTTGACGCATTTGGAAGAACGTTAAAGCAAAGAAGGGGACGTATGGAGGAGGGGATAGAAATCCTAACTAAAAGCTGGACAGAAGAGCCGTTTAGTTTAGATGGAAAATACTATAAACTTGAAAATGTTAATGTAACCCCTAAACCAGTTCAAAAACCCATACCTATATGGGTAGGCGCTTTTACAGAACCTGCTATAAGAAGGGCTGCAAGAATAGGTGCGCCTCTATTTATACCTGCTATTGGCGTTATACCTATTGTTAAATATCTATTTGATATGCACAGTGAGCTTTTAAAGGAATATGGCAGGAATCCTGATGATTATGAAAAACCTTTGGTGAGAGAGATGTACATCTCAGACATGAAAGCCGATGATGCCTGGGAAAAGATAAAGGAACATGTTACGTACACAGCGAAAGGGTATGCTTCATGGGGTTCTATGGTCGATAGAGAGGGAAATTTATTGTCTGACCCGGATGACCCGATACTCTATGATATAGCTAGAGATCAGTCAATAATAGGCACCCCGGAAGAATGCATTGAGACCATAAAGCACTATCAGAACGAACTTCCGATAGATAATCTTATATGCCGCTTTAAATTCCCTGGTATTAGTCACGAAGAATCTATAAGATCTATGAGACTATTTGTTGAAAAAGTACTGCCTCATGTTTCATAAGCGAAATATGTTAAAGTTTAAGTTAATCGCTGATTTTACAATGAAATAAAAAGAACCATTAAAGGCACTGGAGAAGATTAGAAATGAGCAGACCTTCAAAATTAATGTTAGTACATGAACAGGCGAGGTCATACAATAAAATAAAATCAAAAGACATTGTTGATTCATTATACGAAGATTTTATACCTTACAACGAACTAGAAGATTTCTCACTAGAATTACAGGCTCCTTCTGGGAAGATAATTGAGTTAGTAGATGACCCTGCTGTCATAGTTGGAACCGGAGTACTAAAAAGTAACAATAAAAAAGTTGCTATTATCGGTCAGCAGATGCCCACAAGCGACGACGACCGTATGAAATATAACTTCGGACTTGTTAAGGCTGATGGATACGGACTCGCTTATAACATGATGAAATATGCCGAAGACAATGATCTCATGCTACATACCTATGTAGACACAATTGGTGGGGACCCTTTTGAATATTCAGCGGAAAAACTACAATCCTGGCTGATTTCATTCTGCCAGTCAAAGATGATTTCTCTAAAAACCAAATCTATATCGATTGTGCTTGGCAGCGGTGGCAGCGGTGGGGCTATCGCATTTCAGCTGGCCCATAGAAGGTTTATGCTCTCACGAGCTGAATATTCTGTTATTACAGCTGAAGGCTGTTCTGCTATTTTGTTTCGTAGTGGTGATAAAATAGAAGAGGCTCTTGAGGTACTACAACCAACATCGGAGTTCATGCTTAAGTACGGAATTGTGGATAAAGTGATTAAGGAGCCCTCCCTTGAAGGCGCAACTTATTTAACTAAAACACTTGAATTAATTGATAAAACCTTAGTCAAAACCACAGAAGAGCTCGAAAAAACAGATACAAATTATCTTAAGAAAATTTTAATTGAAAAAATACAACAAGTAGGAGAAGTTGAAAAAGGTGACCACCGATATCAAGCTATAGCTAAAAAAATTAGAAGCTGGCTACCTCATGCATTTAGTAAAGGCGCAACGCCCGAAGTATCACATATGCAAATAGCTCTTTATGGAGCAGAACCTCATTTTTGTAATGATGAAAAAGATGCTGAAGGGAACATAACTCGGCCTGGATGCAGGAAACACTTTGCTAAGGAAGATTTTCAAAAGAATTTCTTTTCATGCCCTTACTGTGAAAAACCATCTCCTCTTGGATCTGATGATTACCTTGATCTTTTACTAAATACTGATTCATTTCACGAGATGCATTCAAATTTAAGTACAGAGAACATAGATGCTCGTTTTAATTTTTATGATTATTACGACACTCGAAAAAAAGCTTCTAAACGCACAGATTCCAAAGATTCATTGATTGTGGGTTATGGAAATATGTATGATATTCCAGTGGCAATTGCCGTCTCTGACTTCCGCTTTATGGGCGGCTCTATGGGAGCTGTTTTTGGTGAAAAGATGAAGCTCATAGTAGAATATGCGATTCAGGAAAACCTTCCCCTCGTATCTGTTACAGCATCTGGGGGAGCGAGAATGCAGGAAGGTACTGTTGCTTTATATCAGATGGCAAAAACAATTTCGGCTATTATTAATCTTAAAGACGCGGGACTCCCATATATATCTCTGCTAGGACATCCGACTACTGGAGGAGCCTTAGCAAGCTATGTTGTACAAGGAGATTTTATGGTAGCGGAAAGAAAAGCTACTGTAGCATTTGCTGGAGATCGAGTGGTTAAGCTTGCTAGTGGCGGTAGAGGCGTTGCGCCGGAGACAATGACCTCTGAATTCTTTTCAAAACAGGGTGGAATACATTTAGTAACTGAGAGGAGCCAGCTAAAATCCTCTATAGCAGGATTACTACGACTCACTCCTTGGTATCAAAGGGTTACAACAAAAAGCGAGTAACATTTGCGTTAACTTCTATACAATTAAGGAACACGTTAATTATAATGATTCTAACTTAAAAAGAAGTGATTATTCTAATTCAACATTGTTCAATAGAAAGCAAATTTCTAAGATAATATTGGTACTCTCGACGTCAGAGATTTTTACTCCTCAATCTAGTCAGAATTGATACAAAATAAGCTCAGCTTTGAGAGTTCTTACCAGAAAGTTCTTAAGAAACGGTGGCTTGGAAAGGATCAGCAGCTGGTTTAGATTCAGACTCGGTATAGCTTCCGGTAAGTTCTTTTACTCTCTCTATTAGTTCGGGACTGTCTAGATTTTCACCTTTGCCCATTTCATACAAATAATTGGCATTATCTCTTGGGGCATGACTTTTCACGTTAGGGTCAAAGAAAACTTCTTTTGTATGAACCAAGCCCGCTCTGTTATAAGAAGCTAGCTCATACTTCATCCCCATCCTAAGCGCATCACAAGGGCAAGCTTCAACACAAAATCCGCAAAAGACGCATCTCATAAAATCTATATTGTAGACTTTAGGTCTTCTCTCAATGCCATAATCATCTGCGGGTTCTGCGACGATAGATATAGCCTGCGTAGGGCAAGCAACCTCACAGAGCTTACATGCAACACACCTTATCTCCCCATCATCATCACCCGGCATTACATGAAGACCCCTGTACCTTTCTGGAAGTTCTTTTACTTCTTCTGGGTACTGAACCGTAATTGGTTTAAAGCGTATTAAATGCTTTATTGTTATTAATAGACCCCCCAATATCTGGGGTATATATAGTTTTTCAAACCAAGTTAGTTCAGGGTGTTTTAGTACTTTTATTTTGATAGCCATATTTATTAACCGTTAGTTGAAGACCAATAAGTTATAACATAATCAGACATTTTGGGAAGTCATGAAGTCTCTTTTAATTCGTCTCTCATTCTTCTGTAGACTAAAATACCTGAAATTATAGAAATTGTTATGCACGCCCCACCAAAATAAAAATTCCCCAGGAGTATTTTCCCAACCCCTATCATTCCAAACAAAATGAATCCAACACCTAAAAACCAGTTATAAATTACTGGCATGAATTGGGGACGCACAATCTCAGGATGTATTTTCGAAGCAGGTTTCCACCATCCCCAGGGGTGCACTCTTTTATAAAATCCTGCAAGAGTCTCGGTAGGTTCGGGTTTAGTTAAAAATGTAACAACAATCCAGGTTGCTATGGAAACAGGAACAACTAATATCTGGTGCTTTAGCTCTAATGTCACACCTTGAGACTTCGTATAAATAAATACAATCAATATTGTTAAAAGTGAGGCAGCCAAAGCAGATATCTCTGACCACGCATTAATCCTCCACCAGAACCATCTTAGTATAAGAACTAATCCTACTCCAGCGCTCATAGCCCAGAGAAAAATCCATGCTTTTCCGATATTGGTAATATAAAACGCAAAGTACCCTGCTAGAACCGTCAATATTAGAGTGGCAAACCTCGAAATCAAGATGTAGTGGCTCTCAGTAGCATCAGTCTTAATAAAGCGTCTGTATATATCGTTCATTAAATATGAGGCGCCCCAGTTAAGTTGAGTCGACAGCGTCGACATAAATGCGGCCAGAAAAGTAACAAAAAGAAGCCCTTTTAAACCCGGGCCTAAATAGTCTCTAATAACTACTAGATATATCGCTTCATGATCACCACCGTATTCTTGAACCCGGGGATAAATGATAAGAGTAGCTAAGGCTATCAATATCCAAGGCCATAGACGTATTATGTAGTTATTAATGGCAAACCATGCAGCGCCTAATACTGCGTGACGCTCGTTTTTAGCAGAGTTAATACGCTGTATGAAATATCCCCCTCCATCAGCATTATGAGAAGACCACCAGATAATGCTCACGTAGACAAGAAATGCAAAGAAGCTCGAATCCCAAAATCCCTCACTTACCGGGTCCCCACTTGATGGGGTCATAAAAAATGAAATATGTTCTTTATCAATTTTTCCAAGCTTATCTATAAATCCGGAAAAACCTCCTATTTCGGGAGACCCTATCACTACCCATGCCAATATTATTGTTCCAAAAATTGCAATAAAATATTGAAGGAAATCTGTTAGAGCTACACCCCAGAGTCCTGACATCATTGTATAAAAAAACGCAATTGAAATACAAATTACAATGGCTAAAGTCGTGTCTATTCCAAAAAACACTTTAAAGACCTTTGCCATGGCGCTTATAACCCACCCCATAACTACAAAATTAAAAATAGTCGAGAAATAAAAAGCTTTAAATCCTCTAAGGAATGCTGCAGGTTTTCCGCTATAGCGTATCTCAATAAGCTCATTATCGGTTATTACTTCAGCTCTTCGCCAAAGCCTTGCGAAAACAAGCACAATAAATACATGACTGAAAAGGTAGTTCCACCAAAACCAGTTTTTCCATATACCATCTGTCCGTATCCAGCCTGTTATGGCTAAGGGAGTATCCGCAGCAAAAGTAGTCGCAACAACCGAAGTGCCTAATATCCACCAGGGCAAACTCCTTCCCGATACAAAATAAGAAGACATGCTAACGCTCGCGCGTTTAGTGAAATAAAGGCCAATTCCAAGTGATATTAATAAATAAGCGACAACTATAGCCCAATCCAGAGGACTAAGCGCTGAAAGTGCAGTCTGAAAAGATTCGGACATTGAAATTTTAATTTACCTGATGAGGATTTAACTAAATAGTTCTAAATAAGAGAAATGTTAATAGCCTTAGTTTTTAGCTCAGACTCACAGGCAATGTCCTCTTTGCTGGAAGTTTACCTAAAAGTACATCAGCAGCAGCCACCTGACATTCATCCAAAATGTCAAAACTACAGATAATACTCTTAAATTTATCAAAGTCCCGGGTTATATATGGTGAACCAAATGATACTAGCACAGTCTCATGACATATGGATTCAAGTCTAAACAAAATTGATTTGAAATTGTCAGGTAAGCAGGATTGCTTTTTCCAAGCTCCGATTGTTGTATAGATCAGGCAGATTATGGCGCTATCTTTTGAAACATTGTCTAAAATCGTATCGTCATTGTCATTAAGAGAAACCGATCTTTTGCTTAAACTTAGTCCATTCTCTTCTAAGTGCTGGTTAAACTTACTAAATATGTCATTATCAGAATTCGTAACATCAAAAGTATAGACCACTGCTTTATTCAAATTTAGTACTTCTCCTCTGACAATACAAATGGACTCTCTGGCAATTTGTTCTCTTAGTTCAATACCTTGTTCTTTGATATTTAAATCACTAGAAGCGTTTTTTGAAAGTAATTTGTGCTTAGCTGAACAAATTCTCTCAACTTTTGGATTCAGTTGGCTGACATCAAGCTCTGAATTACTGAGATTTTGAATTAGTGTAATTGGATCCTTGGGATCAAGGACTATGTCGCAACCTGTATTTAATGCCTTTTGAGAAAGATATTGTTCATCACCTAATTTTATAATACCCTCCATGTGGAGAGAGTCGGTAATTACTATCCCTTGAAACCCCATCTCATCCCTGAGCACATCTGAAACAAGCCTATTTGAAATCGCTACGGCGCTTCCATCGCCTATTTGGGAGAATGCTATATGCGCAGTCATTATAGAGGCTACACCGGCCTCTATGGACTTCTCAAACGGAACTAGATCACTATTTTGAAGAGTTTCTAAGCTAGTATTTTGTATAGGTAAATCCACATGCGAATCAACTCCAGTTCGCCCATGCCCCGGAAAATGCTTTGCGCAAGCTAAAACATCGTTATCCTGACAACCTTTTACAAATGCTCTGCATAAACGTGAAACCAGCTCTGGGTTATCTCCATAAGATCTTATGTTAATAATCGGGTTAGCAGGATTGGAATTTATATCAGCTACAGGAGCAAAGAGTAAATTAAGCCCGCACTTTTTCATTTCTTGTGCTATGAAAGCAGCCTGATTGTAAACTAAATCTATATCATCAGCTGCGCCAAGTGACATAGTAAAAGGAAAAAGGGTCATATCAGATACTATCTGCCCTAAACCTCTCTCAGCATCACAACCAAATAGAAGTGGGATTTTGGAAATAGACTGAAGCTCTTGAGTAGTCTTGGATACTATATCCCTCATACCGTTAAAAATAATGAATCCGCCTACTTCACATTCTTCAACAAGCCTTCTAGCTCTGGGTAAAGATTTAGGATCGTTAAAATCTATCCTGGGCATTATTACCTGCCCTATTTTTTGATTTATATTGAGATTCTTAATATCCAATTTGGTCATTTAGTATTATGTAAGTATGCAACTATAATTATGGTATTGTTCTACCTAGAGCAATTTTACCCAAAGGCGCTTTTCTTTGAGCTCCTGTTACTCCTGGAAGATTATTTGTGTTGCCGGATATCAATTCGTTTGCCAGTAAAGCAAATGCGACAGCTTCTTTTGCATCTATCGGGATTCCATACTTGTCGGATGTGCTGCATTGCAAGGGGTTGAGTTCATATTTTAACCTATCTATTAATACCGCATTACTGCACCCGCCGCCGCTAAATATAACTTCGCTGACATCCCACTTTGGGAAAATGAAATTTTTATAAGACGATACAATTGACTCCACTGTGAGTGACATAAGCGTAGCCATCATATCTTCAAGTGAGAGCATCTCGTTCTCTATATAAGAATACAGTGTAGAGGCCATTTCATTCCCAAAGAGTTCTTCACCTGTAGACTTTGGAGGGGGATGAGCATAATATGGATCTGCCAGCAATTTATCCAAGAGTTCTTTGTTAACCTTGCCGGCTGAAGCCAATTGCCCACCTTTGTCATATTTTTCTTTTCCATTAGTAGCTAATTGAATAATCCTGTCCATCAACATATTTCCGGGACCTGAATCAAATGCAATTAAATCATCAATATTCTCTGTTACAACAGTTGCATTTGCTATACCACCAATGTTTTGGGCTATTGAAACCTGCCCTGGTTTTCTAAACAGCAAGTAATCCAAATAGGGAACAAGTGGGGCAGCTTCACCGCCTGCAGCAATATCACGGGTCCTAAAATCACCAACCGTAGTAATTCCCGTTTTCTCAGCTATTACGTCTAATTCGCCGATCTGAAGTGTTGAAGGAGTTCCGTTCATATAAGAAGGAGGATTATGAAAAACTGTCTGACCGTGAGAGCCGATTAAATCCACATCCGAGGGACTCAGTCCTGCTTGATTTATCACTTCTAATACCGCTTTAGCAAACTCATCACCTATAAGAAAATTTAGATCAGAAACATCCTGTACAGAGTATTCTTCAATTAATTTATTCAACTTAACACGGATATCATTTTCATATTCAACACAGATGAACTTTACTAACTCTATGTCAGTATTAAGCCCATTCCCTCGCAATTTAACCAAAGCAGCATCAATGCCGTCCTTAGATGTTCCGGATATCAATCCAACTACCAACTTATATTTCTTCTCAATTAGAGCTTTCAGATCAAATGACATAGTATCAATAGTTACTACTCCCTTTATTTAAGCGCATCATGTAAAAAACCATTATGTTTGCTCAGTAATATTTTTGATTCTTCAAAGCTTAATTTTTTCTTCTCCATGACAATTGATGCTTTAACGTCCCAGTCGGTCAGTTGCAGCAGTTCTGCAGCTTTATCCTCACTAACTTCAGCGATATGCATAACAATACGCCTAGCTCTGTCTCTGAGTTTTGCAGACTTTGGCTGGACATCTACCATAAGGTTTCCAAATGTTTTACCAAGTTGCACCATGGAAGCAGTAGTTATCATATTTAAAACCATTTTTGTAACCGTACCTGCTTTCATTCTTGTCGAACCTACTACTACTTCAGGACCTACTAAGAGTTCTATAGTAACATCAGCGATTTTGGGTTCTACAAGATTACAGGTGATTAATACAGATCCACCCGCTGTCTTGTTTGCATATTCTAACCCGCTTTGAACAAAAGGTGTCGAAGCGCTTGCCGCTATGCCAACAACTACATCTTCTTTACATAGATTTGCATCTTTAAGAAACTCCTGTGCTTCGATAATTGAGTCTTCAGCACCCTCAATTGATTGCCAAACGGCTTCTTTTCCGCCTGCTATAAACCCTTGTATTAATTCAGGATCTGTACCAAATGTAGGCGGACACTCGGCAGCCTCTATAACACCCAAACGCCCGCTTGTTCCAGCGCCTATAAAAAATAATCGCCCACCTTTCTTCAAATTATCAACGATAAGTTCTACAGCTTTAGCAATGTTATCTTTTTCTTTCTTAATAGCATCTACAATAACTCTGTCCTCTTCTATAATGAGTTCAACTACTTCTAGAGGGGAGCACTTGTCCAAACCCAAGGTCCTTGGATTTATTTTCTCAGTAAGAAGGTGTCCAGTTTTTCTACTCTCAGTCACAGGAACTATTATATCCTGTAAAGCGCAACAAATTAACTGAGTCTGAAGTTTCATTGACTTTTACTGGGGGTTGCAATAGATTTCTTTTAGAT
>Ga0209633_10006329_pt1 | contig 10150 bp, 7 predicted proteins | sample Cruoilmetagenom1_FD_187290 | JGI IMG/M metagenome (GOLD analysis project Ga0209633, IMG submission 187290) | Oil polluted marine microbial communities from Coal Oil Point, Santa Barbara, California, USA - Sample 1 (SPAdes) (version 2) | ecosystem: Environmental > Aquatic > Marine > Oil seeps ... | reverse complement strand
GTCGTTTATGCTTACTTCCGATTGAAATTGCACCCCAGAACCACGCGTTCCGGGTTCAATTTTAAATTTCATAATAGCCCAACATGGTTTGGGCATCCAATAACGCACAAATCCTTCAGCTATTTTGGTGGGCGTTTCTTTATAAATAATCATAGGTTTGGTAAAGTTTACAGCTAGTTGAAAGCGTTCAAATAGACTTGCTTCTATGATTTCTTTTTGGATTTCGCCTCTAAGTTTTAAGTGTAATTCGTTTTCGTCAGCATCATATTGAAAATCCAATCCGGGATCTTCATTATGGAGTATTTGCATAGCTTCGACCAATGTATTTGTTTCGGTAGGATTAACGGCTAAAATCTGTGTGCTTAACAAAGCTTCTTCTGGTTTTACAACATAAGATGACGTATGTTCTTCACCGATTAAATCACCGAGTTTGGCATGTTGCCAACCTTGAACCCAAGCAATATCTCCTGCGGAAAATTCATGTAGGATTTGTGGTTGTTGTATATCGGTATTTTTTATAAGTTTTACTTTTTCTGAAATTTTTGCGGAAGCATTTTTAACATTGTCTCTTGCTAAGATCTTACCACCAAATAATCGCACCGCTGCCCATTTTCCTTCACCTTTTATGTGATTTATTTTAAAAACAATTCCTGTTAGTTTATCTGATAATTCTGGAGTGGGTAAATAATCTATAATAGCATTTAACAAGCATTTCAATCCAACACCATATTTGGCAGACCCCAGAAAAACGGGTATAATTTGTTGTGATAATACAGATTTTTTTAATGATTCTTGAAGTTGCTCAAAGCTTAATTGAAGGTTTGAGAGGTATTGTTCAAATAGCACATCGTCTTGTGCTACAATTTTTTCAATGTTTTCTAATTTGTTTTGATAAGAATTTTCTGTCCATTTGTTGGTAACAATAGGTATGTCACCATCTAATTGATAGGATTGCCCTAATAGAGTGGTTAATTTTAAGTCATTGTTTAATTCAATTAAAATGTTTTCTACATCTGCGCCTACTCTATCTATTTTATTGATAAAAATAATAAAAGGTTTTCGATGTTTCTGCAATAGCTTAATCATGTTTTCGGACTGTGCTTCAATGCCTTCTACTGAAGAAAATATAACAACAGCAGCATCTATTGCCATAATACTTCGGACTGTTTCTGCACTAAAATCTACATGACCGGGTGTGTCTATTAAATTGATTTGTGTATTTTTCCAACTAAAATTTACAATTCCGGAAGTAACACTTATGCCTCGTTGTTTTTCAATATGAAGTCGGTCAGTTTGTGTGTTTCCACTATCTACTTGTCCTTTTTGCCTAATTTTGCCTGAAAGGAATAATAAATTTTCAGTTAAACTTGTTTTTCCAGCGTCAACGTGCGCAAATACAGCAATATTTCTAATTTTTTTAGGCACAATTTTAAATTTAGATTTTGTTGAAATCTCATAGCTGAACTGATTTTTCAATTTGTGAAGTGTTGGTATTTATAAATACTTTAAGCTGATTAATCAGTGTGCTTATGGGTTTGTAAATATAAAAAAAATAAATGTAAACCTTAGGTTTTTGTTATTGTGTAAAAAAAGCAATACCGGAAATTTTTTGGAGAAGATGAGGATTTATTCCAGATTCAAATTCAAAAAACACCGGTATTGTTACTTTAATTAACCAAAATTAAATTTTTAATAAACGATTTTTTGTTTGTTACAAGCACTTGTTTGGAAATCAGAACTGTCTCCGGCAACAGGTTTGCCTTGTTCTACTTTTTTGGCAGCTACTGTAACATAATATTCTGTGCCATCTACAAATTCACTAACTGGGCGCATCCAACCATTTGAACCGTCAATATTAATGTCCAATGAAGTACTGCTAGTACTAATCTGTGCTTTTTTAAAGAATGGTTTGGTATTAGGAATATCCAATTCTGTGATTTTAACACAATATAAGTCAGCATTGGCAGAAGCGTTCCATTCAATATGGATGGTTTGATTGACTTTGTCATAAGTAAGCGTGGTAATTGTTGGGAGATCAATTTCGGTGCTTTCCAATTCATCGGTTATCGTTTTGGTATAGCCGTCTTCAAATTTTAGACTAAAGGTATAAGTGCCTGCTTGTGGTTTGACATTAGCAGGTGCTCCATTGCCTGTTTGTTTGTTGCCAGCCAACCAAGGGATGTCGTGTAAATCATATACGGTGCCATCTGGTCCTTCTACGGTACTACCTGTAGCCGATATGTCAGCACCATCACCAAAGAATACTGGTAAATATTTAATATTGCCCATCATTGATATCTTTTTTAAGATGATATCTCCTTTGGCATCATCATGGGTGTTGACTATTTCTTCCTTTTTTTCACAACTCGACATGGTAAAAATGGCTGTTAATACTAGTAATATTGATATATTTTTCATATGTTTTATTTTTATATTTGAATAATAATTGTTTTTTTGTTTAGACCTCGCATGCAAGGTCTAAACTTGATAATAATATTTTTTTTAAAATTTATATTTTACAAAAGCACTAAAACTTCTACCTGGTTCAAAAATACGACGACCATTTAATTCATCAGCATTAACAAATCCAAAGTTTAGATGGTTGTAATAGGCTTCGTCTGTAATATTTAGCACGGCTACACCAATAGATAAAGCTTTTAAAGGTTCATAACCTGCTCTAAAATCAAAAGTAGTATGTCCGGGTGTTTCTGTTTCTAAGAAACTTGGAGCATAGTCTTTTTGAGTCGTAACAATTTTTGTTCTTAAATCAAGCCAATACGATGGTTTTTTATATTTAATTTCAAAATTTGCACTAGCAGGTGATACTTGTGATAAAGCTTCGCTTAAGCTTAGGTTGTAAGCTTTGGTCAAGGCTATATCACCTTTGAATAACCATTCGTCATTTGGTTGATAAGCTAGAAAAGCATCAAAGCCATATTGATAAGCATCTACATTACGAAATACTTTTGGTGCTTTTGGTGCACCACCGCTACAACCACCGCCACTTGAAGTTAGTGCAGAATTAATCACCGGCGTAATGTAGTCTTGAAAATAGGAATAAAATACATTTGTTCCAGCTTGTATTTTATCCCATTTCTTTTGAATAGACCATTCCACTTGATTGTTAACCTCAGGTTTTAATAGGGGGTTTCCGATGTATTCACGGCTATCACGTCCTACGGTAAAACGGTAGATATACCGTTCTATCATTGAAGCTGAACGCGTGCCACGTCCATAAGCTAGTTGCATTTGTAAATTATCTTTTTTATATTTCATCGATACATTACCACCTATTGTAATATCTGTTTGTTCACCTACATTTCCGTAAATATCAATAAAGCCTTGTGCTGGATCTAATGCCTCTGAAGTAACATAATCAGTACGCAAGCCAAAAGTTAAATAATACGTATCATTAAGTTTCTTATTGGCTTCGGCAAATACACCATAATCATTGATGTAGGCATTTTGCCAAACTTTCATTAGTTTAATTGTTGGTGGATCTAAGGGGACACCAGTATTAGGATTGTTGTTTACAACCACTTTTTTGGTGCCATCACGTTTGATGATGTCCGTATCCAATCCAGTATATATTAACCATGATTTTTTAGGTGTTAAAGCAACTTCTAATTTGCCACCCATTGTATTAGACGTAACGGGCGTGCGTGCATCCAAACCAGGGTAATTGGGTCGTGGTTTATCTAATTCATAACCGTTGGTCATTAAATGATCGACAAAAGAATAGTATGATTTAAATTGTACATACTTTACTTTTTCTGATACTTTTTTGATCTTGTAATCAATTCCTGCAAGGTAGCTGTCATCTTTGGGTGAATCCATCGGCAATCCGGCATGCATAATGTCACTTCCAAATTTTTGATGCCAATTGACTTGTAATCTTTGGTTATCGGTTGGATTGTATCCTAATTTTAATGAGTAACTGTCGGTTTTAAATCCAGCAGAATTTACGACACCATCGCCATCGGTATAATCGCCAAAATCACGATGCTCAGCATCGATGTTCAAATCGAATTTCTTGGTAGCATATAGTAAATCACCACGCAATACCAAATTATTGCCATTGCTTTCATAACCTGATTGTATATCACCGTGAAAACCAAAATTATCAGGTGTAGGCTGTTTGGTAATCATATTGACGACACCACCAAAAACTTGACCAAAACGCACGGTAAATGGTCCTTTGACCACTTCAATTTTGCGTACAGATTCGGGAATGACGTGTGCTGTAATTGGATCCATACGATTGGGACAGGCATGTACCATTTTGTTACCGCCATCATATTTAATGTTCATTTCTTCATATTTGAAGGAGCGTAAAGAAGGTTCCATTGATGTAGCACTTCGTTTTTGAATGCTAAATCCAGGAATATTGTCAAATAAACTGGCAACATTTCGAGGCTGACTCCCTTTGACCACTTCGTCTGTTACCACTACTGAGTGGGTGATATCTTCCAGCGGATCAGCTTTGATGATAACTTCGTCCAGTGAAATGGCTTTATCAACCAAAGCTACTGTTAATCCATTTTTTGCTTTGATTATTTGTGTTTTATAACCTAAATAATTTATAACTAATAGGTTTCCTATTTTTGTATTAATATGAAAAACACCGTCAATATCACTGACCGTTTTTTCTTGTCCATTTTTAACAACAATTGTTGCGCCAACAATGGGTTCGTTGCTACTGGCATTGACAATTTTGCCAGTTATAGTTTCGCTTTGGGCATATATTTGACCACTTAGCAAAAGCAATATTATTACTAATTTTTTCATTATTCTGTTTTTTTAATTTACTATTTTTAGTGTATTTGGGTATGCCAATTGATTTTGTTATTCCTACAGCGTAGTACTAGAGCAGTAAGGTATTCTGTCAATAAATATTTATCCACTCCTTGCAGTTGGTTGAAAAGAAAATAACAATTATGGCATACATTAACTATGTAAATAAGAAAACAGGTGGTGGTTTAAACAATTGAGAAAGATAGCCTTTAAAAGGATTTGTTGTATAGTAAATTTCTTTTTCTTGTAGAATGTACAATTTTGAAAAGTATGACGTAATTAATTCTTTTCTAAAATAATTGGTAAATTCTTTTAGCTTGTTGTTGAGGGTAATTTTTTTCTTAATCGGATTTTTTTCGTCATCCATGACTTTATTGAGTTCTTTGCGTAAATGGCATTTTCCGCTGCAATGCATCCAAGGCTTGTCCTTGTTCATGCATTTATATTTAACGATATTTTTATAGTTGATAGCATAATCCCATACCGGTATTGCCGGACGAATAAGAATTGTCAGGTAGGATGTTAATAATATACTTGCTATCAATTTTTGTAACATATACTGTATTAACTAAATTGTTAATCGATATTTACTATTTGATTAATTAAATTCTAAATTATTAAATTATAGATTTATTTTGAATAAGATTTGTAGTAAAACTGCATTTACTAAGTATTATGAGTACTTGAGCTTATATAGCAAAAGTGCATAAGTAGATGAGATAAAAACTAATAACGTAGGTAAAATAAAATTTTACTACAAATCCATAAAAACTAAAATAAGAATTTAGGATTTTATAGGAGGGCGAAGTAGTGTGTCTATAAAAGAATTCAATTTGGGTTGGATAACAAAGTCCGAAATTTGATTAAAGTTGTTTTCCGGAATTGTATAAAGTCGAGAATATTCGCTAAAAAGTGTTTTAACAAAAACGACTGTATTGACTATAGGTAATTTAGGTGCTTGCTTTTTTTTGTCATTACAAACTCTTTTGAGCAAGGCTTTTAAGAAAGCATCACCGTTTGATTCCATTTTGGCCGTTTGAGGTTGCTCGCATTGACAATCACATTGCTTATTTGATTGCGCAGTATAATTTTGTTGTGCAAAATAATATTGCACAAAAGGTACCACTGGTTGCAATAGCACTGCTACAAAACTAATAATTAGTGATATGATAATTAACTTGTTTTTCAAAACCTATTTTATGCGTTTAAATATGATACAAATGTAACAAAAAAAACAAAGAAAAAACAAAAGATAAAAAAGTATTTTATATTTTTTTGATAAATATTTTGTTAAAACCAATGATTTTTTATGGTGTTATAATCGATGTAATAAATCATTTTTGCAACAAAAGTATGTTCTTGAGGTTTTTCAAATAGGTTATTGATATTATTTTTAAAACTTAATTGTGACTGTTCATCGGTATTAAATATTGTGTTTCTGTATAGTAAAGAGAGTTTGCTTCCGGGTGCAAATTCCCAAATATAACTCAAATCTACGTTCCAAATATTGTAATTGATATCAACATTATTGCCATAAGTTGTATCTGATAATATGCCGTTGTTGTTTAAAATGTAAAAATTGGTGTAGGTTACTGGTGTCCAGTTGTGTCTAAAATTAAGATTTAAGGCAGATTTGGTGTTGAAATAATAATTACTTCCTAGCGAATTGGTGATACTTTTTTGTATTCTGTTACCAAAAATGATGTCGTCATTTACGATATCGACATATCCTTTAAAATCATCCATTAACGTGTAACCAATTCGGTAATTTAGTTTGAAATGGTTGTTGATTCTAAAACGCGGTGACAGATTAAAATTGTAATAATTTTGTGAGAAGTCTATTTTTGCAAATCTGGCTATATGTACGTCAAAGGCAAGTTTTTTTCTGTAGTCTGTCGATAGATATGCCCAAATACCTCCGTGTTTTTTGTCTAGAAAATATCGGTCATCAACTCTTGGTTCATAATAATCATAAGCATCGGTAACGTATCCTATTCCCATACCGTAGCTTAAGAAACGTTTGTTTGTAATATGTGTTGAAATTTCAAAATCATTTTGAACTTTTGTTAAATCTTCAAAGCGTCTATCAAAGCCGGCATTAAATCCAATGTTAAAATTATTGAAATGTTTGGTTGGTTTAAGAATTTTATAATTATAAGAAATATCAAAATTGGCAAAATTATTTCTTTGGTTATAGCCAAGGTCATCGATATTAAAATGTTTGTTTTGTGATCGAATACCAAATCCAAAAGAGTGGTTATTGATTTGTTTAGAAATACTGGTGTAAATCTTGTATCCTTTTTCCCAAGTATCATTTTCGCTGATCATACTCATGGCCGTTGTTCCCGAAAAATTCAGCGAATTATTTTGTCCATATATGTCGTAATTTAATCCTAGCACATCTGCATCTCTTGCGCTACCTTGCCTGATGACATTTGTGTTTATTAAACTCACAGAGGAGTTTCCCGAATAGTTGTAGTCAAGTACCATAACATTGTAATTGGCATAGGGTTCTGTTGTGATATTTCGAGTGGTATTGTTTGCAATATTTTTGATAATGGCTTCAGATTTATTGGTGATGGCATTAAAAAAACCAACTCCTAAACCATTTTTACTTCTTCCCGAAATTTTTACGGCATTGATTAATTTGATTTTTTGAGCATTATCTATTACTTCTTCATCATTATTTATTTGATCATAAACATTGTAGTAATCGGTTGGTGTAGAACCAATTCTACGGCTGTAAAAAAGATTTCCTTTGTTAAACAAATCGAAGCCTTCTGTAAAAAATTGTCTTTTTTCGCTATAGTATTGTTCAAAGGGACCTAGGTTTAGTTCTAAATCATCATAGGGTGTATCGCTAAAGTCTGGAATTAAGGTGGCATCGAGGGTGTAGGCTGCATTGATGCCATATTTTAAATCCATTCCGTAGCCATAACCAGTTGACTTGTCTCCGTCATATCGGTCGTGCGAAAGGGAAGCATAAGGGTATAAACTCAATCTTATTGGAGGTTTAATGTTTTTAAGATTTGTTAGTTTGCCTAGAAATTGTACGATATCACCCTTTTTCTTTTTGTCAAAATATGTCCAAGAATAATCTTCCTTTTGTTTTGTCATGTGTCTGGCAAAGTTTACGCCCCAAGTTTGTGTTGCTTCGTTTTGAAAACGCAAAGCGGCGTAAGGTATTTTCATCTCTACTATCCAACTGTTATTTGTAACTCCTACGGCTGATTTCCATACAGCATTCCAACTAGTGTCAGTCATTTGTGATTGCACACCATCTATTTGCGCACCCGATGCAAATACACCAAAATAATAAGTGTTTCCGGGTGAAAAAAATGGATTTATATAAATAGCAAACATATCTGCTTGAACAAATTGGTCTCTTAAACCAAATTCCCTGGGAATATTTTTTGGGTCGGGATCTTTCATTTTTGCTAAAACATAAATAGCAATATCGTCGTATAAAACACGTACTTCAGTTTTGTAATTGGAAGGCATAGCGTCGCCATCTCCTGGAATAAATTGTAAAAAATCAGTTGCTATTTTGGCTTGTTGCCAAATAGGTTCATTTGCATTTCCGTCTATTTTTGGCGCATTATTTACACGAAATGCTTCAAGTGTTTTGTTAGATTGTTGTGCCAATATAGGCAAAGAAAAAAATAAAAATGTTATAATGAGTATTGATTTATTGCGCTTCATATGAATGTTAATCTATTTTTAATCTAAAGACATATATATGATCTCTTTGTTACAGCAAATATCCCTATTTTTTTAAGAATAATTCTTTTTTTAAGAAAAATTTAAGATTGGGTATTCATATTAAAGTAAATCTGTTATAAATGAATTGCGTTTAATAGGTTTGGTTATAAAACCATCAATAGTTTTGACCACTCCAAAAACTTCTTTTTTTGTTTTTCTCTTCGGATTTTTTTATGTCTTCAATACTTGTAACTTTCTGTAAGTCTTGATGTTGTTCGATGGCAAATGCAATGTTTTCAACAATTTCATCTACAGGGTCGTTTTCATAATCAATCAAGAGGGGTGCTTTGATGGTTAGTTTTTGTATAATGCCTCTTTTTTTTATCTGTAGTCCTTTTTTGTCAAAAGAACGTCTAAAGCCATCGATGACAATAGGAATTACAATGGGTTTGTTCTTTTTTATGATGTGGGCGGTTCCTCTTCTAATGGGTTTAAAAGGAGTTGTGGTGCCTTGTGGAAAAGTAATGACCCATCCGTCTTGAATAGCATCGCTAATATTGTTAATATCATCATAATTAACCGGACGTTTTACATTTTTGCCTTTTGAGCGCCAAGTTCTTTGAATAGGAATAGCACCAACATAGGTAAAAATTTTAGGCAAAATACCGGAACTCATCGTTTCTTTGGCTGCAACATAATATACATTGGTTTTTGGCTGTAACAAATATTTGATGCCATTCAAATTGTTTTGCCCATTTAGAGCGGCATAAAAAACATGAAACATGGCTGCTGCATCGGCAAAATAAGTTTGATGATTCGATACAAAAAGAACTTGATTATCAGGAAGATGACGAAGTAATTCCATACCTTCAACCTGCAAGTTGTTAAAGCCTTTATATCGACGTTTTGAAATAGCGCCGAATAAAAATAATATCATTTTTTTTAGAAAAATATTGTTGTTAAATATGTCTTTTTTAAACAGTCCCATTTTTTTTAAATTTTCTTCATTAAAATCTTTCTACGGTCAAAATTACAATTTTTTTATTTTATAACACAAACTTTAACTTTTTTCTGATTATACGCAGTAAGTGTTATTATGATTTTTTAAGTATATTTGGCGTGTTGTTTTGTGGTTTGAAAGTCTAATAAATCGTTTAGATATTGCTGTGATTTTCTAAATAATACCTATAAACTATTTTATAAATATAAAAATAAATTATATGAAACTTCCAAAATATTTAATTGCCGACAATGCACAACTTGTAGATGATATATTTGTGTTGCATACTGAATTTCCCCGTTTTTTGATTAATATTAATACAGATGAAATTGAATGGTTAGATGAGTTTAGTCAAGAAGATGCGGAGCAAAATGCGCAAATTATAGAAGAAAGTGTTGCGGCTGCTTTTGATTTTTTTGATGCAGAAATGAAGAATTATGACGCTTAATCTTTTCTTAATTTGAAGACAGCTATTTTTATTTGTAGCATAACATTATTTAGAATATAATATGTAATTTTATTATTTTTGTAAGATATGTGTAACAATAATATTTTTGGATTCAAAATAGGTTGGTGAAAATATTGGATGTAAATATAAATTCGTTTTATGCCGAAATCAATAATTACAAATTCAACGGCTTTGCGAGAAGATCG
>Ga0209633_10006328_pt1 | contig 10150 bp, 11 predicted proteins | sample Cruoilmetagenom1_FD_187290 | JGI IMG/M metagenome (GOLD analysis project Ga0209633, IMG submission 187290) | Oil polluted marine microbial communities from Coal Oil Point, Santa Barbara, California, USA - Sample 1 (SPAdes) (version 2) | ecosystem: Environmental > Aquatic > Marine > Oil seeps ... | reverse complement strand
GTTTGATTATTTATAAAAGGGGAGTTAGGGAAAAAGTTCCTGTGAAAAAGAATGATTAAAATACTTATAATAAGGCGTAGTTAATTATCAAATAGATTACTGTCTATCAAATTTTAAATGATATAACAAGTAACTAATAACATATAACTAGTAACAAATAACAATTTATCCATGAAACTCTATCCCATAGAAACAGGAAATTTAAAACTAGATGGCGGTGCCATGTTTGGAGTAGTTCCAAAAGTAATGTGGCAAAAAGCATACCCTTCAGATGAAAATAATTTATGTAACTGGGCAATGCGTTGTTTACTGATTGTTGATGACGACAGAAAAATTTTAATTGATAATGGCATTGGATATAAGCAGGATGAACGTTGGCTAAAAAATTATTATCTGAATGGTAACGACACCCTTGAAGCGTCACTTGAAAAAGTTGGCGAATCACTAAATGACATAACTGATGTAATATTAACTCATATGCATTTCGACCATTGTGGTGGAAGTGTAAAATGGAATAACGACAAATCGGGTTATGAACTCGCATTTCCCAACGCAACCTACTGGACAAGCAAAAAGCAATATAACTGGGCTGTAAATCCAAATCGTCGTGAAAAAGCTTCTTTTCTTAAAGAGAATATTCTACCAATTGAAGAGAGTGGAAAACTCAGATTAATTGAAGAAGAGGGTGAGTATATTCCAAATATTAGATTTAAAATGTATAACGGACATACAGATGGCCAGGTTATCCCATATATAAATGTAGATGGAAAAACTGTTGCTTTTATGGCAGATTTGCTTCCTGCAACAGCCCATATTCCAATGCCCTGGATTATGGCTTATGATACAAGACCCTTGTTAACTTTGAAAGATAAAGAGAGATTTTTTAAGGATGCATTGGATAACAATTTCATATTGTTTTTTGAGCATGATTTATATAACGAAGCATGTACATTACAATATACGCCAAAAGGGGTTAGAGTTAAAGACGCAGGAAAGTTAAGCGACTTACTATAATGGCCAGGCATAATGAACTTGGCAAAAAGGGCGAAGAACTAGCCAAAGATATGCTTTGCGATAAAGGCTATACTATTATTGCAACAAACTGGCGATTTGATAAAGATGAGATAGATATTGTTGCAAAAGATGGTGATGAGTTAGTTATTGTTGAAGTAAAAACCCGAAGCTCTGATTTTTATGGACATCCTGAAGATGCTGTGGATTTACAAAAAGAAAAATTCTTGATTCGTGCTACTGAAGCTTATCTTGTTGAAAATGACTTGGATGTAGATGTCAGATTTGATATTGTAGCAATAATCCTGAATAACAAAGAAACCAAGATCCATCATATTGTGGATGCTTTTTATCCGGAGTGATTACCTAATGCAGCTTAACAGAACAAAAATAAAATGGTTGGGAAAAATCACCCTTGCACTACTGTTAATTTTGCTTATCAGTAAGCTGTGGCTGTTCTCATGTAATATTTGGATATGTATATTATTTGTTGCCCTGATTGTTACCTATACAATATTAAGTGATTATGCTCGTGACTGAAAAACTAGCAATGGAATATTTGATTGAAACAGGAATCTTTTTGTAATACTGGGACTAAATAATTTCTGTAGTAAATTTCTTTTACGAGTTGTTATAGCCAAAACATCAATATTTCGTGAGGTAATAAACTTTTCAATTCCTTCCTGCATATCATCACTCTCAAGTAAGCCACATTCAGTATTTACTTCTCCCAGCACATTAAATAAGTACTTTCTTAATTCGAGCATAAGCAATTCATCTTCTTTTTTTACTTTGTTTTCTGCAACATGAACGCAATATACTTTTGAATTAAATGGGTGAGCAATAGTAACTAATCTGCTTAAAGCAGAAAAGTCTGTTTGATCAAAATCGGTTGCATACAATATTCGTTTAGGTGAATCAATATTTTGAGAATTATATCCTGACGGAACAGCAAGTACAGGAACTGGTGATTTATCAATAATTTGGGATGTAAAACTTCCAAATGCTCTTAATCCATCAAGCTCGCTTCCTCTTGTGCCCAGAATAATAATACCGGGTTTATATTCTTCGGTTTCATATAGCACTGAATTAATAGCATTTCCTTTGGCCATATCGTAAGATACATTTACTCCAACTATTATCTTTTCTTTAATTTTTGCCTTTATCCTATTTGTTAATGCTATTAAATTTCTTTCTGTTTCTTCTTCAATTTCTTTTACGATTTTATCAAAATCAGGATGATAAGCATATGATTCAAAATATGTTTGAGGAGTTCCCATTGGATCAAGATATGCATTAAAAAGTTTAATATCTGCTTTTAATTGTGAGGCAATCAATAATGCATAATGTATGGCATTCTCAGAATGAGACGTAAAATCAACCGGAACCAAAATTCTGCGAATACTTTTCATATAGCTAACAGCAGATTCTTTCTCTTTACCATAAGCACTTTTAAAACGTTTGTAAATATCCATGGCATCTCTGGCGTCTGTTTCATTAATCTTTACCTTAACACCTCCGGGAGCTTCTTTAATACGATTAATATTTGTTATGAAACATTCAATACCGTTTTCTTCAAGCATTGCACAAAGCAACTGTGCTCTCATATAGGTAAGTGTAGCTAATGTTCGTATTCTTTCAGACATGATAGTTGTTTTTGATGCGATGTAAATGTACAAATAACCAAGTTGTAAAGCAAGTATTTTATGCAAAAAAAAGCCGGGCTGCAAAATTTTTCATTCACAGCCCGGTTAATATGATAGAAATTTAATGCTTATTTTTTCTTCTCAAACATTACAATTTCGTTGGCAACAACTTCAGTAATATAGTTGGTGTTACCATCTTTGTCGTCCCATGAACGGTGAATTAGTTTTCCGGCTAAAGCTATTTCTTGTCCCTTTTTCAAATATTTCTCAGCAATAGATGCTGTATTTCCCCAAGCGACAATATTATGCCATTGTGTTTCTTCTACGCGCTCACCATCTTTGTCTTTGTAATAATCAGATGTTGCAAGTGAGAATTTTACTTTGGTTTTGTTTTCACCAAATGTTGTTGTTTCTGGGTCATTTCCCAAGCGTCCGATCAGTTGTACTGAATTTCTTAAAGTAGTCATAATAGTAAATTTAATTAGTTAAAAAATATGTTAATTATTAATTTATTCATGTGTTGTGCTATGTGCTACGTTAGTTTTTGTAGTTAGTAGCAGGTTTCAATAATTGTATGAACGAAATATGATGCAAACATACAGCGGCATTTTTACCTAAGTCGTATAATAAGCATTTACTTACGTTAGTATACGTTTGTAAACGGGTATAAATAGATATATGCCTGTGTACATGACGAATATAAAACGCATTAGTAAAAAGCAATTTTGAATATATTTGTGTTTTAAATTAGTCTTATATTTATGTTGGCAAACATTTAAAAATATGATCAAGTCTTTTATCTTACTACTATCCTTACTTGTTACTTGTCAAGTGTTTTCACAGGACAGTCAAGAAATTAGAGACAGAATTACCGAAGAAAACTACAAGACAATATTTGAATTACCATTCTCCGGACTAATGGACGATCCATCGAATGATCGTTGGCCTCTCTACATTAATGGACTGAAAGGATTAAATAGTTTTATTGAAAATGAAATAAAATATCCGGAATCGGCATTGAGTGATAGTATAACTGGACTTGTGATATTTGACTATGTTATAACAAAAAAAGGAAATATCACACAAATTAGAATATTGGAAAGTCCGGATATAAGACTTAGTAACGAAGTCATAAGAGTAATGAAATTAACAGGACCCTGGATTTCGGGAATAAAAGACGATGAATATAAAACAATGAGAATGAGCAAAAGTTATGAATTTAAATAAAAACGTTTGCCAAAACAGGTTCATAGCAAATGGGGCATGGATTCGTCCGCTGGACGAATCCTACGTAGATTCAAAGTCCCAACCAACGCGGGACAAAATTCTGGTAGAATTCTGCCCCACTTTCCATAACCATAAACGTTAGTAGCTAGGCTAACTACCAACCCACATTTAAACCCATTTGGTCTTTTGCCTACACACATTGCTGACAGAAAAAAACCAAAAGAGTTTAAATTTTTGTCAACGCACAAAAAAACGAATATGGATTTTAAAAAACACGAAGAAAAAATAGAAATACTTTCATTACTTCATAGAAAACTGAGAGTAAATTGAACATATATTTTTCATTCATACAGTGAAAACATATATTTTAGAAAACAATTGGAAAACCAAAATAAATAAATAAATTGCAAAATCAATATTTAAAAATCAACAATCACTTAACACCCTCTTAAACAAAAGGTAGGAAATTTGGACTTGTGCTAATACACATTACCCTCTTATCGTTTGTAAAGGAAGAGGAAATAATGGCTACAATAACAACAAAAACACTATTAGAATGAAAATTATAAGAATTATACTGTTAGCAATGCTAATTAGTTTTGGGCTAAACACAATGGCTCAGGTAGCTGTAAACACTGATGGTTCAGACCCAGATGTTTCAAGTGTTCTGCATGTAAAAGGTAATTCAACTAAAAAACATATTGTTATAGAACCTGGAGCAACAGGAGGAGTAGGGGTTGGTATAACTATTCCTAATACGTTTTTGCACATTAATTCTGGCTCAAGTCAAGATCCTTTTAGAGTTCAAATAAACGGATTTTCAAAGTTATTTACACTAAATAATGGAGGTACAGGAATAGGTAATTTTACTGAAACATTACCTCCAAATGGTTTGTATGTATACGGAAGTGTGGGAATCGGAATTAATTCACCACCCACTTCAGCCAAACTTGAAATATCAAGTACAAGTCAGGGGTTTTTACCACCCCGAATGAGTAATGAGCAAATGAATGCCATAGCATCACCCGCAACAGGGCTTATGGTATATAATACGGGTTTGAATTCACCCATGTTTTATGATGGTTCAGTATGGAAAAAGATGTATAATAGTAATGGTGAGTCAAGTGGACCAATATCTTATGGTGGTCAAACTTATGAAACTGTAATAATAGGAAGTCAAATATGGATGGCAGAAAACCTAAATATTGGTACAATGATAGGGGCATGGAGCCTCCAAACCAATAACGGTATCATTGAAAAATATTGCTATAATAGCGATGAGTCTTATTGTGATACTTATGGTGGATTATACCAATGGAACGAAATGATGCAATATGTAACCACAGAGGGAGCACAAGGTATTTGTCCTGATGGTTGGCACTTGCCAACTGATGATGAATGGAAAACCTTGGAAATGGAACTGGGCATGAGCCAAAGCGAAGCCGATGGGTATGGCTTTCGTGGAACAGATGAAGGCGAAAGAATGAAATCTACAAGTGGGTGGGCCAACGACGGTAACGGTACAAATTGCAGTTCTTTTAACGGTCTTCCAGGGGGGGAACTCGAATTTCCTGAGACGTTTCTAATCTTTGATATCGGTTGCTGGTCAACGACGAGCAAATTTACCTCTAGCCGGGTATGGACTCGGCGTCTGGAATATTCTAGCGACCAAGTGAAACGATACGACGAAACCGAAGATGATGGCTTTAGCATCCGTTGTTTAAAGAATTGATCAACGCTTTACGCCTCGATAATCTGCGTGGGCAAAACCCGTTTGAAAATTTGATAATTTGTTCCACTTTTTCGGCAGAGTAAATTTTTTTTTCACCATTTTGGTCTTATATTAATTTCTTCACAAACTATTAAAATGGAAGATATTATAAAACCTGATAGAAAAAAGCCCATGCTTAGCAGTAAAGCCCATTGCCAAATCGCTCAAAAAGCCCACCACCAAAATCAAAAATTGTCAATAGGCTTGCCAGCCCTACCGCACAAAGACAAGAAAAACCCAGTTGCTAACAGCAAATCATAGTGCATAGCCGAGTTCATGTTTCGTAATGAAAATTTGTTGTAGTTTTAATATTGAAAATATTAAAAAAGTATTGCGTAACAAACGGCTACGTACCATACTTGCAAACCGTTGTAGCTCATTTGAAAGAAAAATACAGTTCAAAATATTGAAATAATGAGCCGAATACATTATATTTGTGAGCTAAATTGCAAAATATGAACATTGAGAATCTGATATTAGAATTTTTAAAACAAAATACGACAAGTTCATCTGATGAAATCCGACAAGGAATATCAGAGAAAAAAAGTATTGCCACGGTTAAAAGGTATTTGTCAAAACTATTAATGAAAAAACTTATAGTTTCAACTGGAAAAGGAAAAGCTACAAGATATAGTTTGTCACCATATTTTAATCTGTTTGACGAAATTGATATCGAAAAATATTATCATAAAGAGATTGATGAAAGGACAATAATCGAAAACTTTAACTTTTCATTGATTAGAAATGTATTTCCTGATACAGAACTATTTACTTCCAATGAAACAGACAAATTAGAAAATTTGCAAAAAGAATTTCAGAGAAATATCCTGGAATTAAATGAATTTGAAATAAAAAAAGAATTAGAACGTCTTGCAATTGATTTAAGTTGGAAATCATCACAAATAGAAGGAAACACTTATTCACTATTAGAAACAGAAAGGCTTTTAAAAGAAAAAGAAACAGCAGCAGGAAAATCGAAGGAAGAAGCCATAATGTTACTTAATCACAAAGAAGCTATTGATTTTATAATTAATAATCCTGACTATTTATTTCCGTTATCAGTATCTAAAATAGAAGATATTCATAGTATCCTAACAAAAGAACTTGCCGTTAACAGAAATATCAGAAAAAGAAGAGTTGGAATTTCAGGAACAAACTATAGACCAATTGATAATGAATTTCAAATAAAAGAAGCCTTATCATTGACTTGTGACTTAATTAATAAAAAAGAAAATGTATTTGAGCAAGCTTTATTAGGATTAATATTGATTTCATATATTCAGCCATTTGCCGACGGAAATAAAAGAACTGCAAGAATAGTAAGCAATGCAATATTGATAAATCACCAATTTTGTCCAATTTCTTTTAGGACTGTTGACAGTGTCGATTATAAAAAAGCAATGCTGTTGTTTTATGAGCAAAATAATATTACAAGTTTCAAAGAAATATTTATAGAACAAGATGAGTTTGCAGTGAAAACATATTTTTAAAACAAAAATACGAGCTGCAGCAAAAGCTAAAAATCATGGCGCAAGAAGAAGTAAATTCAAAATACGTGTATGTAAGCCATTTTTCCTCACAGAAAAATCACATCTTCGCTAGTGATACGAATTCTTAGATAAACCGTTAGCACTTCATCCTTATCATTTGATTAACTCAAAAAAACATGAAAATAAAATTTATACTTAATAGCGATACAATCTTTATCTTAGTTATTCTCATATTATTTATAAATAGCTGTAGTGACAATGAAATTGATCCCATTATTGAAGTTGTGTATGGAAGTGTTACAGATCAAGAGAATAATACTTATAAAACTGTAACTATTGGAACTCAAACATGGATGGCAGAAAATTTAAAGACTATAATATATCGTGATGGTGATGTCATAGAAACAACCTCACCTAAATCATTAGATCTAGGTCTTGCAGATTCACCGAAATAATCATGGTGATTATCGTTCAATAGATTCCAAGGTTATGTGGTGGTCAATAACTGAGAGTTCCAATTCATTACATGCAATTTATTACTCTATTGCATCATGTACTATTGTAGGCACTGAAGAGTATGAAAATTACGTAAATAAAGCTGCTTGGTTTAAGTCATCAGGAATGTATGTTCGTTGTATAAAAGATTAAAGAAACTTGATTATAAGACTGAAAAAACTTATAAATATTCAACGAACTGTATTAACGAAAATTAGATTTATGAAAAAAATATTTTTATTAATTGCATCTTTGATATTCCTAAATCAAATGACAATAATAGCACAAGAGATTGCAGTTTCATCAACATTTTCTCATGGTAGTTATGATAAATTTCAAAATAATTTTGGATACGAAATAGGTTATAATCAATACCTCAATTCAAGTAATAGACTTGGATTTGCATTTTCTCATAGTTTTAATAACACTGATTATAACTATATTTTTATTTCAGATGCAGATGGAATTGATTATTATAGAGAGCTTAAGCCTGAAAATCAAAGAATAACAATTTCAATTAATTATGGTTTCAATATTTTGAACAAAAACAAATCTAACTTCTATATAGGACCAGCACTTGGGCTAGGTTATTATAAAGTTAATGAAATTGGTACTGAAAAACCTACAAATGAAAATGATGATTCTGAGTATAAATGTAATTATTGGGAAACTAATAAAATTGGCATTGGATTATTGCTTGAATACGAAAGAAAAATAATCTCAGACAATATCTCTGTATTCTTTTCAACAAAACCAGAGATAATATTCTATTCACAATTTGGTCTAATGGGTTCAAGTGCCCCCACCATAGTAGGATTCATTAATTTTAACTTAGGTTTAAAGATTGATTTGAAGAATCAAGAATAAATTGAATAAAAGAATAAATGCCAGCAGGTAACAAAAATTTTATAACAAAGAATCAATTTACCTCACTCATTTTAATACTTATTTAGTATTATTACTATTTTGGCAGTTTTTATCATCGGAGATATTTTTTAGCAACTCTAATATTTTGGATAATATCATAATAAATTAATGAGAAAAATAGTAAATTCAATAACAATAATAATTATTGTGCTCATCTTTATAGGATGGTATTTTAATGTAGTATCACTATATTATATTATCCCAATTGCATTTATATTTTTGATAATTAATGTTATTGGTTCAGTAAAAATCCAACTCAATTATTTTTTTCATTCCCATTGCAATTATACATCAGGAAAAAAGGAAATAGCCCTCACTTTTGATGATGGACCTCATCCTGATATTACTCCAAAGCTTATTGAGTTACTTAATAAACATAATATTAAAGCTACATTTTTTTGTGTAGGTAAAAATGCTGATGTCAATCCTGAAATTGTTGCCAATACATTTACCGGTGGTCATATAATTGGGAATCATTCATATAATCATTCTAATTTTTTCGATTTGTTATCATCAAAAAAAATGCAAAAAGAAATTTTAGATACAAATGAAGTAATAACATCAATAACCGGAAAAACGCCATTATTGTTCCGACCTCCTTACGGGGTTACAAATCCAATGTTGCGCAAAGCAATTAAAAAAACAAATATGATGTCAATTGGGTGGAGCTTAAGGTCGTTGGATACAGTAAAAAGCAGTGATGAAGTTCTTACAAAATTAATGACAAATACTAAATCCGGTGATATTGTTCTTTTTCATGACACAAACGTGCACATTATTAAAATTATTGAAAACTACATAATTTGGCTTCAAAAAAATGATTTTAAAATTGTAAGTTTGACGAGTTTGTTAAATATAAGAGCTTATGAGGATTAATGCTTTGATAACCACAATGATGTTTGTAGTATGGGGGTCGCTAATATCACATGCGCAGGATAATGATTTTTTAACGGTAACAGATATTGATGCCCTAAAATCAAAATTTATAACCCATGCTGCTTCTACTAATAGTATTGAAAGCAACTTTGTTCAGGAAAAACATTTGTGGATGCTTAATGAAGTTCTTGTGAGTGAGGGTAAATTTCTTTTCAAAAAAGAAAACAGTGTTAAATGGCAGTACATCACGCCAATTGAATACACAATAATTATTCATAATGGAATATTTACAATTATCAATAATGAAAAAGTGAATGAATTTAGCATTGATTCCAATCCACTCTTTCGTGAAATTAATAGTATGATTGTTACTGCAATTCGTGGTGATTTTATTGATAACCCCGATTTTAATGCTGAATTTTTTGAGAGTGATGTAAACTATATGGCTAGTTTATCACCAAACAACGAAAATGTAAGTTCGATGCTTGAAAAAATCGAAATTTATTTTGACAAGAAAAATATGCAAGTTATCAAGGTTATATTTCGCGAACCCGGTGATGACTTCACTTTAATTACTTTCAATAATAAAAAGATAAATTCAGAATTGTTGGATGACAGGTTTTTAATAGATGACAAGTGAAAAACTTAACTTTCATATTATTAATTTCAATGTTGATTGCGACTTCATCATGCTCAATTAATGGGTA
>Ga0209633_10006327_pt1 | contig 10151 bp, 8 predicted proteins | sample Cruoilmetagenom1_FD_187290 | JGI IMG/M metagenome (GOLD analysis project Ga0209633, IMG submission 187290) | Oil polluted marine microbial communities from Coal Oil Point, Santa Barbara, California, USA - Sample 1 (SPAdes) (version 2) | ecosystem: Environmental > Aquatic > Marine > Oil seeps ... | reverse complement strand
GGGCGATTTCGAAGAGGAGGAGGAAGAAGACGAGGAAGAGGCGGAGATCGCCGCCTTCGCACAGCGCACCGGCCAGCGGTCGACGAAGCGCAATTTGATTGCGCCCCGGCGCGCGCGCACTCCGACCGGCAAGCGCGGGCGGCAGGCTAACCAACGGCGCCTCGATTTCGGCCCCAGCGGCGACTATGAGTTGCCGCCGCTTTCCCTCCTCGAACAGCCGCCTGAGGACGCCGCGCAAGCCGCTCTCAATCAAGACTCCTTGGAGAAGAACGCACGCCTCCTGGAAGGCGTGCTCGATGACTTCGGCGTGCGCGGCGAGATCGTTAAGGTCCGCCCCGGCCCGGTGGTCACCCGCTACGAGCTAGAGCCGGCGCCGGGCACCAAGACCAGTCGCGTAGTCGGCTTGGCCGACGATATCGCCCGCTCCATGAGCGCGGTTTCAGTGCGCGTCGCGGTGGTGCCGGGCTCGAGTTCCATCGGCATCGAGTTGCCGAATGCTAAGCGCGAGATGGTGCACTTGCGCGAGCTGCTGGCCTCGCGCGCCTACGAGAAAGCGAGCGGCAAGTTACCGCTCATCCTGGGCAAGGATATCGGCGGCGCGCCGACGATTGTCGATTTGTCGCGCATGCCGCATTTGCTGATTGCCGGCACCACCGGTTCCGGAAAATCGGTGGGCGTGAACTCGATGATCCTGTCGCTGCTTTATCGGCTGGGTCCGAACAAGTGCAAATTCATCCTCATCGATCCGAAGATGCTGGAACTTTCCGTCTATGACGGGATCCCGCATCTGCTTTCGCCGGTGGTCACCGAGCCGAAGAAGGCCATCGTCGCCCTGAAATGGACCGTCCGCGAGATGGAGGAGCGGTACCGCGCCATGTCGCGCCTGGGCGTGCGCAACATCGAAGGCTACAACACCCGCATCGAGGAAGCATTGCGCCGCGGCGAGGTGCTGACCCGCACAGTCCAGACCGGCTTCGATCCGGATACCGGCCAGCCGATCCACGAGGACCAGCCCTTCGATCTGGAGCCGCTGCCCTTCATCGTGGTGGTGGTCGATGAGATGGCCGATCTCATGATGGTCGCCGGCAAGGAAATCGAGATGGCCGTCCAGCGCTTGGCGCAAATGGCGCGCGCCGCCGGCATTCATCTGATCATGGCCACCCAGCGCCCGTCGGTTGATGTGATCACCGGCACCATCAAGGCCAACTTCCCGACCCGCATCAGCTTCCATGTGACCTCGAAGATCGACAGCCGCACCATCCTGGGCGAGCAGGGCGGCGAGCAACTGCTCGGCCAGGGCGACATGCTCTACATGGCCGGCGGCGGCCGCATCTCGCGCGTCCACGGGCCGCTGGTCACCGATCAGGAGGTCGAGGACGTGGTTGCCTTCTTGAAACAGCAGGGGGAGCCTTCCTATGTAGAAGCCGTCACCGAGGAAGACGATGCGGGCATCGACGCCTTCCTTGGCGGCGAGGGCGGCGACGAGTTGTACGACAAAGCCGTTGCCCTGGTTTTCCAGCACCGCAAGGCATCGACCAGCTTCGTCCAGCGCCACCTGCAGATCGGCTACAACCGGGCGGCGCGCATCGTCGAACGGATGGAGGCGGAAGGCGTGGTCAGCTCAGCCAACCACGTGGGCAAACGCGAGGTCCTGGTGCCCGGGTCAGCGGATATGTAGCCCAGCGTCGATTAAGGACAGGCCTATGACCCGAATCTTCGCCGCCGCCATGGCGGTACTTGTGGCCCTGAGCGGCGTTGCGAGTGCCTCGGCCGCCACCGGTTTGGCGGCGCTCTCGCCCGATGATGCCGCGGCGGTCCACCGGGCCGTCCGCTATCTCAACGACCTATCGACCTTGCGCGCGCGATTCGTGCAGATATCCTCGAACGGCGCCTATGCCGAGGGTGAGATGATCGTCGAGCGGCCGGGCCGCCTGCGTTTCGAATATGATCCACCCAACCCGGTGCTGCTTATCGCCGACGGCCTGAACTTGCTCTTCTACGACCGCGAACTGAAGCAGGCGAGTTTCCTGCCCCTGTGGGAGACACCGCTGTGGTTCCTAATCCGCGAGAAGGTGCAGCTCTCCGACGACGTGCAGGTCACAGCGGTCGAGCGGGGGCAGGGCGTATTGAAGCTGACTTTGCGCAACAAGGAGTCGGCGGATGCGGGCAGCATGACATTGATCTTCGGTGATGCGCCCCTGAGCCTGCGCAAATGGGAGCTTGTGGATGCCCAGGGTATCTCCACCCAAGTCTCTTTGATCAACCCGGAATTCGGCGTGCCTGTTGATTCCGCTGCCTTCGACTACGACGATCTGCAGATCCAGCGCGGCAGCGAACGGCAAAGCCGATAGGGCTTGCGCCTCAATTGCTCTGGTTTGCTCCTTCAAACCGCAAGCGCCACCAGGCATCCAAGCAGTCATAAAAGCCCGGCTCGGCAATCCCGCGAACCAGAAAGGCCGCGCGCATCCGCGTCTCCTCGGCCAGCGGCGGCAAGCCCGATTGGCGGGCGGCGTCGTGAACCAACCAGACGCAGGGATCCAGGCTTTCATACCGCGCATACGTCGCCACACTCGCCGCGGCCGCCAAACCCACGATCAAAAGCAGATACTTCACGCGCTGCCATCCCCGGATGTCGGCGCCTGCACCGGTGCCGGCCGGCGCCGGGCTGTGAATGGGCGAACAAATAGGCGCAGAAACGGTTGTTCCTGCACGCCTTCCACACCGATGGGCATGGCCAGGGTGCGCGGGTTTGGGCTGCGCGTGCCGAACAACGGATCCCAGAAGCTAAAGATCGTGCCGTAGTTGGCATCCGTATCCCGGCGCAGCGCATGATGGTGCACCCAATGGATTGAGGGGGTGATCACCAATTTCGCCAGGGCGCGCTCCAACTTCGGCGGCACCGCCAGATTCGAATGATGAAAAACGGCTCCCATCAATACCAACGTCTCGAAGACAAGAATTGAGGTAATGGGTAGATCGAAAAGCATGATCAACCCAGCGCGCACAAGGGCCGACAGGATAACTTCGCCGAAATGAAAGCGCAGGGCCGAGCTGGCATCGAGAAAGCGGTCCAGATGGTGCACCTCGTGAAAGCGCCACAGAACGGGGATTTCGTGATTGGCCCGGTGCCACCAGAAAATCAGGAAATCGAGCAGCACCACATCCAGGACAAGACCCAGGCCACCGCTCCACCATTCAGGCCGCCAGCCGATGGTATGTCCGGTCGCCCACACCGAGACCGGCAATACGATCAGCGGATACAGGCCGACATTAGCCAGCCACAGGCCGAGATTGCGCCCCAGTCTGTGCCAACCGCCGGTTGGACCGGGTGCGACAGGAGCCGGCTCGCGAGCCGCCGGGAGTAGGCGCTCAGCCGCCAGAAAGAGCGCCAACCATAGGAGCCCAGCCGCCCCCTTCCACGGCAGCAGCGATTGTATAACTTCGGACATGGCCCGAGATATGGCCGGCGGCGGCGGCCGAGGCAAGCAGGATCGCCCCCTTGCACCGCACCCGGCAGCGCCCTAGCTTTATCGAATGAGCGCAATTGCCGCCCTCTCCCTAGGTTCTAAGCCCTTGATCGGCCTGCCGGCCTGCAGCCGGATCATCGACGGCATGCCCTACCATACAGTCGGTGACAAGTACCTGCGCGCGGTTGCCGAGGCAGCCGATGGCATCCCCCTGGTCATCCCCGCCTTTGGCGATCTGCTCGACCTGCCCGATTTGGTCTCCCGCCTGGACGGCCTGCTTTTGACCGGCAGCCCATCGAACGTGCATCCGAGCCACTACGACATCCCGGCCACGCCGGAAGCGGAGCCCCATGATCCGCATCGGGATGCCACCACCCTGCCCTTGATCCACGCCGCCCTCGACGGCGGGCTACCGCTGTTGGCCATCTGCCGTGGTATGCAGGAGTTGAATGTCGCCCTCGGCGGAACCCTGCATGCCCGTGTGCACGAGCTGCCCGGGCGCGACGACCACCGGCGGCCGACGCACGATGATTTGAACGTGCAATACGGCCCCCGCCATGAGGTCAAGCTCAGCTCCGGCGGTAACCTGGCGCGCCTGGCCGGCGGTGAGACGCTGATGGTCAATTCCCTGCATTGGCAGGCCGTGGACCGGCTAGCAACGGATTTGACCGTCGAGGCGATCGCCCCGGACGGCACCATTGAGGCGGTTGCGGTCCGCGGCGCCCGCGCCTTTTCCCTTGGCGTCCAATGGCATCCGGAATACCGCCCGCTCGACGATGCCTTCTCGACCCGCCTGTTCGCCGCCTTCGGTACCGCCGCCCGGGCGCGGGCCGCCAGCCGCGGCCAGCCGGCCGATACGGCCACCGCCTCGCAAGCCAGCATTGCAACCTGAAAAATCATTCCTAAATTTATAATTATGAGCCGGTACTGCTAAGGCAGCCGGCCGATAAGCGGAAGGGCACTGTCCCCCTGCCTTCCTTCCGCTGCTCTACGGAGCACGGAACGCCCGGATCCCCCCCGACCGGGCGTTCCCCGTTTTTAGGGCCTAACCTAGCTCCTTGCAGCCGCCGGCTCGATCCCGGCCGCCTGCCGGTAGAGAAAATAGACACCCGGCGCCACGGATGCCGGCGCCGGCACCGCCTGTGCCCCGGCGAAGGCCACATCGCGATCCGATGCCACCAAGCCGCCGGGCCGCAGCAGCGCCGGGAGAAATCCGGCAACGATACCGGCCAACCGGGCATCGCGCGCCGCATTCGCCGAGCCGATATCGGCATGAATCAGCGCCACGGTCCCGGCGAAGCGATCTACCGCGCGCGGCAGCGTCTCTTGAAAGTCGCCGAGAAAAAGATGGGCCGGATCCGGAATACAGTCGGGATGGGCGGCAACCTCGCGGTCGAAGACAAAAATCTCCCGGCCCGGTAACAACTCGCGCAAGTGATCGTAGGTGCGGCCATTCCCCAGCCCCAGCTCGAAGACCGGCCCCGGCAGATCGTGGATCTGCTCGGCCATCAGATTTAGATAAGCCCGCTGCGCCTGTAAGCGGCGAATATTGATGTCGAGCCGGCTCACCCGCGGCACCCGTCAGCCGCGCGCCGCAGCACGCGCCTTCATGAGATCCGCCGTCGTCTGCTCCAGCCGATGCGCCAGAACCCGCATGACCTCGACGCCCATCTCCGGGAAGTCCGTGACCATGCGGAAGAAAAGGTCCTTGGTAATCTTCAGGGCGATCAATTCGCTGGTGGCGGTCACGGATGCCGTACGCGGGACTTCGCAAAGGATGGCGATCTCGCCGACGATGTCGTTCTTGGCAACCTTGGCGACCACCGAGGGTTTGTCGGTGGTCACGATCACATCCGCCGTTCCGGCAACGATGATATAGGCCGAATCGGCGGAATCGCCCTGATCGAAAAGAGATTGCCCCGCCTTGAAGGTCAAGCGCTCGCTGGCAAAGCACATGAGCTTGAGCTTCGCCGGATCGATATTGGCGAAGAGGGGGATCTTACGCAGAATTTCGACTTCCTGTTCGATACTCACCTTAGCCTCCAATCACCCTCGTCTATTCCGCCGCCAAGGGTCCGCTGAGCGCCGAGCCCGGCTTGCTTAGTTCGGCAAAACTTCCCTCCGCCACCAGGCGGCCGCCGCGCAATACGATAACCCGGTCGAAACGCTCACCGGCGCGCGGCCGCTGTTGCGCCCAGACCACGCCGCGACCGCGGCAGTGCGTCAGAACCTTGTCCAGCAATCGCGTTTGCGTCGCATCGTCCATCGCCGCCAAGGCATCATTGATGACCAACAAATCCGGCTGCTTCAGCAGGGCCCGGGCCAAGCCGATTCTCTGCCGCTGGCTGGCGCTCAAGCGCTTGCCGCCAACACCAACCTCATAGCTCAAACCGGCTTCGATCACGGTCTTCTGCAGACCCAGCGAATCGAGCATTTCCGTCATGACTCCACCAACGATCTCCTCGGCCTTGGCCTGACCATAGGCGAGGCGTCCGAACAGGATATTGTCCTGCAGTGAAGCGGCGGCGTTGTAGGCATCCGGCTGATAGATGGCAACCGCGCCCGGGTCGGCCGTTGCCATACGATCGGCAAACAGACGGCGGGCCTTGACCGCTTTTTGCTCGACGGTTTCGTCGATTAAGCCCAAGCGATGCCGCGCTTCCACATAGGCGAACGGCAGGCGGCGTAGTGCCAAACTTTCCGCTACCGTAAGGGCTGCCTCACCCACACGGTCTACCTTCGTCAACAGGTTGCGGTATTCGGGCAATGAGTCGGCATCGATGAAACTGAATTGGTCGAAAAACGGATGCCCGGGTGGCAAGCCGGCAAAGATCTCGACCATGGTGCGGGCGATGCTTTCACCCATATGCAGCATATCATCGATCAAGTCAGCCTCGCCCAGCACCCGTGTCATCAGCGCGTTCTCGGCCAGGGCGTCTCCGGCGAACTCCGCCTTGCGCGGCGTGCCGAACAACAGGTTTTCGGCCAAGGTGGCGTTACCGTTATAGCGCTCCGGATCGAATCGGACGACCAGACTCTGGGCATCGACCGCCGCCAACCGGTCCGGTAGCGCCGCCCGCGCCTTAAGAATCGCCTCTGCCACGTCCGGATGAGCTATCGGGTCGACGGTCCCGACTAGGCCAAAGCGATAGACATCTTCCTCCAGCTCCACCAAAGCCAGAATCTCGATGAGCCGCCGGGTCAATGCTTCGGGGCCATCCACACCGGCGGCGGCGTAGTCGATCCAATCCGCCGTCACATCGAGGCTCGAGTTGCCGGCGCGGGCCGCCTCGGCAAACCAGAGCGCCCGGCCGGCCGTGCCTTTGTCGGCGGCGTCATGTATCGGCCGGTGCTTGAGACCATAGAGCAGATTGTCGCGCACCGACCGAGCGAAAAGATAGGTCTCCGGCCCCACGTACGACAGACGCCGGCCCGTAACCGCCTGCGGCAAATCCACCACGTTGCGATCACCGATCTTGAGGCGCCCGGAACTCGGCACCTCCAAGCCGCAGAGGATCATCGTCAGCCGGTCCTTGCCGCTTTCGTCGGCGCCGATAAGGGCGGTGTGTTCGGTAACGCCGACCCGGAAGCTGATCGAATCCAGCACCTTGCTATTGTTGTCGTCGACCAAACCGACCGACTGGGCAACGATCTCGCCGCTCAAGGGCGGGCCCGCATCGGCGTCCGGATCCTGCCGTTCCGGATCCAGGATATCGGCCGGTTGGAATTGTTCGATCACCTGATCGTATTTGATTTGCACATCGTTGCGCTGTTGGTCCCAGTCGATCAGCTCCTTGATGGGACCCGGCAGGTCCTTGTAGGCGGCGATGACGGCCACCAATGCCCCGATGTCGAGATGCCCGAAGATCGCTAGCAACCCACCGCCGGCGTAAAAGACAAATGGCGTCAGTTGCGCCAAAAAATTATTCAGGAACTTGACGAAGAATTTGCGCTGGAAAATCTCGTAGCGGATATCGAAGATACGGCCGAGGCGCGCCGCCATATCCGCGCGCTCCAGGTTCGACGTATCGTGCGCATGCACCTCGGTGGCGCCGTCGATGATTTCCGCCACCCGACCCGCCAGCCGCCGCGCGGTAAGCTGCCGCTCGCGCCCAAGGCGCAGGATCGGCCGCCGCAGACGCGGAATGAAGAAGGCCTGGGCCAGCACGATCACCGCCGCCACCGAGCCGAGCCACACGCTTTGCAGCATAATGAAAGCCATGGCCGTGATGGCCTGGCCGCCCAGGAAGGCCGGTGCGATGAAGGCATCGCCGATGAAACCGCCCAGCGGCTCCACCTCATCCTTGACCATGGTGGCCATCTCGGCCTGCTTGACCCGGCGTAACTGGGGGATCGGAAAGCGCAAAACCCGGTCAGCCAGCTCGTAGCGCAGGCGGCGCAGCATGCGCTCACCCATGCGGCCCTTGCTGGTGTTGATGACGAACTTGAAGCCGCCGTTGATCGCGACCATGAGCAAGAAGGCGGTGCTGAGTGCCAGCAGATACTCCGGCTGGGTCAAGGTAAAGCCATCGAACAGGGGCACCGGGGCGCCGGTCCGCGTCTCCCCAAACGGTAGGTCGAATGCCAGAAATGCCTGCGTCGAATCCGGTCCGGAAAAACCCTGACCCTGAATGCCGCGGTTGACGATGCCCTTAGGTAGATCGAGAGCGAGGAAATAGAACGGCAACGACAGCAACACCATGCCGAGAATAGCGATCTGTTCGCTTCTCGAATGACGCCAGATATATTTGAAGAGATTCGGTTCCATCACGACGACAAATTATGGCGGCCGTGGCGCAGCGCCCAGGCGACGGGCGACGTTAACCCATGCCCGTACCCCCGTAAACTGACCTCAGTGGCCGGGACGAACACAACTAGAACACCGATCTAGGCGCTTCACAACTCTGTCAAAGCTCCGCCCTTCCCCTTGTGCCTGGGGGTGTGCCATAGTCTGGGCCAACGGGGTGATGCGCTCCGAACAGGGGGAGGGTCGCGGCATGGGGCAGGGCCGCCAAAGCAAACGCGTTCTCATCTATAGCCATGATAGCTTCGGTCTCGGCCACTTGCGCCGATGCCGCGAGATCGCCCACAGCTTGGTGGGCGCCGAGAGCAATCTTTCGGTCTTGATTCTCTCTGGCTCACCGATCATCGGCAGCTTTGATTTTCGCTCGCGCGTTGATTTCGTGCGTATTCCGGGGGTCATCAAGCTGCGCAATGGCGAGTACACGTCGCTGAATCTACACATCGACATCGAGCAGACGTTGGCCATCCGCGCCTCGATTGTCGAACATACGGCGAACATCTTCGACCCGGACTTGTTTATCGTGGACAAGGAGCCCCTGGGCCTGCGCGGCGAGGTGCGCCGGACCTTGGCCATGATGCAGGCGCGCGGCACGCCGTGTGTGCTTGGCCTGCGCGATGTCATGGACGATCCGGTCATTCTTAAACCGGAATGGAAGCGCAAGAACGTCATCCCGGCACTGAGCGCCTATTACGATGCGATTTGGGTCTACGGCCTGCCGCAGATTTGCGATCCCCTGGCCGGTCTGGGCGTGCCCGACTGGATACACGATCGGATGACCTACACGGGCTATCTCAACCGGCATGTCCCCGAGACTGGGCCCTTGTTTGTGCCGGAAAAGATCACCGATCCGTTCCTGCTGGTCACCGTCGGCGGCGGCGGCGATGGCGAAGAGATCATCGATTGGGTGCTTTCGGCCTACGAGACCGACCCGGATTTACCCGATCCGGCCCTCCTCGTCCTCGGGCCGTTCATGGGATCGCAGTTCCAGGCGGAGTTTCTGCAGCGCGCGGCACGTCTCGACAAGGTCGAAGCGATCACCTTCGACGCCCACATCGAAAGCCTCATGGCACGTGCCAAGGGGATCGTCTGCATGGGCGGCTACAACACCTTCTGCGAGGTCTTGTCATTCGACAAGCGGGCGCTGGTGGTTCCACGCACCGTGCCACGCCGCGAACAGTACATTCGCGCCTCCCGGGCGCAGGAGTTGGGCCTTGTGCAGGTGCTGGTCGATGAAGGGGTGCGCGATCCGCGGGTCATGGCCCAGGCATTGCGCCACCTGCCGACCCAGCCGCTGCCCTCCAGCGTGGTCGTACCCGGCCTGCTGGATGGCCGTAAGAACGTGGTCGAGCTATCACAAGAGTGGCTGCACGAGCGCCACCGCGCCTTTCCAGCGCGCGCCAGCTTAACGGTTGCCGCTGGACGCGGCGGGAAGTAGCGAGGCTGCGCCTTGACGGGCGGGCTTCAGGCTTCCTAACCTTTCCCGCATGGTGGACCTCGCTCCTTCTGGGACGATTGCCGTTGTCGTAAAAGGCTACCCGCGCTTGTCGGAGACCTTCATTGCGCAGGAGATCCATGCCCTGCAGCAACGCGGATTGCCGCTGCGCCTCTATTCCCTGCGCCGACCCACCGAGGCCGCGGTACATCCCATCCACCGCGAAATCACCGCGCCGGTGACCTACCTGCCGGAGTACCTGCACGAGCAGCCGCGACGCGTGCTGGCGGCTTGGCGCCAGGCCCGGCGACTGCCTGGTTACGGTGCCGCCTGGCGGGTCTTCCAGCGTGATTTGGCGCGTGAGCGCAGCCGCAATCGCCTCCGTCGGTTTGGCCAAGCGTGCGTGCTGGCCACCGAGTTGCCGGCGGACGTCACCCGCCTCTATGCC
>Ga0209633_10006326_pt1 | contig 10152 bp, 7 predicted proteins | sample Cruoilmetagenom1_FD_187290 | JGI IMG/M metagenome (GOLD analysis project Ga0209633, IMG submission 187290) | Oil polluted marine microbial communities from Coal Oil Point, Santa Barbara, California, USA - Sample 1 (SPAdes) (version 2) | ecosystem: Environmental > Aquatic > Marine > Oil seeps ... | reverse complement strand
CGTGATGCCACCAGTTACCAATGCAGCAACAGCGGGTTCAAAAACGGTTGTAAGAAACTGGTAGGCCCCGAAAATGCATAGACCAAAACTGGCCAGGGCCAGTAGCGCCGCTACGGCAATAAGGGCGAGTCCGGCACCCGAGCGCATTATGTTACGGCGTAAGGTTCGACCTTCTGACTCCAGCAGGTCAAATACCGCAACAGCAAAGTCAGCCAGACTGTTCAGCGACTGTTACCAGATCCAAGCAACTTCGCAATGAGCAGACCAACACCGAATGCAACGAGGACACTGCCAACAGGATGCCGGGTTACCTGGGTATCGAGGTCATCCAGAAACTGTTTGCCTCGTTCTAGACCGTCATCTATCTTGCCCGAGAACTCATCCTGGGCTTGCTGGCTCTTGCCGTTTACCTTTGCCCTGGCATCACCCAATGTATCACTGGCGGCACCGAGTACAGCAGATGCAAGACTGGCGATATCCTCACGCAGTTTGGCAATATCATCCTTCAGCACCTCGACTTCTTCGTTACCTGTTTTTGATTCCATCAAAGGAGTCCTCCTCAGGCCTTTTTAAACATTCTCAGGATAAAAATCAGGACAATCGCACCAACCGTGGCAGTAATAATCTGTCCTACCAGCCCGCCGGCCGAGATTCCCAACAGGGAAAACAGAAAGCCTCCGATAAAGGCGCCGATAATACCGACTACAATGTCACCCAGCAGTCCAAAGCCACCACCTTTCATGATAACGCCGGCAAGCCAGCCCGCGACTGCGCCGATTGCTAAAATAATTAATATAGTCTGAAGTTCCATATGTTGCTCCTTGAGTCAGTTAAATTCTTCCGGTTGAAAAAGTGCAGCAGTTGGCCGCAGGACTACTATACAGCAAACAGGGTATACCTGAGGACAGTGGATACTGGTTAACCCGGCTGATGGGTGCGTCGCTACGCTCCTTCACCCATCCTACCAAGAGATCTACGGTTTTTTTGTAGGATGGGTGAAGGAGCGTAGCGACGCACCCATCAGCCCGTAGAATATAGCGAATAGTTACGTTTATTCTTCCTGCAAATGCTGCAGCTTGAGCTGCAGTTGCTGCTCCCTTGGCAGTTGATAATCGAAGTTATAAATCGATGCTTCCCAGTGGCCATAGTTGGCATTTGGCAAGATAATCCACTGACGGCCCCAGCGCTCAGCCTGTTGCAATGCCAGTTCACGGCGACTGGCAGGATCTGACTTTGAACCATCAACAAAGTCTTCCAGATTGTCACCGACCAGTAACAGAATCCGGTAGTCCCTGGCAATCATCTCCCGGTACCCTGATTTGCTCGTGCCATTGCTTAGCAAAAGCCGGGAATCCTCCGGCAGAGGCAAACCCAGTTCCCGCATATTCCTGATGGTGCAATCGCGCAGCTTCTCTCTGCGTGCACTGTAGTAAAAGACAGCCACATCCTGTTTTACTGCATAGTCAAGAAACGTCTTCGCCCCGGGTACCGCAGGGGCGCGTTCATCCCGGCACCATTCTGCAAAAGTAGCCGGTGAATACTGACCAAACTGCTTGATAATACGTGCTTCATAGGGACCGTTATCCAGTACTGTTTCATCAATATCGAGCATGACTGCCGGTGGCAGACGGGCATAGTCACCCGTCTGTTCCAGCGCAGCCGTCCACGTAGTGTCTGTCAGCGCCTGGTCGAGACTATTGCGCGCAAATCGATATACCTGATTTGTTATGCCAGCATATTCGGCAGATGTTTGCTGCCACAGGGTGGCATTCAACATTTCGTGGGAATTGATTCTTTCAGGCTGTTGCACACATCCGGCCAGCATCACAATGGTTGTAACAACGAGTGCGCGCAACAGATTTCCTGTCAGTATTTTGTTTTTCCCGGATGTTGTCATTATCAGCATAAATGAAGTGTCTTCCAGACCTGCCACCAGGTTTACAGACCCGGATGATACACCGAAAACCGGGCCAGGTTACCGCAACGCGTTCACCGTGTTATCCCGCAAAAACAAGGCATAAAAAAACCTGACACGAGGGTCAGGTTTATGAACAGAGAGGAGAGGGTATCGAGTCAGTGGATATTGGCAGCCAACTTCTCAGGCACCATGAATTCGTGAATTGGCTTGATCATCTGGCTTAACCAGGAACCGCCCCTCGAATCTTCCGCCAGCGCCACAACAATATATTTATGTCCGCTGGCCTCAACGATAGCGCTGTCTGCATGCCATTTTTTCCAGGAGCCTGATTTGCGATAGATCTTGGCATCAGGAAAGCCGGCAAGTCCCTTGACGAATTTGTGCTTGATGCCCGGATTACCCAGCATCGTCTTCATTTCAGTCGACAATTTCGGATTACACAGCTGTCCGGTTTCAAGCAGGTAATAAAAGCGGGCTGCCTGCATGGGGGTCGCGCCGTGAGACAGGTTATGCAACGGGTCGCGCTTGTACGCGGATGACCTGCCGTATTCCTTGCCCACCCAGAGACCACCATTCACTGCCGGGTCATACATGTGATACATATCTGACTGCAATATCTCCAGCAAGCGGTCCTTGCCAACATGGTTCAGCATGCGGGTGGCATCGGCATTTGAGGAGTTGCGTATCATGCGGGTCAGGGAACCACGCGTATCCTCATCAAGCACCATGTTGCCTTGTTCGATTTCTACAAAAGCCCCCATCAGGATGGCAATCTTGGGGAGACTGGCTGCATAGAGCATGTTGTCGCCGTTGACAGAAGCAACTCGCGGTTCTTCCAGATCGGTAATATCAACGATAGTCACGCCGAGTTTGCGGTTGTTCGCTGCCTTGTCGAGCCCCAGATCCTTCAGGGTGCGTTCGAGCTGCTTTTGCAGGCTGACATCAGCACTGTCCCAAAGGGAGGGGAAACCACCTGCGCCATCAGCCAGAGTTTGAGCCGAGACAAGCAGACCAAGGAAACTGAATACGATTGAGTTTAATGTGCGCATATGGCGGGGTATCCTAACAGAAATCAGACGCTTATCCAAAAATAAGTCAGCATTAATATTCATGGTTATCTAACAGAGATAAAACTTTACCCGGAATGGGGTTAATCTCTGTATAGTCGTTCTATGCTACTGTTTATCCGGCAAATTCTTATGACACTAATTCTTTACCCGGTCCAATCAGGCAACCCGTCACGCTTTAGCGTACATCAAAAGTCAATTAATTGTCGCACAACTGATAATAACCTTGTGCGGGCACCATACAGTTTTGTCGGCAGCGACTACCCGTTACTTGAGCCTGGCTGGCAACATTCAGCGGTTTTCATCTAATGGAAGGCAACAAACGCACAGACGCCACGGCGTTGGTTTTTGCGCTGATTGCCGCAACCACCATGATTGCACAACAGGTGGCCGGCAAGGCCACACGTGACGCATTGTTTCTTTCCAACTTTGATGTCACGGATCTACCCAAGGTCGTCATTGCTGCTGCCATTGCCTCAATAACCGGCGTGCTGATTATGTCACGCCTGTTATCCAGGGTCAGTCCCATCACACTGGTTCCGGCTGTATTTGGACTGAGCGCCATCCTGTATACCGGCGAATGGATGCTGCTCGATTATCAACCGCGCGTGGCATCCGTCATTTTGTACCTGCACATGGCAATCTTTGGCGCCATCCTGATCAGTGGATTCTGGTCGATTATCAATGAACGCTTTGATCCACATTCCGCCAAACAAAGGGTCGCACGTATCGCCGCCGCCGCCGCCCTCGGAGGTGTCATCGGGGGCGCCCTTGCTGCCCAGGTAGCCAAGATCATGGATGTGCGGACCATGCTGCTGTTTCTGAGCGGCCTGCATATTATCTGCATGGTAACTGTCAGGAGTATCGGTGCGCCAACACGTATTGCACCGATAGACAATTCAGTGAGAGCGCGATCCGCCTTCACTGTTATTTCCCAGACCAGCTATCTGCAGTGGATGGCAGCACTGATGGTGCTGGTGGCTGTGATGGCGGCGCTGGTCGACTACGCCTTCAAGTCAGCGGCTTCTGCGCACTATCAGGACAGCGAATCACTGGTTGCCTTTTTCGGTTCATTCTATGCCGCAATAGGCGTAATCGGGTTTGTACTGCAGAGCCTGTTGGGGCGCCGCATCCTGCAGCGCTTTGGTATTGGCATGACCATCGCCATACTGCCATTCACCATCGCAATTTTCGGGACCATCGGCGTGCTGTTCACCTATCTGTGGTCAATGGTCATGCTGCGTGGTGGCCATGCCGTATTTGCGAATTCATTTTTCCGCTCCGCATTTGAACTGCTTTACACCCCGTTGCCACCACACAAGAAGCGTCCAACAAAAACCATTATCGATGTCGCCAGTGACCGACTGGGCGATCTTATCGGCAGTGGCCTGCTGCTGCTGTTACTGTTTATCGCCCCCGAATTACCAACTGCTGTCGTTGTGGCCTGCGCTGTCATTGTTGCCACGCTTGCGCTGTATATTGTCGTGCGTCTGAATCGTGGCTACATCAATCAGCTGGCAAGGAGCCTGCGCAAGGGTGTCGTCCGTATTCAGGAAGAAGATATTGTTGACGCAACCACCCAGGAAATCCTGGCCGAAAGCAACGCCTATTCTGAGCGCGAGTTCCTGCAGTCAAAAATTGCTGCGATGACACACCCTGATGACGCACAAGGAGACGCGGACGCCTCTATTTCCGAGGAAGCCAGCCAGCTCGCCCTGGCTGTCAGTGATCTTACCTCCGGTGATACCGGCCGCATTCGCCGCGCACTGGGAAACCCTGCCATGGATATCAGCCTGGCACATTACCTCATACCGTTGCTGGCAAATAGTGACGTTACCCAGGATGCGCGCACCGAGCTGCGCTGGCTGGTCACCCGCATACCGGGACAACTGACCGATGCACTGCTCGACCCGGATATGCCGTTACTGGTGCGCCAGCGATTGCCGGGAGTACTTGAGGCCAGTCACAGCCCGCGAGCAATTGATGGCTTGCTGCAGGGTATGGTGGACGAGACCTTTAATGTCCGTTACAGCTGTGCCCGGGTACTGGTACGCATGCGACACAGGAATCTGCATCTTGAGATTCCCAGGCAACAGGTCTATGACGCCATCAGCAGGGAACTTAAAGTCAGCCCGGAAGAATGGGAGGGCAGGGATATGGAACTGAAAATGGACTATGCCAGTGACGAGGAAGACGTGAACCCGCAATTCAACCGCGGACTGGAACACGTGTTTACCCTGCTGGCACTGACGCTGGACCCTGATGCGGTGCGCCTGTCGATGCAGGCCGCATTCAGCAAGGATTTAAACCTGCGCGGTACCGCGCTGGAATATCTTGAAAATGTCTTGCCCGCCTATTTATACAACGAATTGCTCGAACACCTTGGTGAAGATCAGCAGAGCGGTAAGGGCATGCGCACGCTGGGTGACATCGTCAATGAATTGAAAGCCGTGGTACATGCAGGAAAATAGCCCTCCCTGACGGCTTTTACAAAACCGCAGAATGTACCGAGGACCGTAGGATGCGCTTCGTACTTCAGCACATCCTGCGGTCATAGCAAGCTCTATGCAGGAGTTAAGCGCTGCGCACCCGTCTTACATTGCCTGTTTTGCCGGTGGGGGCTGGGGAATCAGCGGCTCAATTACGGTTTTCACCGGCGGATGCGCCTTTTCTATCATCCGGTGAATACGCATACCAAAGGTCTGGTGTTCTACTGCTGAATTTACCCGCAGCACATTGGATATCAAAGCGGCAATATAATTCAGCTGATAACCATCACTGGTGGTCTCTATGATAGCCAGTGAGTTCATATAGTTCCTTTTGTTACCCATGTACTTGCCGCACTTGAAGCCTTCTTCCTCCATGCAACTGTACAGAGAACCCGACTTGAAATAGACAGCGGAATCCCGCAGCGCTGGTGCAGACGCATAGCGAATCCGGCGCTCTGTCATGTACAGCAGGCGCTTGATCTCACGGCTGGAAAACTCATCGACCAGGCGGCCCTGTTCCATGCGCAGAGTCAGCTTTACCAGTTCCCTGGCGGTGCCATAACTATTGCCACCACCGTTTACCTTTTTCTTGCCCATACGGGTAAAAAAGCTGCCTTGCCGGACCTGGTTAATATCCAGACCGTTACGGGTGATGGGATCAAAGAAAGTGCGCTGAAACAGGTCTGTCAGTTCTTTTCCCGGCGTCTCCTTGAAAAAGCGTTGAATCTCCGCCTCGGAGGGCGGGTAGTCCTTGCCATACTGTCTTAGCAACATGGCCTCGCGCATGGTCATGGCGGCGGCGGAATTGGAACTCACGGACAGGGTCCAGTCCAGGAATTCCCACAGTGAACCCTGTTCACCAACCGGCATGGTGCGGCGCGCCAGCGTCCTGGTCTCCACGTCGAAGACACGGATTTTATGATGGTCCGATATACTGAAATCATCAGCCGTTACCAGGGTGTTTTTCAGGATGTCACGGCGTTTTTCCAGATCCTCAGGCCAGGCATCTGCCAACGCCTGGAACAGGCCCAGTGCCACGATGACCTTGCCGACACTGCCGGTGTTCTGCCGGTAATTACCGCGGTGCTCCCCGTAAACAGGATGCTCCGGGTCACTGATATCAAGGACAGCAATACCATAATTTGGCGCACTGCTGCCCAGCATGCTTATCAGCTGTTTACTGAGGGCAGGGTCAGGGGCAGGCAGATCCATGTCCTGATAGTCCAGCAGCCGCAAATCCACTTCGTCTGTAGACAACAGGGCACCTGCCGGCTGTTGGCGGCCGGAGATAATACCCTCGTTCGCCAGACGCGCACCTTCGACGCGGCGAATACCGGTTTCCTTGTAGCCGTCCAGCGGATAGGCACCCGCCAAAGACGGCAGTAACAACGTTATCAGTAATGCAACTGTGAATCTGATCATTTTGGAACCTCTTGCATGTTGACTGTTTTATTCATGTTCCCCTGCAGCGACTGATCCATCCTGTTCAGATAGCTGCTGCCACGCGCATGTCGACTTTCCAGAAACGGGCGTAACTGGAACAAGTGTAATTTTCCGTCCAGAAAGCCGAACTCGATATCTGCCGGGGCGGGATTGCCGGCATCATCGGTGATCGGCGGAAATTTTTCAGGTAATTCTTTCGCAAAGATAATGAGCTCCTTTATTTCATCCGGCTGTAGCACGGTATCACTGCCGCTTGCAGGCAGTTTGTCGACGCCACCGGCAGGATTCGGGTTACGGCGCCAGGGCGCCGTGGCCATGGCCAGTACGCGCACTGAACCATCACGGGTATCGATGCGTATGGACTCAGCCGACTGGCCGTCAACCGCGCCCCCCACACCTTCATTGACTGCAACCGATAGAATGGCTTTGTCACCGGTATCAATGTCCTGTGTCACCATCACGCCGGACTTGTCATTCGAAACTGAACGCAGCAGCAACACGGCCGGATAGACATGCTCCGGCTGACTCATATGTGACTGGCGCCAGGCAAAGGCGCGTGCAGTGAAAGGCGAGGCCCAGACCTTTGGAATGGCATCGATCACATTATCGACACCCACCACGTTCGGCAGGGTTAAATTCAGCCCGGCACCGGTAAATCCGGCAAGGTCTTCTACATTGGTGTCGGAACGCACAAAGACACCATAATTGTCACCGGAACCAAATGCCCTGGCCATGGTTTCCCGTAACTGCTTGCGGAAATTACTGTCCAGTTTGGCATTCGCGATCAGGTTGTAGAGTTCTTCCCTGAACCGGTTGGTATAGGAGCGCCGCTCGGCAGAATCCACCGGCATCTTGTGGATGTGGCCATATTCCCCAACCATCCACTCGAAGACTGTTTTGCCGCTGTTCTTGTAAGGCTTGTCGAGCACAGTTGCCTTGAACACACCAAAGGGAATCGCCACACCCTCGGCAACGGCCCCGGGGTAGTGGTGTCGCAACTCACCGAGTTTGGCCGCCTTGGGTCCAACGGTCTTGCCAGAATCCGTCGCACGCAGATCATCGAGGATCAGGAAGGACTGTACCGACAGGTCCAGCTTCGTCAGGTCAGGATTAATCTCGGCGCCCTGGTTCTTGTTGTCCTCCCCGAATATCCCGTCCCATTTCGAACCGTCCGGTGAAAGTTCTACCAGTCCTGACGGACTGACGGCCATAACAATTTTTTCACCATCGTGTTTTTGTATGGTGGAAATCAGGCTCTCATCGACACCGACATTGGGAATACCCAGGTTACGTGCAAGTAACTGTACATGTGACAGCGGGTTGCCTTCTCCTGCCGTCATGATACCGGCCACCGGCGGCAGTTCGGAGACCGTTTCCGGCAACAGATAAATGCCATGAGGTTCAAAGTCAGCAATGTTTTCAAAATCCGGTTTCGCATGCAGAACCCCGCGTGCCAACCCCGGATTCAGCGCCCGAAAGCCAACCCCGATTTCCTTGCCAAAGAGCTTGTACTGTACGCCAGCGAGCCGGTTGGCATCCTGCAGCAGGTCATCAAGAATCTGCGAGTAAAACAGCAGGGGACTGCCGCGCAACTGGTCCTGGATAAAAAGCAGTGCCTGCGGCTCGATCTCTGCCAGTTTTTGCATGGAGCCATAAAACTGGTAACGCAGCCCCTGGGTACCCCAGCCAGGAACACGTGCAAGATAGCCCAGTGTATCCATGTACTCCGCGAGCGAAACGCTATTTGCGTCCATTCCGGCAAGTGATTTTTGCAATTCTTTCCGACCACGCGGATTAATTGCACCGGTGCCATAGGCGGCGTCAACAGCGGCCTTTAGCCACACGATGTGCTGGTGCCGGGTGGCCTGTGGCAGTTGCTCACGGAGTTCTGCACTGGCACTGAAGTTCTCTGTTTCAACATCCAGACTCAGGTCGATTATCCGCAGGCGGGCCGTTGCACTTTTGATGCGTGGCAGGGCATCGCGCAGATCCGCCAGCAAGCGTCCAGTCACCTGGTAGCGGTTACTGGCCACAGGGTCCTTCTCCAGGTCTGCTGCCGCACTCCGCAGAATTTTCTGCAGCCAGGCACCGGCAGTGAACACCCTGGCCGTTTCCTCCAGCTTCTGTGGTAACGGTACTGCCTGAAAGACCAGGTCAATCTCGGCGGCAAGGTCTTCGTATTTTTCCTTCATTGCCGCATCATCTACTGCCGCTGCGTAGTCACGTACCAACTGTGCGTCACCGGCATCAGGTGTACCGTGGATCTTCCCGCGAAGATTATTGAAACCGCTATCCTGTTCAGCCAGCGCTGCCGATACCTGCCTGACTTTCTGCACCGAGGCCGTGTCTTTGCCGTGACTGACCAATACGGCACCCGTACGCAGGGCCGGGTAACGCAAGCCGATCCATTCAGGCTCGGCACTCAGGGCCAGCAACAGTTTTCGGCCACCGGCACGCTCGTCTTCTTCCTGTATCGCACCGCGGTAGAACAGGGCACGTCGAAAAATCCAGCCATCATCGGCAGCGACAAGATATTTTTCAATCAACAGCTGGTTGTAGTCATCAAGGAAATCAGGCCGGGCGAGTTCGACTTCCGGGTTATAACCCGCCAGCAGATTGGCAATCTTGTAGCCATTGTCTCGCAGCGTCAGCGTCTGTTCACTCCATGCACCGTGCTGATAACCACCATCGTGTTCGACACATGCATAGGCCTTGGGCGGAAGGATGGTGCCGTCATTGCAAAACCAGCGGAGTTCCTTGAAAGGGCCTCGCTCCCTGGTTTGCATTGCTTCAATCCATTGTCGGTATTCCGGATTGCTGGTACTTGACTCGGAAACGCTTGCCGAGACGGAAGAACTCATGCAGATAAAGATGAATAATAAACGGGCCAGCATTTACTTCTCCTTCGGAGGGAAAGACTAATATATTGAGGACTTCTGATGTATGCAGGGTCATGGCCTAACGGCAGCGTGGCTATTCTAAACGGCTATTGAAACAGCATCAATAGCCCCGACGGGTGCGTCGCTGCGCTCCTTCACCCATCCTACGAAGATCTATGGTTATTTGTAGGATGGGTGAAGGAGCGCAGCGACGCACCCGTCAAACATAGCTAGAACGTATATGTGCCACCACCACCCGACCGCAAACTGAAACCGAGCACCTGACCGGTTGCATCCTGCAGCAGCAATTCGGACTGGTTCCTGATAAATGTATATTGCGAAACAGTGCCCGTCTG
>Ga0209633_10006325_pt1 | contig 10152 bp, 9 predicted proteins | sample Cruoilmetagenom1_FD_187290 | JGI IMG/M metagenome (GOLD analysis project Ga0209633, IMG submission 187290) | Oil polluted marine microbial communities from Coal Oil Point, Santa Barbara, California, USA - Sample 1 (SPAdes) (version 2) | ecosystem: Environmental > Aquatic > Marine > Oil seeps ... | reverse complement strand
CACAACTGCGGAGGCCCTACCACACTGGAAAACAATGATCGGTAGCCTTCTCACCGGCGCAGGCGAAATGCGCAAGGCCGCACCGAACACAAATGACGGCTTTCCTGCACCATCAAGCGCTAAAGAGAAAGAAGAAAAGGAACGCCTTAAGGCATGGAAAGATGATTTTACGGTATTGCTGGATAAACACCGTGGAAACGAAGTGCTGCGTGATGAGTTTAAGACCATCAACACATTACCCAGCCCTGATTATGAAGATGAAGCCTGGGAATCACTTGAGTCACTGATGCGAATTCTGCTTCGCGCTGCTGAAAACTGGAAAGTGGTGATGGCAGAAACCGGGGAAGTCGATTTTGGTGAGATTGCCAGTCGAGCCATTGAGTCACTGGGTTTTGAGGGCGCCCCCACAGATTTGGCCCTGCGATTGGACTACCGCATTCAGCATCTGCTGGTGGATGAGTTTCAGGACACTTCATTCAGCCAAATCCGCTTATTAGACCAGCTCACCGCCGGTTGGAGTGATGGCGACGGGCGCACCCTGTTTCTGGTGGGCGACCCGATGCAATCCATCTACCGCTTCCGCAAGGCGGAAGTGAGCCTGTTTATCAAGGCCTGGCAGGGTGATCTGTTCGACCATATCCTGCTCGAACCACTGCAACTGACGGTTAACTTCCGCTCAACCAGGCCCATCGTTGAGTGGGTCAACCAGACCTTTCCCATGGTAATGCCCAATGTAAACGACCCGGTAATGGGAGCGGTAAGCTATAGCAAGGCCAGCACCAAACCCGAGGTACTGGACAAAGGAACGGTTGCCATACAAATCCTGCCCGAGCGTGATGATGAAGAAGAGGCCCGGCGGGTTGTCGAGGTTATCGGCCAGTGTGAACCGGATGAAACCGTTGCAATACTGGTGCGCTCACGCACACATGCCAGCGCCATACTGACGGAACTCGACAGACGAAAACTGACCGAGCCGCGATACCGTTACCAGGCCATCAATTTCACGCATTTGGCGGACACAATCTTCATTCAGGATCTGGTCTCCCTGACGCTCGCCCTGATACAACCCGCTGACCGGCTAGCATGGTTGGCCACGTTACGCGCACCGTACATCGGTCTTAACCTGGCGGATATGGATGAACTGGTGGCTGGTAACTCCAGTGCCATTATCCTTGATGCAATTAGCGCTAATGCCAATAAGAACGGGCAAAGCACGCTGTCCGATGATGGCCGACAACGGCTTCAAAGAACCGGGCCTGCGCTACTGGAAGCGGTGAACCGACGCGGTCGGCAATCTGTCAGATCGCTGGTCGAATCCGCCTGGATTACACTTGGCGGCCCGGCCTGTGTTGAAAATGCCAGCGAACTGGACGATGCCGCGACCTACTTTGCCCTGCTGGACACACTGGAGGCCGAAAGTTTACCCATTGACCGGGATACACTCGACCTGCGTTTGAAAGATCTTTATGCCGAGCCTGATGCCAGCGCCAATGGAAAATTGCAGGTCATCACCATCTATTCCGCCAAGGGTCTGCAATTCGACACGGTTATATTACCGGGGCTAAACCGCGAGCCCGCAGGAGACAAAAGCAAGCTACTGCACTGGTTTGAACTGGCCGGTGAGGACCAAATTGTCATGTCGCCGATGCGCAATACCGAGGAAAAAGAGAAACAGAAAAAATCCGGCGACCTGATCAAGTTCATTACCAATATCGAAAAACAACGACAGCGCCTGGAAGACGGCCGCCTGCTTTATGTTGCAACCACCCGTGCGGTGCACAGCCTGTATTTGTTTGCTGCCATCAAGCCAAGCGCAAAAGATGTAATCAAGGCAAATACCAGTAGTCTGCTGAATGGCTTATGGCCGGCAATACAGGATGAACAGACCCCATTAATCCGGAAGGCCGCAGAGGATCTGTCGACTCCTGAACAGGACGATGCTAGCGAGGAATCCGCACCCAGGCTGCCCCAGGACTACCGACGGCTTACCTCCAAATGGCAATTACCGGATCCTCCGGAATCCATTCTTCAGGCTAAAGTCGAACACGCAGAGGCACAGAACTATATTGAATTCAGCTGGGCTGGCGAAGATGCACGCCTCACGGGTAATCTCGTTCACCGCTTACTGCAATTGATTGGTGAACACGGACTGGATCGCTGGCATGCAGATGGTGGTATGGCGCAAAAAGGCAACTGGTGCCGTCAACAACTCGCCGCCGAAGGTGTCCGCAAAGAAAAAGCCGATGCCATCATAAGCCGCGCATCCGAGGCTATCGCAAATTGCCTGGCATCAGAACAGGGCAGGTGGATACTCGAAAGTCATGAAGATGCACGTTGTGAGTACGCGATAACTGCCGTTCTGGATGGTCGCCCTAAAAACCTGGTACTGGACCGCAGCTTCGTTGAAAACAACACCCGGTGGATCATTGACTACAAGACATCAAGCCACGGTGGCGGTGACCTGGAAGGTTTTCTGGAAAGTGAAGCGAAGCGTTACCGGGAGCAGTTGCAACGCTATAAAAATGCCGTAGCAATGACGGAAACCAGACCAATCAAGACGGCGCTTTATTTCCCCATGCTTGATCGGCTTTTAGAGGTTAATTGACTGAGACTGAAGCGCTTCAAGGTCTTTCTCCAGACGAGATGCCTCCGGGTTCGTTTCATACACTGCATCCAGTTGTTCAGTGACACCGCTATAACGATACTTTTCAATTAGTGCACCAACCGCATCAGAATATAGCTGACTACGGGATATACCCAACCGCTTGGCGAGTTTCTCCGCAGATTCAAAAATTGGGTCGGGAATTGAGATAGCAGTTTTCATTGCGAAAGTATAACCATGGTTATACTGCTGTCGATAATCCAATGTCCTACTAATCTGTAGGCAATCACCAGGGTTTACACCCAAGGATTCAATACCGGAACACCTGTTTTTACGAAATCCTTGTGATTGCGGGTAACGACCGTTAAGTCGTAAATCAGCGCGGTTGCGGCAATTTGCTTACCCAGGGCATTTTCAGAACGGGGTACCCGAAGTTGTCCCCAAAGTTGTGCAATGTCCTGGTTGATATCAAGCATGTGATCCTGATAGTTACCCAGTAAAACCTTCAGCCATTTCTCTAGTTGATTAGCCTGACGCTGATCCCCGCGGTGGCGAATCGACTCAACACCGCGGCGTAACTCACCAACGGTTACAACCGAAATGAATACCCGCGACTTGTCTTCGACAACCTGTTTGAAAAAACGCCGTACACCAATGTTTGCCTTTGCCTTTTTACGCGCCTCGCTGATGACGTTGGTATCAATCAAATACATGCTTGGTTTCATATTTGTCTTCAGTCCGCTGGAAATCTTCATCCAGTCCAACGTTGGGTATGGCTGCGAGTGCTTCTGCAAAGCTCTTCTTTTCAGGCTGCACCAATAAAGACTCCAGCAAGGCCCGATGTTCGGCTTCAGCGCTTCGTCCATGCCGGGCGGCGCGCTGTTTAAGTGCATCCACGATTCGCTGGTCGAGGTTCCTGACTATAAGATTTGCCATTGTCACTGTCTCGTTCATATTAATCCAATTGATATCAATGATAGCAATCTATCGTGTGACAGTAAATTCAGACCAGTCCAGGCTCTTGCCGCAATACCATGGCGGCCAGCAGGTAAAGCATTACCGCCACTAATACGACAAATACAAAACCAAGGTGAATGGCAAGCAGGGTGGCGAGGATAGCACTCACTACCGAGGCACAGCCGTTGACTGCCCAGGCCCAGGGGATCCAGGACGGCAGCTTTTCTGAGACGATACTCATTCCCAGTGGATAGGGCATGCCCATCAGGAATGCCAGGGGCGCGATCAACAATGCTGAAACGGGTATTTTGATCAGGCCGGGTAGTTGAATCAGCCAATCGAACAGCCCCGGCAGCAAAAGGACATAGAGAACGGAAAACATACCAATGCCCACAGTAATACTGAACAGGGAAAAACGTTCGTGCCAGCGCGCCGACATCAAGCTGCCCAGTCCCGCAAATACCAGGAAGCTACAAAGCACCACCGATACGGCGTACAACGGGTGATGCAGGAACAGGATGAACTTCTGGATAAAAGCGATTTCGATAAACATGAACGCTACCCCGATGGCAGGAAAATAAACCAGGAAACGCCAGCGTAACCCGCTTGCCCGGGTATCCTTGCGACGCTGCAACCAGAGGGGCAGCAATACCAGCAAAAAACTGGCCAGCAGGGCCAATACCAGCGTGGCGACAAGGATCAGGTAACCCCACTCCAGCATGGGCATGCTGCCGCGGCCCCGCAATACCAGCAGCTCGGGCAAGGTTCGCCACTTGAGGAAGTGCGAAAAATAAGGCCGGTCGTCGGTAGCTGGATGGATGTTGAACTTGTAAGCATCCATGAATTCAGTGCGTGCGGGTTCCAGCAGACGGCTTGTGCCCTCGAAAAACCAGGGTTCCTGCATCTGGTTATAGTGGTTGACCTCAGTCCTTGTGATTCCCGGGTAATAAATCATGTCAAACAATCTTTCCCTGGTGAATGCCTTCAGGCTATCTATATCACTGCCAGTGAAGGCGTCTTTTTTTACCAACAGGGTGCTGGTATTCCAACTCCTGATCATGACGAGATGCCGGCCCGGATCTGTTACTCCTGCTTGCTCAAGTACCTTAACCACGGTTGCAAAGATTTTGAGGCCGTCCCGTGGCGGCATCTTGATCCAGCGGGTGATACTGAGAATTCCGCCGGGCTGCAGGTGCTGCAGGTATTGGGCAAATGCCTCTACCGTGTATAAATAATTCTCGCTGAGCGCGTAAAGACCGGCGGATGAGGCGCTGAATGAGTCCATCAGGGCAACCTGGATCAGATCATAGCGGGCCCTTCTGGCGGCCACGAAACCCCTGGCCTCGCTGTTGTAAACCGTTACCCCCGGTAATTCGTAAAGCGCGCCGGTAAAATCTGCAAACTCACTATTGACCAGGTCAACCACCTGCGGATTGAGCTCCACGGCATCAACATGGCTTGCCTGGTGATACAGTGCCTGCAGGATGTCCGAACCACCGCCGGCACCCAGAACCAATACACCGGGCTTTTCCAGCAAATGATAGGGTAAGGCCGAGGACAGGTAATCAAGGTATGAGAGCTTGCCCAGGTCACCATCAAACCTGGTCAGCACACTCAGGTTATCGGCATCGGTAAACAGGCCCAACTGCTCCGGGATTGGCCCGGGAGTATTGAGGCTCAGGCCAGGGGCGTGGCGGAAAGGAATCGTCGGGCTTTTAACTGTTGTCAGCAGGCCCAAAGGGCTGGAACGCCGGTCAATTTGTTCCACGTTGAGAACCCGTAAAGTCTGGCTCAAACCCTTGAACTCCGATACCTGCAAAGAAAAATCATTTGCTGGCAGCAGCACCGCACCAACGCCCAGCAGGAAAACCAGCACTGGCCAGCGCGGTTTCATTCTGCATTCCCACCAGGCCACGGCGGCAGAAAATATCCCCAGCGCACTCACCACTTTGAGCGCTGTGCCCGGCATTACGATGAACAGCAAACCGACAATGGCCAATGCGCCAACGCCTGCTCCCACAAGGTCAAAACTGTAAACCCTGTGTAGTTGGCTGCTGAATTCCGAAAAGGTCAGGCAGATGCAATTTGCCACGCAAAAAAACGGGATAAACAGGAGTAGGAAAATCAGTATCAACCAGAGCGGCTGCTGTGGATCCCAGAGCACCTCCAGGGCATTGAATGGAACAGCCTGTGCGAGCAGGAAACAAACCAGGGTACTGATGCCGAATAACACCGCATTAACAAGATAAGCCGCCCGGAAGCGCCCCTTCAGCCACGGCCTGGACAAGGCCAGAAACGTACCGCTAACACCATAACCCAGCAGCGCCAGGCTGATCATCATGTAGGCAAAATGATGCCACTGGATAATGGAGAATAATCGCATGAGCAGGATTTCATAGGCCAGGGCAGCGGCTGAAATCAGGGCGATGGAGAACAGCGGTGGCCCGGGACCGGCTGTTGCACTAGCCCTCACGCGGCACCGCCCAGCCTAATGTTTACCAGTGAAAGGCACAAACCTGACCGGCAGGATCTGCCGGGTTGTCAGCTCACCATTTTTGCTTTTTCTCACCAGGGTCAGTTGCTGGACATTGAAAGGGGAGCCAACCGGGATCAACATTAGACCGCCGGGCTTTAACTGGCTCACCAGCGGAGGCGGGATATGGCTGCTTGCGGCAGTCACCATGATTGCATCAAAGGGTGCGTGTGCCTGCCAGCCGTAATAACCGTCCGCGTTCTTAACCTCGATATTGCCAAAGCCAAGACGTTGCAAAAGTTGTGAAGCCGATTTGGCCAGCTCCGGGATGATTTCAATGGAATAAACCCGGCTGACCAGCCTGGACAGAATTGCAGCCTGGTAACCCGAACCCGTGCCAATTTCCAGGACTACATCATCCGCTTCAAGCTCAAGCAAATCAGTCATCAGGGCAACGATATAGGGCTGGGAAATGGTCTGGCCATAACCGATGGGCAGGGGCCGGTTTTGATATGCGGAGGATTGTAGATGGGGAGGCACAAACCGGTGTCGCCCCACTGTACCCAGCACCCGCATCACACGCTCGTCCAGGGCACTTTTGCCAATATAGGCGCTGGTATCTATGACGTCCTGGGAAATCTCGGTGACCAGGCGTGCCCGCGATGCTGCATAATCCTCAGCAGCTTCAGCCAATGGCATAAAACAAACCAACCCCATCATGCCCAGGAGAAACCCCCGGCAGCAAATAGAGGTTAACTTGTTAAAACAAATCATCCCGGTCACACATGCGGGTTGTACAGTATGACTATATTAACACCCCGGTGCCCTTAAGTATTGAACATCAGGCAGCGCTTTAAAATCCACATCCTGGGTCCAAAGTACGGCGCTGAACCTGTTAGCTGTTGCGTAAATGATGCTATCGGCCAAAGGTAGCTTGTATTTCAATCCGAACACCGCTGCGTCAATAGCCAGGTCACTATCAAGTGCCACCACCCTTCCTTGTTCCATATGGGCAATGACCTGTAGCGCGGCATTTTCATCTCTCTGGCGCATGACGCACTTAAAGACCTCAGTAAGTGTGATGCTGGGAACCAACAACTTCCCAATATCCTCTATTGGTGCAGCAAATTCACCGGCATTTTTATCTCCCGCAAAATAGGATAGCCATGCAGATGAATCTACAACATTCATAACCTGTCCTTTTCTCTCTTAACACTTGTATCTATTCCTTTCAGGAAGCCCCTCAACTCTTTCATCGGCTTGATTGGTATTAACTCAATGCGATCCCCATAGGTCAACATTTGTATTTTCTGACCGGAAACAATCCCCATTGACTCCCGCACGGCTTTAGGAATAACCACTTGAAATTTTGGCGAAACTGTTACGGACGTCATGACGAAACCCCATCGATGGCATTATCGTATTACGATATGCATATCGATAAGACATGTCAAGCCATATAACCGCCATCTCTTGTTAGAAAACATAGTGTTACTAATATGCACGAGTCTCTCACCAGTGAATATCGGTGGATGCCTTTTTATCTTGTAGGTAATTTCAGTACATTTTTTGAAGGCTTGGAAATATCCCCCTGGTTATCCACGTTTATCGCCAAAAAAGTCTACAATTAGCAACGTACAACTACGCCCCGGAGCTTTGCTGTGCGTGTTTTTGGTGAGATTAAAGATGTTGTTGTGGGTACCGAGTTTGCCAGCCGTGCTGAGCTGGCTGCCTCGGGAATCCATAAACCCACCCAGGCGGGTATAAGTGGCTCGAGCACAAAGGGGGCCGACTCGATCGTCGTTTCGGGTGGTTATGAAGACGATGAGGATTACGGGGATTACCTCATTTATGGCGGGCAGGCCGGCTTCGATCCAAATACAAAACTGCAGAATGAAGACGCGGAATTAAGCAGGGGAAACCTTGCGCTGGTCGTCAGTTACAACAAGGGTCTGCCAGTACGGGTTACCAGGGGCCTGGGATCCAGACAACATACCTATCGCTATGACGGTCTTTACCTGGTTGAAAGGTGGTGGGTTGACCGGGGTAAATCCGGTTTTAGAATTTACCGTTTTGCCCTGAGGAAAATTGACGACAAGCCCATCTCCACACCTGTGGGCGAACTACCTTTACCAGCCAGCAACCAGGAACCCGACAGGATCAAGTCATACACAACGCGCATCGTCAGGGATACATTGGCTGCAGAAGCGGTAAAAGACGCGCATCAACATGTCTGCCAGACCTGTGCAACCCGGATCGAACGACCTGGAGGCGCATACGCGCAAGGGGCTTATATCCGGCCGCTCGGCCGCCCCCACAACGGACCGGACACGGCCGATAACATTTTATGTTTGTGTCCCAATTGCCACGTCCTGTTTGATGGCTGGGCTTTCGCCATTGAGGATGACGGCACCCTGATTGGTGCCCTGAATGGTTGCCTGACCGAGGTAGAAACCCACACCGTCAACAGGCAGCATCTGGGCTACCATCGACGTCTTTATCGGGAAGCTAATAACTGAAGCTGAGCATCATAGGAAAACTACTTTCTAATCGCTCGAGCCAGTTCATGGAAGATATCGCGGTGGTTTAAACAAATTCTTATCAATTTATCCATTGCCACACTCTGAGACACCTCACCTCTCTCATATTTTGAAAAAGCATTTCTTCCTCCCCCAAAAACCCTGGCTGCCTGCTCTTGTGTGAGTGAAAGCTCTTCACGAGCTCGAACAATTTCTTCCGATGACAATAGTCCATCAAATGTTTTCTTTACGGCTCTCAAGGCTAACTCATTCTGACTAATTTGGGGTGTTGAAACAAATTCTCTATCACAGTTATTGCAAATAGAATATGCAATCGAAACTTGTAAATCATTCCCTTTATAGGAAATATACTCAACTTCAACAAAGCCTGAGACATCTTCTGATTTGCATAACTTACAGTTGGTCATAACTGTTCCTCTCATTCAAAACCTGCGCAGGTGGAAAGACCCTAAGTCGATTATCAAATAGTCGTCGATCAAACAAAATTTGATGTAAAGATCATCTGGCCCTGACTCTTCATTTCCCGCTTTAGTGAATGTGCATCTATATACATCATCTGTTGGACGATCTTCATAACAAATAGACTTTCTATGATCATCCTCTGATAGCTGCATTACACACTGGGCAACATCTACAAGCTTATAATCCAAATTGTTGATGTCACGCTGAACGATTCTTCCCCTATATTCGATATCGTGTCTTTTTGCCGCTACTTTGACATCGTTCAAGTCATACTCTGGCACGCTCATGTCATATAACCATTATGGTTAGTTCGTGCGTAATATACAAGCATGATCAACATGCCTTGCTAAAAGATAGTGTTTTCATTTGTTAAATATGCGCGAACCACTCACCAATGAATATCGGCGTATATCCTTTTATCTTGTAGGTATTTTCAGCCCGGAGCCGTAGTAAAAGCCCGCAGAAATATGAAGTTATTAATGGTGCGTTATTCCTCGTAGTTTTGTGACCGCCATTGCCATGGTTATGCTCAACGGGATATATTAAACGTCAAAGCTCAACAGGAAATAATCATATGAATAGAGTATTGGTCACCGGAGCTAACCGCGGTATCGGCTTGGAACTATGCAGGCAATTATCAGCACGGGGTGATGAGCCTGTTGCTGTCTGCAGGCAAAGCAGTGCCGCCCTGGAAGCCCTGAATATCCGGGTAATTGAAGGGATTGATGTCGCTATTGCCGAGGGCGCGAGGGCCTTGAGTTCCCACCTGGAAAACCTGCCCCTGGATTGGTTAATCAACAATGCCGGCGTTCTTGCGGTTGATTCCCTGGATGATCTTGATTTCGAAGGGATGGAGCTGCAATTCAGGGTGAACACACTTGGACCGTTACGTATCACTTCTGCGCTATTGCCAAACCTGTCGGCCGGCTCAAAAGTCGGTATCGTTACCAGTCGGATGGGGTCGATAGAGGACAATACATCCGGTGGTTATTACGGTTATAGAATGTCAAAGGCAGCCGTCAATATGGCTGGCATGGGCCTGTCACGCGATCTCAAAGATCACGGGATTGCCGTTGCGCTATTACATCCCGGCATGGTTGCCACAGAGATGACCGGTG
>Ga0209633_10006324_pt1 | contig 10153 bp, 9 predicted proteins | sample Cruoilmetagenom1_FD_187290 | JGI IMG/M metagenome (GOLD analysis project Ga0209633, IMG submission 187290) | Oil polluted marine microbial communities from Coal Oil Point, Santa Barbara, California, USA - Sample 1 (SPAdes) (version 2) | ecosystem: Environmental > Aquatic > Marine > Oil seeps ... | reverse complement strand
AGACTACGCAGTATAGGATGATCCAGTGTTGAAGCTGAGATGAACAGTTCTGTCTGTGTATTAAATGATTTTTGCATACCGTATTTTAACAAAATTCTAAGAAGTTAGGGAGTTATGCTGAGGTCTCATTAAAATTACCTGAAATGTAAGCATCTTCGTACGCAGAAGTAGCTTCTTTGTAGTCTGTGATTAAAGGTTCTGCTTGAGCAGAAGTGAATGCACCTGTTAGAGCTAGTGCAATTGCACCGCCTAATAAATTTTGTTTGTTCATTTTTAAAAATTACCCCAAAAAAATAACCTATCTATCAGATAGGTATAAAAAGTTATGACTAAAATATTTATATAAAATATTTTGACTGGGGTGAGAGTGTTTTAAATGATATTTAGTTCAACGAAAAAGAAAATTAATGCCTTTTTTAAATCAATCAAAATCATTGGAAAAACGCTATGCTAGCGAGGTTTCTTGATTGTTCGAAAAGTCAATGACTTGTGCCATGTGGACAATATTTTTAATACGATTATTGAATTATTACTTTGGCAATTTCAGAAGGTCTTAGTAAGTCTTGAGGGTTGTGGTTAAAGATAATATCCAGCTCATAAATAGCACCTTTGGGTTCAATTCTTACGGCTTCGACACCTTGGCTATACACAACTCCGTTGTAGTGTTTTCCATTCACGGTGACTCGTGCTTTTTGGCCGGGTCTATATCGTTTTAAAACCTGAGATGAAACGAGTATCCGCGCTAACATTTTTCCACTAGGGGCTATAGTAAATAGGGGTTCTCCTTGTTGAGTTTTATAAATGACGCCACCTTCATGGTTGTTTTTGGTGATAATGATGCCGTTAATGGGGGCGCGTAAAATATTTCTATCTAAAGTCACTTCAGCGAGCGCCAGAGCAGCATTTGCAAATTCGCTTTCAGCTACTGCGGCAGCAATTTTGATTTTTGCATCCTTGAGTTCTTCATCTGCAATCAATCCGCGATCATAAAGTTCTTCTGCACGTTTTAATTCATCGTTAGCATCATCCATTTCCACTTTAGAGCGGGCGATCATGGCTTTAGCTTTTAATAATTCGGCTTTGGCTTTGCGTTGATCCATGGTTAATAAGACAGATCCTTTTTTTACATGTTGACCGATTTTTATATTCATTTTCTCGATGAAACCATCTTCAAGTACACGCATTTCTATTTTGTCTACCCATTCCAGTCTACCACTAAGTTGTTGTGCGCTTGCCCCGAGACTGGCTAATACAGCAAAGACTGATAAGGCAAATTTGATTCTTAAATGGTTCTTAGAGAAATTCATTGTGTCTCTTCCTTAGCTTCTTCGGGTTGAGTCAATATAGGCTTGCCTGTTAAGGCATTGAGTTGTGCCCAAGCAATGGTAATGCAGTATTTTACACGCTCTTCTTTCATGCGCGCCTTGCTTTGTAGGGTCATGGATTTCCCTAGAGTGGCGCGGACTTCCATTTCGTATAACGAACGGCTCATTTCTAAATCAAGGTCACGGCTATAGAGTTCAGATTCTGCACGATCAGCTGCTACCCTTAACACAGATAAACGCAACACAAGTTCGAGAATTTGCTGACGCAAGTCCATCTCAAATAGTGTCATTTGATCTTTATTGTATTTTTCTCTCAGTGTCTTTAGCCAGCTATTGTTCTTCAATGCTTCAGCATATAAATCAGAAAATTCAGGTAGCGTTTTAGGTGAGGTAATTAATATTGGTGGTATTAAATCGCTAGATAACTCATCTGGTCGATTGATAGTCTGCGCCAGTATTGATCGGGTGAGGCGTTGGGTCGCCTGGCTAGAAAAATATTGCTGTCTTACTTCTTGGTATTCGGCTTCTAGTTTGGCTACGATAAGCTCTGAATATTGTTTTAATTCCTGACGAATCTTTGCTCTATCCCATGAAATAAATGTTCCCGCCATATCTTCATTGATGCCAATCAGACTTGAATCTGATAGTAATACATCAAAGTAAGCTCGTAGAATTAACAGCTGTTGTTGAATGCTTGGCTCTACTAATAAAGTTGCAGCGGTATTACGTTGAGAGTCGCTAATTGAGGTATTGTTAAACGTGAGATTGTGACAACCAAGAAATAATGATTGTTGTGGAGGTGTCGCAATTGTTTGTTCGGGCGTTAAGCGTGTTCTCGGGTGCTCACTGGCAAAGCTGAGTGCTGTTGTTAGGTCTAATGGGGAAGGGAGTTTTTTATTATCTGAATTTTCAGCACTGATAATTGTATGAGGGAAAACCCACCCAATCAGACAAAGATAGGACAGAGTATTTCTAATAACTTTCCAGTTCAAAAATCTCGGCATATAAGTCTCAGTAAGCTAGATAAATTAAAAACAGTAATTGGAAATTATGCATAACTATTTTTAACCTTTTTTCTGCTTACGTTTATAACGGATGAAAGGCATTTTTTCATTCGCGCCTTCTACAATGTATTTCCCTAGCATCATAAATTCATCTGCATCTTTGGAAGCACCAGTCAGGCGACCATTTTTAATGGGCTTACCTTCTAAATCTAAAAACTGGAATACGGGAGTGGCTCTGACTCTGAACTGTTCTAATGAAAAGTCTTTTTGAGTGGTGTCTTTACCTGCAAAGTCAGTAAGTTCCAGATCACCTTCTATATCAACAGTGATAATTCGAAAATGCTTACGATAATAATCTTGTACTTTGCCACGATTTAATACCGTTTTCTTCATACGAGCGCAAAATGGACATTCATCCATTTCAAACATCAATAAAATACCTTTTTTGCCTTCATCAGCAGCGATTTCTTTTTCTTCCTCCATGTCATTGAGGCTTTCATCAAAAAAATTACTGTAATCTCTAATTTCTGTTTGTTTGGTTTGCGCGGTGTTGTCGGCAGATACAAAAACAGGTATAGAAATGATCAACACTAGAGCTATAAGCGTTTTAAGGGAGGTCATGCAGTGTCTCCTGTAGCGGTTTAATTCATATTATTCTGATTTTAAAAGGCTTGCAAGCGTGTAAGTTAAGCCATCTGTCGTTAAATGATCAAAAAAAGGGTTTGATTTTTTACTTTTTACCTAAACCTGTTATTATGCTTGAATCTGTAAGGATGCAGAGTGCTGTTACCCCCGACTTTCAAAATAGCAGTTTTAGATATATAAAAGAGACAAATAGAAAGTTTGAGCAAGCTGAAGTTAAATTAAAGGCTATGACCAGAACAGCAAACAATAAAATATTAATAACATAACCTAATAAGAAATCAGGAGTTACCCATGTCAAAAGGGCATATGCTACAAGAACCCTTCCTAAATGCTTTAAGAAAAGAGCGCATCCCCGTTGCGATTTATCTTGTAAATGGAATTAAATTACAAGGTCACGTAGAGTCGTTTGATCAATTTGTTATATTACTAGGCAGTACTGTAAGTCAGCTTGTGTACAAGCACGCTGTATCTACAATTGTGCCTTCAAGACCTATCAAGTTAACGGTTGAAGACGAAGAATAAAATTACGCAATTCTGTTTCCCTAGCTTCTTAGGGGGGCATTAAATTGGAATTATTTGATAAACTCAGTCAGGGTGAAGCCCTGATTGAGAGTGCCATATTGGTACAGATTAACTTTGGATCAAATAATCGTTCTCAAAGCTCTTCAAGCTCAAATCAAGATGAACATGAGTTCAAAGAGTTGGTTCGTTCTGCTGGAGCAAGCACTTCCACGCTAATCACCGGTTCACGCGCTTCGCCTGATTCACGTTATTTTGTGGGCACAGGTAAAGCAGACGAAATCAAAGCCGCTGTTATTCAACACGACGCGGATGTTGTTATTTTTGATCATTCACTTTCTCCCGCGCAAGAACGTAATCTAGAACGCTTGTTTGAATGTCGTGTGCTCGATCGTACGGCACTGATACTCGATATATTCGCGCAACGTGCTCAATCACACGAAGGTAAATTGCAGGTTGAACTGGCGCAGTTAAAGCACATGTCGACTCGCCTGGTACGTGGTTGGACTCACCTTGAGAGACAAAAAGGTGGTATCGGTATGCGTGGTCCGGGTGAAACCCAGTTAGAAACTGACCGTCGTTTGCTGAGTATTCGCATTAAACAGATCAATAAACGTCTGGAAAAAGTAAGCAAGCAGCGCGAACAGGGTAGGCAGCTTCGACAGAAAACCGAAATACCAACGGTTTCTTTAGTAGGTTATACCAATGCGGGTAAATCGACCCTATTCAATAAAATTACCGGTTCTGGAGTTTATGCAGCAGATCAGCTGTTTGCGACACTGGACCCCACCCTACGCCGTGTAAATCTCCCCGATCAGCAATCAATTGTATTGGCTGATACGGTAGGTTTCATTCGTGATCTTCCACATGATTTGGTTGCAGCCTTCAGAGCCACACTTCAAGAAACTATCGAAGCAGATTTGATACTGCATGTAATCGATAGCAGTGATGAAAATCGCGATTTCTTCCGTGAACAAGTAAATAACGTGATTCAGGAACTGGGTGCCGAAGATGTTCAACAGGTTGAGGTGATGAATAAAATTGATCTCACCGAACAACAACCGCATGTTGAAGAAGGACACAATGGTTTACCAGCACGTGTTTGGCTGTCGTCTCTGACAGGAGAAGGTTTAGAAGCACTAGGTGAAACAATTGCCTCTATCTTTGCCAAGAACACTTTCAAAGGTAAATTGCGATTACATCCTGCACTTGCTCGTTTGCGCGCCCAATTGTATGAAGACGAAGCGGTTATCAGTGAAGAGATATCAGATAAAGGTGAATACCTGCTTGATGTCGTTATCCAGCAAAGAAGACTGGATACGATGCTAGGTAAAGAAGAGCTGACCTTAGAGCAACTTCAGTTATAAAAAAGCCCTTAAAGTAGGGGGGTGACTTTTATTTATTAATCTGCGTTTTATAAGTGTTTTGGCTGAGCTTCTCTAGTTTCAATATTGTAACTAGCGCCCTCTGATAAAATATGCATTTTGATACCCAGAAGGGTTAAAGAATCCCCTCGAGAAGCTTCTGCCATAGATGAATATTGTAATTCTGAAGGGTCGATGACTGTTATCGAACCATTGCCAATCACTTCTAAAAGGTTATCCGGACCAATAAATGCAGCCGTATCTTCACAGATGCCTAAACCTGATGCAAAAGGGTTATAAGAAACGGCAGATAGTAGGCGGCCGAGGCGATTGCGCTGACTAAAATGCTGGTCGATGATGACTTTGTTTAATAAGCCTAAGCCTGGTGCAAAAGTAACACCTTGTTCGGTTGGCAAAGCACCTGTTGATCCACCTGCAATCATATGTTCCGGAATAATAGCGGCTCCTGCTGAAGTGCCAGCTAAATGAACACCTGCTGCATTCAAACGACGAATAGCTTGTGCAATTGGTGTACCACCTAAAATGGTCGATAAGCGAAGTTGGTTGCCGCCTGTAATAAAAATGCCGTTACAACTGGTTAAGGTTTCAAGAAAAGACTCTTGTTGTGCATCTTCACGCGTGTTTATGGGCAATGAAATTGCTTCACCTGCACCTAAATCTTTGAATACTTTTTCGTAATTTGGCCCAGTATCATCAAGTTGAGACGCAGTCGGAATGATGGCGATGCGTGCTTTTTCGTTGCCACAAATTTCTACAAATCGAGTTAAAATAACAGGGTCATTTAACCTTTCTTCCGCACCCCCGATAGGGATAACAAAACCTCGTAAGGGGTTAGCCTCAAAATCTCTGGAACCCATATTAACCTCTATTCGAAAGTGCCTTTAACTATTAGATTTTTATTCAGCATGTGCCATTGGCCTAATGCCATGACATTGCAAACACTGTAATCAGAATCTAGTACGACTAAATCTGCATCTGCTCCAACCCGAATATTTCCTTTTTGAGAAAGTCTTAACAGTTGAGCTACATTTGCGGTGAGCGAGGATAGCACATCCTCAAGGTGCATTCCTTCTGAAATACATGATTTAATCGTTTCTACCAAAGTTTCAGAGCGACCAAAACCCATTCTTACCATTTCACCTGCTTGGTTAAACTCAGGCATACAACCTCCACCATCTGAGCTAACAGTAACCTGTTGCATTGGGCAGTTGCGTTCTTTGGCTAGCAGTAGGGCTTGTGCTGCGCTCCAACCCTCTTCAAGTGAGTCTTCAGGAAACGCGGTGATATCCATATAAATCCCTTCGGATAACATCTCACAAGATTCATCAAAAAGAGGTTTGTTGCGATTTACGTGAGTGGGATTGAAAACGCGAGCAGGTAATTCGGTTTCGTTAATGGCGCGCTTGATTAATTCTAATTTGCGCGAACCATCACCCAGATGGAAGTGTACAATTCCTGCTTTTCCAGTCATTAAGCCAGCGACATGTGCATCACTGGCAATACGTATTATTTCATTAAAATCTGGTTGCGAGGAGCGATGATCGCTAATCGCAAATTCTCCAATACCTATGACGGGATCTAAATAAACAATATCTTCTCGCGCACTTTTAGTTAGTGTGGTTAAGGGATAATGGTAGCCTCCTGTCCAGCAATAAGCGCTCATTCCTTCTTCGCGTAAGCCATATACGCGGGAAAGTAAATTCGCGGTGCTGCGGGTGGTGTCATCGGTGCCTAATAAGCCAACAACCGTGGTTACCCCAAATGCTGTAAATTGACTCAATGGAACTGGGGAAACTTGAGTTGCAAAGCCAGCTTCGCCTCCACCTCCGGTAATATGCGCATGCGCATCGATAAATCCAGGTGTTAGGGTTTGGCCTTCTAAATCAATATCGGATGAAATCAGAGATTTTGGTAAATCTAGCTCTTCACTTGTTATTGCGAGTATTTTGCCTCCACCAATTAATAGGTTTTTAATACCTAACGGTTGAGGGGCATAGATATTGGCGTTACGAATCAGTGTTATGCCAGTCGTGCTTTCAAGCATCTTTATTGTCCTTTGCATCCGCTGCTGATTGTTCTTGTGATAACTCTTGTGACACTTCTGGTAACAACAAAGCAGCTATTTCATCTCTATCGCTAAGTGCCATCATAAAGACTAAATCATCTGCTTGTAATTGTTGGATTATATCTTCTGCACCCTTTAAAAGGTTATCTTGATAATAAATATTATCTGAAGACAGGCCATTTTCTATGACAGCAGCAGTAATTACTTTTGGAAGTTCTCCAATTTCACGACCACGTAGATATTTTGGTAACTCGCAAACCCAGACTAAATCAGGCTTCATTGCCATTGAGGATAAGGTCATTGCCTGGATTTCAGCATTACTTCTGTCTCCGGCATGACAAAGCATGAGAATTTTACGTTTTGCTGGGATATTCGCTAAGGTTTTTGCCATTGCATCCATGCTGTGAACGTTATGAGCAAAATCGAGAATGATTTTTGCCCCTCGATACTCAAACATGTCTCCACGGCCAGGGTTATCTTCAGCATCGCTTTTGAATGTTGACAAAGCCTCATGAATATCCGAATCATTAACTCCAAGCGCTTTGGTAAGTGCTACTGCACCAAGTGCATTTTGCACATTATGCACTGCTGCACCTTGCAAGGTCATTGGTATATCGTTGATATTGATGATGACTGTCTCGTTTTCAGGTGTGTTTTTATCTACAGCATAAACAAGGCTGTCATCACGCAAAAAACAAACCGCTTGTGCGTTTTCTCTAGCAGCCATAATGACTGGATTGGTTTCTTTTAATGAAAACCATACAATTTTTTCTGGGAGATACTCAGCCAAAGGCTCTTGTGCAATCTTTGAAACGTTTAAACCGTTTCTTTTGCCGGTTTGTTCATGCTGTTCAATTTGCTTAAGGGTATGTTCTACAAATCGCACAATATTTTTATCATCTGCGTTTAAAATTAACTGTTTTTTTGCAGCTTTGGCAACCATCATTTTAGCTGCTGTTAGCGCTTCTACTGAATTAATGCCGTACTGACCCAAATGGTCTTCTGCAACGTTAGTTACAAGAGCAACATCAACTTGGGGGATGGGTAAGCCACGGCGTAAAAGTCCACCTCTGGCAACTTCTAAAACGGCAGCCTCTGTTTGCTTATGACGCAATAGCATTCTTGCTCCACCCGGCCCTGAGTAATCACCTTTATCAATAATGGTGTCGCCGACCTTGATAAAATCAGTCGAGGTCACACCACAACGAATACCTGCTTGTTTTAAAATATGTGCGCTTAAACGTACGCTGGTAGATTTACCATTCGTGCCTGTGACTAATGCGGTTGGTACAGTTTTATAGGTGTTCCATTCAATGGTGTTTTTGTCAGGTAAGTTATTGATGTTCCATGTTTGAGAACTAGTACCATAACCTAATGAAAATTCATCATCATCAACCAGATAAGCTATGTTCTTATCTTCCGAGGATTGGATTAATTCTAGTAAATGCGGATTTCTTTCTGATTCGATTGAAGCGTTTAAGGTGTTGATCAATTCAGATAAGTTGGGCTTTTCATGGCTTTCTTTGTTTTCTTCTTTCGATAAAGAACTCGTTGTCATTTCCCATGCTGCTTCATTGATATCGGTAGCTGCATATAGTGCATCTAGAGGTGCTGCAAAACCAAGAGATACACCATCTTCAAATATTCTGTAAACACATTTGGTTTCAGCCCAACCGACACCTTTTAATAGTGGCAGCAGGTTATCCAGCCAGGTATCGACGACTTGTTGTTTATCCAGCCCACTGACGAATGCGTCCAAAATTGCACCCGACTGATCCATAAAAAGATTTTTACCCGTCAAGCGGCGGCTATCATCCAAAATTAACTTTAAATTAGACATCATGATTAACTTTCCTTAACTTTGTTTGACTGTGTTGATACGACTAATCAGATTCTTCGTTAATTTCTTCAACAATACGCACACCACGTTCATCTTTCACCAATGTCATTCCAGCTTCTAGAACAAAGGGATCAGGTTCTCCGCTTTCTAACATAGGCGTAACTTTAGGTGTATCTTCGGTTGTTTTTTCCTCCTCATTAATCGCTGGTCTATCAGAATGGTTGAACGTTGTAATCTGTTTCCAGCATCGAGTGATTGCATCACCAAAAATCAGCACTAGATCATCTGCTTCAGCAGTTTGTAGGGCATGGTCTATGGCTTCTTGCTCATCAGCTATCACGATAATTTTACTCTCATCAACACCTGCCTCTTTCAAAGCTTTGGCGATGATTTGTGGTGCTTCATCAACGCCACGACCACGACGATCATCATCAGCTTTACAGATATAAACATCGTAATGTCCTGCGGCTACTTTACCAATATTGACCAGGTCTTCATCACGGCGGTCACCAGGACCAGCAAGTACCACGATGCGTTTGCCTGCAATCTCTAACTTGTCTGACAGTTGACTCATTAGATCAATGCTGGGGGCATTATGTCCATAGTCCAAAATCACACGGAAAGAATGCTCATCATAAACATTCATGCGCCCCGGGGCCTGGAAGAAAGATGTGTCAAAGGTTCTTAGGCCATGGCGAATTTCGTCTAAAGTTTTACCCATGCTGTATGCCATGGCAGCAGCAAACATTGCATTTTGTACATTATGTATTGCTTTACCTTCTAGTGTAGCTGGTATCAGATGTGTCCAGAGTAATGGGATATGCGCACCATTGTCATAAATGGTGATCATTTCGCCATTTATGCCTGTTTCCAGCACCACGGCTCTGCCACCCGAACGGATATGCTCACGTACTAAACCATGTTGAATATTCAATGTGACGTAACAAATGTGTTCACAACGTGTGTGATCTGCCATTTTTAAACATAAAGGGTCATCGGCGTTCAATACGGCTGTATCTTTAGCGACTTCAACTACGATACGTTTAATTTCGGCGAGTTGTTCGAGAGTGTCGATACCACGCAAACCTAAGTGATCACTTTGTACATTCAGTACTGCCGAGACATCGGCTTCTTTGTAACCTAATCCTGATCTCGCAATGCCTCCGCGAGCTGTTTCCATCACCGCGCAATCAACGGCAGGGTCACGCAACACAATTTGTGCCGACTGAGGGCCAGTCATGTCACCTTTTACTGAGAGTTTGCCGTCGATGTACACACCATCTGTGGAGGTCATTCCGACTATGTGACCGGATGACTTAAGAATATTAGCCAACATTCTGGAGGTTGTTGTTTTGCCATTAGTGCCTGTG
>Ga0209633_10006323_pt1 | contig 10153 bp, 9 predicted proteins | sample Cruoilmetagenom1_FD_187290 | JGI IMG/M metagenome (GOLD analysis project Ga0209633, IMG submission 187290) | Oil polluted marine microbial communities from Coal Oil Point, Santa Barbara, California, USA - Sample 1 (SPAdes) (version 2) | ecosystem: Environmental > Aquatic > Marine > Oil seeps ... | reverse complement strand
AAGGCGTTGATGGTGTTGAATCCATACTTCGAACCGTACCAGAGGTTTCTGAAGTCACCGAGGCAACAGAGCCAGCCGTTCCTGATTCGGGTGCGCCTTATGTATCACTGGATGAATTAAAAGCGTGTGATGCCTTAGCGCTTGGTAGTCCCACTCGTTTTGGCAATATGGCTGCACCACTCAAATACTTTCTGGAAAAAACCAGCGGTCACTGGTTGTCTGGTTCATTGGTTGGAAAACCTGCAGGTGTTTTTACCTCGACATCCAGTATTCATGGTGGTCAGGAATCAACCTTGTTAAGTATGATGATCCCTTTATTGCATCATGGCATGTTAATCAGCGGTTTGCCTTATACAGAATCGGAGCTGTTGACGACTCAAACCGGTGGAACACCATACGGCCCCTCACATCTTGCTGGTGCAAACAGTGATTTGCCTTTAAGCGAAGAAGAGAAAGCCTTGTGCCTAGCGTTGGGTAAGCGACTGGCTAAATTAGCAGTGGTGCTGTAAATGCTTGTTTCACTGTTAATGTTTATGACTAAGGCTAAAAAATAACATGGATATCACAGTTTTTTACAGAGCTTTAGCCGGTTTAGGTATTCTAGGTTTGGTCATCCTGATCGTGATCTGGAACGGTTGGTTGTCTCCTGTACAAGAGTTTCCTCGTTCAATTGAAATCACAGTTTTTGTGGCTCCGTTATTATTCTTTGTGCGTGGAGTGTTACGAGGGAATCGAGATACGTTTATCATTGTAATGTTGATATCGTTTATCTACATACTCATCGGGATTTGGTATATGTATTCCGCAGAAGAGAAGTTTTACGGTTACTGGATGCTTGGATTGAGCTTGTGCTTGTTCTTTGGAAGTTTGTTGAATGTTTGGGTATTAGATAAACGCGACAAGCTATTACATGGTAAATAAAAATAAATAAAGTCACCCCCTACCTTTAAGGCACTTTTTTATAAAAAAGTGCCTTAAAGGTAGGGGGTGACTAAGATAAGTTAGTGTTTATTATCTTTTCTTGCTTTTGCTCTTGCCGTACTTAAATGCTTTGTTTCTATCGGCTCTGCTTTTGTATTCGCTTTTAGATAAGAAGTTTTCTTCGTCTAGTTCCATATTCACTGTTTCATAAAGGCTGCGCATGGATTTTACATCCATCTCTTCGAAAGCTCCCGGCCGTAACGATCTATGAAGTTCTACATTGCCGTAACGAATACGTCTTAGTCGGCTAACGACAAGTTCTTGAGATTCCCATAAGCGGCGTACTTCACGATTTCGACCTTCATTGAGTGTTACGTGATACCACTTGTTAACGCCTTCGCCACCTGCAAACTTGACGGTATTGAATTTACCTTTGCCATCTTCTAGCTCAACACCTTTGAGTAAGTTGTCGATATGCTCATCAGTGACTTCGCCCAAAATGCGCGCCGCATATTCGCGCTCAATTTCATAGGAGGGGTGCATCAAACGATTAGCTAATTCACCATCTGTAGTAAATAGTAAGAGTCCATCGGTATTGATATCTAATCGTCCAACCTGAATCCATCGACCACTACTTAATGGAGGAAGGTTGTCAAAAACGGTAGGTCGACCCTCGGGATCTTTACGTGAGCTGATTTCGCCATTTTTCTTGTGATAAAGCAACACTTGAGGCTTGGCATTGAGCTTGTTGGAGAGCTTCAATATTTGTCCGCGCAAAACAACTTTATCGGTTTCGCTAATAGCTTGACCAACCTCCGCCTTAACGCCATTCACCATTACTTCACCGGCTTTTACCCAGCGTTCTATTTCTCTGCGTGAGCCGTAGCCTGCACGTGAGAGTATCTTTTGTATTCTTTCAGTCATATTGACGTAGATCATACAGAATAGGTATTCCCTGGTATACACTTACAACCAATAAGTAGCACAACATTAGCCGTATTTAATCGCATTAAGGAGAGCATATGACAACAGTGAAAAAACCTTTAACAGAAGGAAGCCAAAAGGCTCCAGTAAAAGCAGCAGATAAGCCAATGACTAAGCAGCAAGCCACTGAAGCATTAGTAGAGTTAACTGATTCCAACAAAGTAATGAATTCAAAAACCTTTACTAAGGGAAGTGATTTACTAAAAATCAGTTGCGCAGCTGGCGACTATCCTTATTCAGAAAAGATGAAAACCTCAGATTACGAAAAAGAAAAGCGCATGTTGCAAGTTGAGCTGTTAAAGGTTCAGAAATGGCTAAAAGACGCGAATAAGAAAATTGTTACTATTTTTGAAGGTCGCGATGCAGCGGGTAAGGGCGGAACGATCAAACGTTTTACTGAGCATTTAAATCCTCGTATCGCACGAGTTGTTGCTTTGGAAAAACCAACTGAACGTGAGCTAGGTCAGTGGTATTTTCAGCGTTATGTGAATCATTTGCCAACCAATGGCGAGATGATTTTATTCGACCGTTCCTGGTATAACCGCGCGGGTGTTGAGATCGTGATGGGTTTCTGTAGTCGCCATGATCACCTTGAGTTTATGCGCCAGTGTCCAATGTTTGAGCGTATGTTGGTCAATTCTGACACTATCATGTTCAAGTACTGGTTCTCGGTAACCCGTCAAGAGCAGTTAAGACGTTTCCATTCACGCAAGCATGACCCAGTTAAACAGTGGAAATTAAGCCCTGTAGATGTCGAGTCATTAGATAAATGGGGAGATTATACTGAAGCTAAAAAATCGATGTTCTTCAACACCGATACAGCTGATGCGCCGTGGATAGTAGTAAAATCTGATGATAAAAAGCGCGCTCGATTATCGTGTATTCGTCACTTTTTACACAATCTGGATTACGATAATAAAGATACATCGGTAGTTTATGCGCCTGATCCATTGATAGTAGGTTCTGTGGATAAGATGTACCCCGAAGATGCAGTTCTATGACTCAGTTGTAATACTAAAAACCCCCTGAAAGGTGGGGGGTGACTAGATGTGTTGCATAATCAACCGGTATTTAAGTTAAGGGGTTCATTTGAACCCCTTTGCTTATTCTGGAATTAGTAACGTGCAATACCTGAGGTTTTTCTCTAATTTTTCTTAAATCAAACAATCCATTAAACAAATATGAGTTTGATACGAATTAAGGCATAATTTTACTTTTGTAATATTTGGTCTGACTTTGCATTCCATCCCTACCGGCAACGAAATTCATGGCAATCGCCGTGATCTTCAAAACTTGCGTCATCTCTTACCGTATCTCAGTGCATATAGAGGCAGAGCGCTATTAGCATTACTTTGTCTGGTGATATCTAAAGTCTCGACGGTCTCTGTGCCACTCGTATTAAAAGATATTATTGATAAATTTGACGGCAAAGAAAGTCAGGTTTTAGTACTTCCGGTGGCTTTGCTGCTTGCCTATGGCGCTTTTAGGTTACTTACTTCCTTATTTAATGAATTGCGTGATACCGTGTTTGCACGTGTCCGCTATCATGCGATGCGGGAATTATCAAAGCGTGTCATGCAGCATCTGCATAAATTGTCATTACGTTTTCATTTGCAACGTAAAACCGGTGCAATCAGTAGAGATCTGGAAAGGGGAACTCGTTCAGTAGCGACCTTAATGAACTTTCTGGTGTTCAGCACCATTCCCATATTCGTTGAGTTTTCCCTCGTCGCTTTTATTCTTCTATCCAACTACGCAATCATATTTGCTTTAGTCACTTTTGGTACCGTTCTTTTTTATGTGGCTTTTACTTTAATGGTGACAGAATGGCGAATGCACTATCGTCATGATATGAATCGACTCGATTCACAAGCCAATACACATGCATTCGATAGCCTGATTAATTACGAAACGGTTAAGTACTTTAATAATGAGCGGCTGGAGCAGAATCGTTACGATGAAATTCTTGAAAAATGGGAAAATGTTGCGGTAAAAAGCCAGTCAACCATGTCGATGCTTAATTTCGGTCAGGGCGCGATTATCGCAGTCGGTGTGACGATTATTATGTTCCTGGCGGCTAATGGTGTTGTCGAAGGCACCATGAGTATTGGTGACCTGGTAATGGTTAATGCCTTTATGTTGCAGCTTTTTATTCCTTTAAATGCATTGGGAATTATCTATCGACAAATCAAATACACCTTAGCCGATATGGATTTGGTGTTTAAGCTGTTGAAGAAAAAGCCTGAGATTCAAGATGTCGAAAATGCTACTGACATCAAGGTAAGTAAAGGCGAAGTGAAATTTGAGGATGTCTCTTTTGCTTATGATAAAAAAAGAGAGATTTTGCATGGTGTGAACTTCACCATTCCTGCAGGAAAGACTGTTGCAGTGGTTGGATTTAGTGGTGGCGGAAAATCTACTTTGGTGCGCTTACTCTTCCGTTTCTATGATGTGAATCAAGGCCGTATTTTAATTGATGGCCAGGATATCAAAGAGTGCACGCAAGACAGCTTGCGTGAATCGATTGGTATCGTGCCGCAGGATACAGTGTTATTTAACGAAAGTATTTACTACAATATTCAATATGGAAATCTAGATGCGACCAAAAAAGAAGTCGAGAATGCCGCTAAAATGGCACATATCTACGACTTCATAGAAGGACTTCCTGATGGTTGGGATAGTGTTGTAGGAGAGAGAGGGTTAAAGCTTTCTGGTGGAGAAAAGCAACGGGTTGCGATTGCCAGAACGATTCTGAAGAAGCCTCCAATTTTACTATTTGACGAAGCAACCTCATCACTGGATTCGGCGACGGAGCAAGCCATACAAAAAACGCTGGGCAAAATCTCTTCACAGACTACTACTTTGATCATTGCGCATCGATTATCCACCATCGTAGATGCTGATATGATACTGGTTATGGAAGCAGGTAAAATTATTGAACGTGGATCTCATCAGGTATTGCTAGAACAACAGGGTAGATATTCTGAAATGTGGAATCTGCAAAGAGATACTCAAGGCGAAGATGGTCATGATTGATTATTCACAAGCCACGATTGCTGCACCCTTAAGTTTCAAAGGGGCAGGTTTACATACTGCTAAGCGCCATAAAATCACCTTGCTACCAGCGCCAGTGAATACGGGCATTATTTTCCGTGTAATCAAAAGGAAAGGGGCCAATATAGATATTCCTGCACATTGGCAGAATACCAAAAACCTTCCTTTATGTACGTGTCTGGTGTCAGAAACGGGTGAGCAAGTTAGAACCGTAGAGCATTTAATGGCAGCACTTTATGCCTGTGGTATTAGCAATGTCATCGTTGAAGTAGAGGGAAAAGAAATCCCCATTATGGATGGTAGCGCCAAACCTTTTATCGACAGTATTGATAAAACCGGATTAATCCAGCAACATGAGTCGCAAAAAATATTTCAGGTGACTGAGAAAGCTGAATATGTGGAAGGGAAGCGTTATGTACGAATTGAGCCAGCAGATTCCCTGTATTTAGATTTGGCTATTTCTTTGACAAATTTCGGCCGATTGCATTGGAGTGGTGAAGTCACGCCAGCATCATTTAAACAAGAAATTGCCTCGGCCAGAACGTTTGGCAGACTCAAAAATGGCTTATTGGCGCAGTTAACGCGTTTTCAAAAAGATCCGGTGTGCCTTGGTGCCAGTACTAAAACCGCAGTCGTAATCGTTAAAGATAAGGCGATTAACAAAGGCGGCCTGCGTATGGAGAATGAGCTGATTTTCCACAGAGCATTGGATATGGTTGGAGATTTGATGCTTTCAGGCGGAATCATTCAAGGCAAAATTACCGCTAACAGTCCCGCGCATCGATTAAATCATGGCCTGCTTCAAACGATCTTTGAGCAAGGAAATTATATTGAGACTGGTGTTAATATTGATGCTTAGCAGGTGTTTTAATACTGTCGAGAATAATTTATTGCCCTGAAGCTTACATTCTTTTATCCCACTAGATTTACCGTTTGTTACCTTGTCGCGTTGAATTTACCGTTGGTGATTTGAGGTATTTTAGTTTAGAAAATGTGCTGGTATATTCTTTCCACGTTACAGCGATGTAACAATTTCATTTAATCCATTTGAAAATTAAATAGGATATACCAGTTGGGAGCCATGGAATGGCTCTAAATGTTATGAGATCAATTGGTCGACTAATATCATATCGTAAGGGATACAACAGCTGGGAGCCAAGGATGGCTCATTTTATTTTTCTTGTTGTTTTATATTTCTGAAAAACGATAAAGGAGTTGGCTGGTCATCTTCGCTTGCCATTTTGTAATCTTCTATCTTAATCGTAGTATTTCCTGAATCTTTAACTTTTGCATTCGGTGATTCTGAAACATCAACAGAGAGTACTTCCTCAGTGATAGTTTCTTCATCAATAGCTAAGTCATCAACAGATAGTTCTGTTTCCGTAGAGTCTAAAAGTTTTTGTTCTTTGACTACGTTTTCAACCTGATTAGCTGTTCTTTTAACGTCATTCTCAATTTCTTTGAGTTCATCGAGCATATAACGGGTTTCTTCTACTTTATTGTGGATATCATCAAACATATCTTGAGTAGAATCTAAGGTGTTCGAGATTTTTACAATTTTAGAATAATCCAGACTTTCCAGATGTTTCATTGTTTGAGCGCTAATGCCATGACTTTGCTGCTCGTGTCTACGCATGGTCTCTACATGCTTACGGCTCTCATCGATGTTAGCGTTAAGCTCTTGCCTAGCGAGATCCGCAACCTGGAAGCTGGTATCGAATTGCTCGTAAGCTTGTTCTTCAAAAGTATTTAACTTGTCGTTATAACTTTTAAGTGACTTCTCTGCTTCTTTTTGATGTTTTAGTAGAACATCAATCAGTTTTTGCGACTCTTTTAGGGTTTGTTTTAAGTTCGCATTTACTTGATCAGAAATTTCAGAATTATTGTCTAAGGCAGTGCTCTGCTCATTGTGCTTATTTAAGAAATCTTGCAATAGTTCCTGTGAGAGCTTTTTCTGGTGGTGTATTTTTCCTAAATCATCATCTACCAGAATCAGGTTTTTATCTAATCTTTCTTGAACTTGACCAATGATTTCTACTGTACTTTTAAGCTGATCGTCCCAGTATGCCTGAATATCATCCATGCGATTGCTAACATGGTCTGTGACTTGAAGGAGTTCTTTTTCCTGTGCTTTAACCTTTTCAGATGTCGAGGCTATACTTTCGGTATATTGAATATTTTCTTCGCGTTGAGTGCTAATTTCAGAGGCTTGAGATCTGATTTCGTGAACCAGTTTAGTTGATTCTTTTTCTTGTTCTCTGATTGTTGTAGCAGCAGAAGTAATATTTTCCTTATCTTTTTCTGCTTCAATTCGTATTTCTTTAATAATTTTCTTTTCTCTACTGGCTAACCATCTACCTAAAAAGAGTACTAGAACAGAAATGATAAGTGCGGCTGCGACGATTCCTGCTACAACGAGTTCGATAATGTGAGTCAACTGGCTAGTTGCTTCGTTTACTGAGGAAACGGCAGGAGATTGTGTAACGATTTCTGTACCTGCTTCACCATTTTGGAGATATTCTTGAAGGCCTACAGCACTTACATCAAAAACCATTAAAATAATAGACAGATAAGCCAAGCTCTTGATGGCGCTCTTCTTCATACTCACTTCCCTTGTGTTTTAGCCTCAGAGGAATGCTTTTGACTTATTATGAAATTCTTGGGTTTGTGTAGTCAGCATTCTTGGGTGCAACTGTTTCAAACAGTTTACAACAAAAATGCCTATTTATTAATATTAAATTAGGCATTTTTGTCTTGTCGCACTTAGGATTTCTTTATTGGATCTACTTTTAATGAAAGTAAACGCTTTTGATAACGAGATTGGACAATTTCGACGATTACCATTACAAAGATTATGAGGTAGAAAGTCGCTTTACTCATCGGTGTGATTTCAGTATCAAATAGCTTGAGGTGAGCATCGTGTGCGCCTTCTGACAATAGCATTGCTCCGACTAAAAACAGTATGAATAAGCCCACTACTTCGTACATTCTGTTCTTCTTTAAAAATTCTGTTACTTTGTCAGCGAGTACAATCATCATAATTCCACCGATTACAATAGCAGTTGCCATGATGACGAAGTTTTTAGTGAGTGCCATGGCGCTCAATATAGAATCGAAAGAGAAAATTGCATTCATTATAACAATTGAAAACAGAACCATTGCTACAGATGCAGGTTTACGTTCTTTATTTGCATCTTCTTCAAGCATCATCATGTGAGTAATTTCTTTAAGCGCGGTGTAGATTAAGAATACGCCACCTATCAAAACGACAATGCTCTTGAGATTGAATGTCCCTTGAATAATGCCTTTGATATCTAAAGAAAATAACTCATTGGTAAATAGACTGAGGACTTTCAACAATGCAAACAACAAGACAATACGTAATAAAACGGCTAGCCCAATGCCCCATTTGCGTACTTTTGATTGTTTAGATTTCTCTACTCGTTGTGATTCTAGTGAAATATATAAAAGGTTATCGAAACCCAGAACAGCCTGAAGCATGACTAGCATGCCCAGTGTAAATAGGTTTTCTAAAGTAAAAAGCCCTTCCATTTTAATTTTCCTTATTTTGATTTAAAGGTTTCTATTCCTTTAATTTTATTTTTAATTGACCTTCGGCAACGGAGATATTTTCAACACCATCAGCAAAAGATTTCCAGAAACCTTCATCGCCACCGAACTCTTTGACAAGATCAACGTTCTTTAAATTACCTAACCAGGCGTTAGGAACAGGGACTCCCCAAACACTCACGCCTTTCAAGATGACAATTGGTCGTCCATTAGCGTACGCAAGTTCAGCGCCAGCCTTTAATTTTAGTGTTTTTCCTCCTAAAAAAGGAAAATCAGGGTCTAACGGAATAAGCATTTTTGCGCTAGCTAGGTTGTCGGCTAGATCAATAGCTATTTTTTCAGCCAGGTCTGTGTTTTTTGCCAGCATTGCATTGAGTTCTTTTTCGCTAAAGAAAATCTCACGTTTGCTAGGGTCTTCTGAATAAGGTTCTGGTGTTAAATCATCCGTGTTTTCTTGGGTAGAGCTCGAAGCTAAGGTCGGTAAGCCAAATTGTTTAAGTTTCTTATTTAATGTGGATTCTTCTTTTTGGCTTAGCTCAACTGGTTCGAGTTTCTTTTGTGTTGAATAATTAAACACAAAAATAGTTGCAACGATAGATATAACAACTGTGATGAACATGATGCCTATAGTTTTAAGGCAACCACCTTTTTTTTCCTGTGGCTGTTGTGCCGGGAATTCGTTAATACTCATAAGTTTGATTTTTATCTAGGAAAGAGAGTTCATGAAGAATTAGCGCACATAATACAGGTATAATGGAGTTTGTGACAAGATCGACACAAAGCCACTCGACCATGACCATTAATTTAACTAAACTCCCCCGCTATGACGCTAGAAGTTAAAAATTTGACCTGTACCCGAGGTGATCGAGAGCTATTCTCAGACTTATCATTTAAGTTAGAGAATAGACAATTGATGCGCCTGGAGGGCACTAACGGTAGCGGTAAAACGACCTTGCTTAGAACCCTTTGCGGATTATTTCTGGCGGATGAAGGTGAGATATTGTGGGATGGGGTTGAAATAAAAAAGCAAGATGAGGCCTTCCATAAAGAGCTGCTTTATCTCGGACATCAGAATGCAATTAAGTCTGATCTCACGGCTTATGAAAACTTAAAACTCAATTGCTTAATGTCAGGAATCAATGTTTCCCAAGTACAGCTGATGGATGCGCTGGATAGTATTGGTTTGTTCGCATTTGAGGATTTTCCTGTGCGAACCCTTTCTCAAGGGCAGAAGCGCAGAGTGGCGTTAGCAAAACTCTTGTTGAGCAAGGCTAAGCTTTGGATTCTAGATGAACCGTTTGTGGCTTTGGATGCAGCTGCAGTTGAGCAGTTGCAATCGATTATCGCAAAACACGTCGAAAGTGGGGGGGTGGTAATCTTAACCACGCATCAGGAAGTTCCTCTTACTTCGGGTGAGTTGGTGAGGATTTCACTCAATAAGGAAAAAACTAGCCATGTTTAGTGCTTTCTTATTGATCTTAAAGCGTGATTTGCTTTTGGCGATGCGTCGCCGAAGTGAAATATTTACCGTGCTGTTTTTTTTCATCGTGGTAATTAGTTTATTTCCACTGGGAATTAGTACTGAAGATCAACTTTTAAAGCAGATTGCACCCGGTGTGGTCTG
>Ga0209633_10006322_pt1 | contig 10154 bp, 7 predicted proteins | sample Cruoilmetagenom1_FD_187290 | JGI IMG/M metagenome (GOLD analysis project Ga0209633, IMG submission 187290) | Oil polluted marine microbial communities from Coal Oil Point, Santa Barbara, California, USA - Sample 1 (SPAdes) (version 2) | ecosystem: Environmental > Aquatic > Marine > Oil seeps ... | reverse complement strand
CTCCTGAACAAACTGCAGTTCGTACTGTGTTTTTGGAAGAAGGATTTGATATTGATGGAGATTTCCCTCCAACGGATTGGTCACAAACCATTTTTAATGCCAATAACACTTGGATCCAGACTAACCCAACGGACAACAACTTTAATACGATTGATCCAAACAGTCTTTTTTCTGCAATGGTTCCATGGGTAGGAGAAGATCAGGATGAATGGTTGTTCTCACCAACTCTTGATGCACAAGGAGAAACTCCACTTACAGTTGATTTTTATGCTGGCGTAAGCGGTCCTTGGATTACAAATGCTACACTTGTATGCCTCATTTCTGATGATGGCGGTACCACATGGACAGAGTTATGGAATGCTGCAAATGAAATTGACCCAGCTGCTGATTGGGCATGGAATTTTGTTTCATTAGATATTAGCGACTATGCTGCTGGTGAATTTCAACTAGCTTGGCAATATGTTGGTAATGATGGTGACTTAGCTGGTATTGACGGTCTTTCTGTTGAAGCTGGTTTTGAATATCTTTATCAAGATGATTTTGAAGATTTTACTGTTGGTACATACCTTGCAGAAACAGATCCAACAGGATTCTGGACTACATGGTCAAATGATCCTGGTAGTGCTGAAGATGCACTTATTACAGATGCAGAATCTTCAAGCCCTACTAATTCAGTAATTGTTGAAGGTATCACAGACCTTGTACTTAAATTAGGTGACAAAACTTCTGGTGCATACATATTCAATGTTGAGTATTACATTCCTTCAAACTTTGGTGGCTATATTAACCTTCAGCATTTTGAAGCTCCTGGTATTGAGTGGGCAGTTGAAGTTTATTTTGGTGCAGCAGCAGGTGCAGACAATGGTTATGCATTTGCCGGTGATCCAACTGAGATCCCTTTCACATTCCCTCATGACACATGGTTCCCTATTGAATTTGAAATCGATATTGATGAAGATTTAGCTGCAATGTATATTGATGATATCATGATTGCAGAATGGCAATTCAGCCTTCAGGCTCAAGGTGACCCAGGTACACTACAATTAGGTGGAGTAAATCTATATGCCGGTGCCCCAGGAACAGAAACACCACAGTATTATTTCGATAATGTTGAATATATTGTTGTTGATCCAGGTATCTCAAATCCAATTATAGATGTTAATCCAACCTCAATGTTTGTAACACTTGAAGAAGGTCAATCTACTACTGAAATGTTTACCATTGCTAACCTTGGACAGGAAGATTTAGAATTTGAAATAGTTACTACTTATCCTCAAAGTTCAAAAGCTTTAGAATTTGAACCAGCTGGTGCACATACTCCAAAGGTATTAAATCAGGTACTAACAACAGATCCTGACTATACTCCTTCAACAGGTACTCTTTCATCACGTGACGAAACACTAAATTATGATGGTGATAATAGCAGTGCTATTGGAACATCAAGTGATTACGAATGGAGAGTTGCTGCAATGTTCCCTGCTGATATGGTACAGCCATTTATCGGAATGGAATTAAACGAGGTTTATGTATTTATAAATGATCCAGGTATTGAATACAAACTCCAGATTTATGGAATGGGATCATTTAACACACCAGGTCCTGGTGATTTATTACTTGAGCAAGACTTTTCTGCAAACGCAGGTGCTTGGAATACAGTTACTCTTAATACTCCAATCAAGATTGACGGTTCAGATATTTGGGTAGGTTACTGGTTATCAGCAACAGGTGATTCATTTGTTCCTGGTTGTGATGCAGGTCCTGCAGATCCTAATGGCGACTGGATGGCATCTGGTCCTGGCTGGAGTCACTTATCAGATAATCCTGATTTAAATTTCAACTGGAATATCCGTGCAAATCTAACTGGAGAGCCTATTATTCAATGGCTATCATGCGACCCAACTTCAGGTTTCTTAGTACAGGATGAGTCAATGGATATTGATGTTACTATTGATGCTGGAAGCCTTGTTTCTGACCAATATAGTGGAAAATTCAAAATTAGAAACAACGACCCAACTAACGAAGAAGCTACAGTTGCTGTAACTCTTGGCGTTATTGTTGGTGTTGGTGAAAATGGCGAAAATGAATACATCGCTGTATATCCTAACCCTGCAAGTACTGTACTACGTGTACAATCTAATGGTGATATCACAAATGTTCGTCTTGTAAATACAATCGGACAAGTTGTTTATACAAGCACTACAGATGCTGCTATTGATATTAGCAATTTCGATAAAGGTGTTTATTTCATCCAGGTTGACACAAAGAATGGTTCAAACACTCAAAAAGTCTTAATTCAATAAGATAACTAACTAATATAAAGCCTCGCCAGCATAATAGTTGGCGAGGCTTTTTTTATACACATATATGGCAAATTCTTCAGTAGAACTTTTTAGAAATCTGGGAACTTCAGGTATATTGGATAATAAATATCTTCCAATTGTTATTGCTGACAACTTACGAACTCCTGAGAATATGGGATTAGTACTGCGCCTCGCAGGTAACATTGGTGCGGCTACTACATTATTTGTTTCAAATGAAGCATCTAATTTTAAACGACATAAAATAAACCGTACATCTTCAGGTGCAGCTAATAAAGTGAACTGGAAAATCATAAAACCAAATGAGTTAACCAAATTCATCCCAGATGATTATAAGATTATTGCCCTCGAAACCAGTAATGATTCAAACAATATATTTTCTTTTAGGTTTCCTGATAAAACGGCATTTTTAGTAGGAAATGAAGTAACGGGAATAAGTGAAGATTTATTATCATATGCACATCACAAAGTATATATCCCGGTACCAGGCTCAATATCATCACTAAATGTTACACATGCACTTTCAATTGGTCTTTTTGAATGGCTAAGACAAGTTGAACTAAAGTAATCCTACCTTTTCCAGGCTCTCAGAAATTCTCTTTTCCCAGGTGGTCCGGGCAACTTTTCAATTACAAAACCTGCTTCCATTAACGACCTTTTTACAATTCCTTTACATGAATAAGTTGTTAATACACCATTCTTCTTTAATGAAAAATAAATTTTTCTAAAGATTTCCGTGATCCACATCTCAGGTTGTGATTCAGGTGAAAAAGCATCGAAAAAAACAACATCATATAAGTCGGGAGTAAGTTTTGAACTTTGAATTGAAGCTTCATTTATCAATAATGAGAATTCATCTGACAAACTAACATGGTTACCGATACTATCATGAATTAATAAAAACTGTTTCTTATCCACAGCTAACTGCTCAGGGTAATTAAGTAGTAGAACTTCATTTCTACTAATCGGAAAAGGCTCATAACCTGTGTATTTAATTGCAATACTATTTTTCTCAGCCCATAAATAAGCAAGTAATATATTAAGCCCGGTTCCAGTACCAATTTCTAAAATATTTGCTTGATTCCTATTTCTGTCAATAATAGTGGCTAACCCGGCACCAATAAAAATATGCTCCGATTCTTGTATCGCGCCAAAAGACGAATGGTAGTTCTCACCTACTTTCGAGCTAAACAAAGTATGTGATCCATCATCCGTAATTTGCATCCTTTTCTTAATCATACTATCAAGTTAATATTCTGCAAATATATTATAATGTGAAATTTAGTTTACATTTAGTATATTTGCTCAGATTACAATCAATTATAATTCAAAAAAACTATATCATGAAAAATTTATTATCAGTAGCTGTATTAATAGCTATTTTCTTATTAGCATCATGTAGCGGTATTCAGGTTTCTTCAGACTATGATAAAACTGTTGACTTTTCGAAATTTACAACCTACTCCTTTCATGGCTGGGCTAAAGATAGCGACAAGATTCTAACTCCATTTGACAAAGAGAGATTTGAAACTGCATTTAAAAATGAATTTGATAGCAGAGGATTAGAATATGTTAAAGAGGGTGGAGAATTAGTTGTAGGCCTATATATTGTTACTGAAAAGAAAACCGAGCAAGTTGCCAACACAACAAATATGGGTGGATATAACGGATATGGTTATGGTTATGGCGGATATTACGGATATGGACCTGGCTGGGGATGGGGATCACCAATGGGTAATTCTGTAACTACCATAAGTAACGTTGATTACACTGTTGGAACACTAGTTGTTGACGTTTTTGACACTGAAAATAAAAAGTTAATTTGGGAAGGTGTTGGAAGCAAAACAGTTGATGATAATCCAGCAACCCGTGAAAAAACAATTGCAAAGTCAGTTTCAGCTATAATGGCTCAATACCCTGTTGCAGCTGCCAAAACTAAGTAATCAATAATAATTTCAGGCTATTGCAATGTAATTGCCTGAAGCTTTCAAGGTATCTTTGAATGGCTTAACTGAGTAGATGAATTAACTTCATGTATTTCAATCAAGGGGAGGAATATCCATAATTTTAATAATTAGAATACTTCAATTATAACGAATATTAACTATCCTCGATTTCTATACTATTGTTGAAAAAATCAGCAATGGATTAATTTTCTATCTTTATAACCTCAAAAACAACCTATAACGATGACAAATACAACTTCAGGATCGGAAGGAGAAAACCTCTCGCGCATAAAAGATATTCTTTTTGGTGAAGATTTACAGAGTATAGAACAAAAGTTGGGCAATGTTAAAGATGAAAATTTTTCAGCTTTTGAAAAACTAAAATTAGAGCTGGATAATCGCTTTAAAAAGATTGAATTTCTAATTGAAAAGAAGTTAAATGAAGTTGATAATACGCAGGAAAAGACAATAGAGTCTCAAAAAAATATCAACAACGAACTTAAAAAGGAAATTGTTATTATAAACCTCGAAGCTAAAAATGAAAAAGTAAAATTTGAGAAAACCATTACTGAAAGCATTAAGCAGGCTACCGATAAAATAACAAGTCTTGAAAATACCCTTACCGAAGTTATTGATAAGCTAAAAAAAGATTATGAGATAAGGCTTAATGAATTGAATAAAAATAAAATAAGTAAAAGTGCTTTAGCTGACATACTAACTAAGTTAGCAGAAAAACTCAACAAATAAGTACCCAATTTCAATGTCACAATCAGGAAAAAATAGTGGAATTTTTAGTAGCATGTCGGAGGTGAAACTTAACGAGCTACGAAAAATGATACTAGGTCTCGACACTGAAGACCTTAGAAGGCTTGCTCTATTTGTTAACGACCCTGAAGCCTTCGCAGAAGAAATTAGCGAGCTATTGCCTGTTAGTATTAAGTTGATGCTAGACAAGGATAAAATATCTTATACTGCACTCATTCCAATAGTAGAATCAGCCTTAAAAGACAGCATAAAGAGAGATCCAAAAACCATTGCCGACATATTATTTCCAATCATGATGCCTGCCATCAGAAAGGCGGTGTCGGAGGATCTTAAGAAAATGATTGACTCGCTGAACTCCACACTTGAGAATGGATTTTCACCAAAACGACTTGGGTGGAGGTTTAAGGCAATGTTCAGTGGTATGTCTTATGCTGAAATTGTTCTTTCAAATGCTTATATTTTCAGAGTCAGGCAGGTTTTCCTTATTCATAAGCAATCAGGAATACTACTTAATGAAATATCTGATGGTGAGGATTCAGTAGCTAAAGATGCTGACATGGTTTCATCCATGCTTTCTGCAATTAAGGACTTTGTACAAGATTCATTCAAAGTTGAACAAAACAATGAACTGGATACTATAAAAGTCGGACAATTCAATATTTGGATAGAACAAGGCCCAGGAGCAATATTAGCAACTATTGTGGAAGGTAATGCACCATCGGGATTCAGGACTATACTAAAAGAAACCGTTGAAAGAATCCATCTGAAACAGTCTTATGAACTAGGACACTTTAAAGGTGATGTTGAAATTTTCAAGAAATCTGACCCATATCTTCAAAGTTGCATATTAAGCGAGCAAAAAGAAAAAAAGCAGAAGAAGCCTGTAATCATAATTTTACTTTTTGTTGCAATATTTGGTTTTGCTTCATATTGGGCATATCTTTCAATCGAAAGAAGCCTTAGGATAGACAAGCTGGACACTGCCCTGAGAGGGGAGCCAGGAATAATTATTACCGATGATGACAACGCAAATAGCAAAACAGTTTTTGAAGGATTACGCGACCCACTAGCAGCTGATCCCACATATATATCCAAACTTTATAATGTGGACACATCTGAAGTAGAGTTTGTTCTTAAACCTTTTATTTCTCTTGAAGATGAACTGATTTTAAAAAGAGCAAACTATTTATTACAACCTCCTAATTCAGTTATTCTGTCCTACGAAGACGGTGTACTATTTGCAATAGGAGAATCTACCGCAGAGTGGTTAAACAAAGCTTTAAGAGAGTATTCTTATATTTACGGTGTTAACAAATTTAATATCGATGGCATTGCTAAATCAGGTAATGACAAACCCTCTGTTAAAACCCATGTTGAGAGCAAAAGACCATCCATTGAAAATTTTTATTTCATTTTCAAATATAATACCATTGAACTCAGTGAAACACAAAAAATTAAATTTAATAGTTTTATTGATGAAGTGGAGAATGTATATAATTTTGATTTCTCGCAAGACTCAGTTCCCGTAATTATTGTGTTAGCCCATACTAGTTATGAAGGAAATGCCATTGCAAATAAAAAATTCGCCTTTGAGAGAGCACATCAATTCATTAATTTAATGATTGAGGCCGGTATTCCTTTGGAAGTACTTGTTCCGAAAACCGATTATATAGAAGATATTGATGATGCTTACCCGGTAAGATCAATTTCTTTCAAAGTTGCATATTCGAAACCTGAAGAATTATGATAAAGAAAAAAATTGTTATGCTGGGATCATTTGCTGTTGGCAAAACGAGCCTTATTCAAAGGTTTGTAAACAGTATGTTTTCCGAAAAATATCAAACTACTATAGGCGTAAAGATTGATCAAAAGACTGTAATTATTGATAACACAGATGTAAACTTACTTCTTTGGGATATTCACGGGGAAGATGATTATCAGAAAGTTAACCCTACTTATATAATGGGATCATCTGGCTGTTTCATTGTAATTGATGGCACACGATCAGCAACAATTACTATTGGTAATGAGTTAATTGAAACAGTAAAAAAAATAGCTCCAAATTCTGTAGTAGTGGTATTGATTAATAAATCTGACATTAAAGAGGAATGGGATATAACAAATGAGGATATAGATGATCTCAGAAACAAAGGGTATGAAGTTATTGAAACAAGTGCAAAAGCCAACGAAGCAGTGGAGTTTGCTTTTAATAGAATATCCCAACTAATGCTTAATAAATAATTACATCAAAACACACAAGATACATGCTCGAGAGTTTACCACAAGACATAATAAAATATCTGGTTGATGAATTGCCTCCTTTTACTGGAATACTAATAGTAAAGGCTGATGAGGATGGCAATGTAATTGACATGTACGGTCCTCATAAAGATTATTTAAGAGATAAGCCCGAATTTGGAGAAAAGATACATGAATATGTTCCTGCTTTGTATTCTATGATCCCGCCTCTCGTTTCCCCAATGGTTCTAAATAAAATCAAATCAAACAACTCAGTATATGCTGATATTCATCTGGTAGAGGGAGAGCATAACGAGTATTGGGTGTTTTTTGTTGACCAGAATCGAGAGGCAAAGAGTATAAGACAAATCATACAAAAGATCAACGCCGATAGATTACGTATAGAATCTGACAAAACAAAAGTTCAAACAAATATTTCAAGTCCTTTTAGTGTATTTGATTATCTAAACTTAAAGGTGGAAAACAATAATAAGTCAATTATAAATTCAAATATACCTCCGTGGTTTAGAATTCTTGCTCCAAAGTATTCAGAGAACGACAGTATTTCTATTAGTGAAGTATTCCCATATTTTGAAGTTTTTTTTATTGAGGCTGATGAATTCTGGGCAAAAAAAGAAAATGGAAAAATAAAATCAGGGATTTGGACTGAGACATTGACAAAAGGAGAGGATATAGCATTGTCGGCATATGCTGTTTTTTACAATAACCAAAAGTATATATTGATAAAACCTGAAGAGGAGGTTGACAAGGAACAAATTTCACTTCAACTGGCCCGGGATCAAAAATTAGCTTACGAGAAGCTAGAAAAGACTGAAAAGAAATTAAAAAAACTGCTCGAGTACAAAGACAAGTTTGTTTCAATTGTATCACATGATTTACGTTCTCCTGTTGCTGCTGTACTCGGCATCGCTGATATGCTTGTTAACGATAAAAAAGAACTCTCCAAACTTGATGAGTTCTATATAGAAATGATCCACAGTATAAAAGATGAAATGTTAAGATTGCTGGATTACAATGATAAATTATATCACTGGTCTAACCTCGAATTAGGTAATTTTGAGGTGATTAAAGATAAAGCAAGTCTTAAAAAAATTATTAGTACAGCTCATAGAACAGCGAAAAAGAGACTTGATGCCAAAAACATTAGTTTCTCTACTAATCTTGAAGATGACATTGAGATTGAGGTTGATCTGACATTATTCTTACAGGTACTCAATAATCTACTTGCCAATGCTATAAAGTTTACACCAGAGAATGGTAGTGTCGCAATAGTCGTTACTGATAGTCCAAGCCTGCAAATTACTGTTGTCGACTCAGGTGTTGGAATGCCTAAAAAATTAAGTGAAAATATATTTTCAGGATTTGCTCGAAACAGCTCAATGGGAACCGACGGAGAGAAAGGTACCGGATTAGGGCTGGGTATTGTGAAAAAGATAATTGATGGTCATGGTTTCACTATTACCGTAGAGTCAGAGACAGGAAAAGGATCGCAATTTATCATTGGCATTGAAAAGTAATAAACTCAAAGAACAATAATATTCCCATCATCACTTCCCCAACAACTTCTTAACAAGGTCTTTCCGTCCAAGGTTTAACAAACTATTTTTAATTTTATTTCTATATTGTGGTTTATACCAGAAAAAATACATATGCTGCCGTTCCTTCTGTTCTTTTGTATGTGCCACATAAACAGGCTTTAAGTCCTGCGGATTTACTCCCGAATAATACATTACAGTTGCGTTTGTCATTGGTGTTGGGGTAAAGCTTTGCACCTGTTCAAGTTGCAAACCTGCTGCCTTTGTATCAGCAGCAAGTTGAGCCATATCCTGCTCAGTACTTCCTGGATGACTTGAAATAAAATAAGGTATAATTTGCTGCTTTAATCCTGCCTTTTCACTTATGGCTAAAAATTTCTTTTTGAAGGAATGATAAAGATCAAATGATGGCTTTCGCATAACCTTCAGCACATTTTCTGAAGTATGCTCAGGAGCAATTTTAAGTCTTCCCGAAACATTTCTTGTAACCACACGCTTAAGATAAGTATCCAGATCATCACCACCTTTAATATTACGCTCCTTCATAAGTAAATCATACCTGATGCCACTACCAATTGCAACTTTTTTAATTTCGGGTAACGACTCAACCTTGTCATAAAGTTCAAGTAACGGCTTATGCGATGTGTTTAGGTTAAAACATATTTTGGGGAAAATACATGAAGGCCTTTTACACCTGTCACAAATAGTCAGGTCAACACCCTTCATTCGGTACATATTTGCAGATGGTCCACCGAGGTCGGTAAGATGCCCTTTAAAATCAGGTAATTGAGAAACTTTCTTAACTTCTTCTACTATTGATTTCTCTGAACGAGAAGAAACAAACTTACCCTGATGTGCCGAAATAGTACAAAAGCTGCATCCGCCAAAGCACCCCCTATGAATGTTTACCGAAAACTTAATCATCTCATAAGCAGGAATAGGTCCTTTACTTTTGTACTTAAAATGAGGCATTCTGGTAAATGGAAGGTCATAAATTTTATCAATTTCCTTTTCATTTAGAGATGGAATTGCAGGGTTAACCACCTGATAACTATCTCCTATTTGCTGTATCAGCCGGTATGGGAAAACTTTATTTGATTCTACTTCTATAACCTTAAAATTGCGTGCAAAAACAAGCTTATCCTTTAAGCATTCTTTATGAGAAGCAAGGTATACCGTCTCCCACTTTTTATTCACCGGAATATCTGATTCACTATTCACCAAAAAACCTGTTTGAGGTATGGTGTTTAATTTATTAAAGGGTACTCCTTTATTAAGAAGTCTTACAATTTGAATAATAGGTTTTTCACCCATTCCATAAACCATCAAGT
>Ga0209633_10006320_pt1 | contig 10155 bp, 7 predicted proteins | sample Cruoilmetagenom1_FD_187290 | JGI IMG/M metagenome (GOLD analysis project Ga0209633, IMG submission 187290) | Oil polluted marine microbial communities from Coal Oil Point, Santa Barbara, California, USA - Sample 1 (SPAdes) (version 2) | ecosystem: Environmental > Aquatic > Marine > Oil seeps ... | reverse complement strand
TTCAGGGCGCCCAAACATACTCAACTGCCTCTTGTCATAACGCCCGTTAACAACACTTAGAAGCGTTACGTCTCTTGCATCAGTTCGGTATTGGAAATAGCGTTTGATAAAATCATTACGCCTTGCAACCCATAGTTCCAAAGGCTTCACTAAAGCCGCGATAACACGCTTTTCCGAGCCCGTAAAAGATTTCCCTGCTTTTAAGTCATATTTTAATTCAGCCTCTTCATCCTCTGTTGCTAAATTATAAGTAAAATGGGCCTGATCATTTTCAAAATAAACTACTGTTAAAGTTAAATGTTTCTCTAATGCGCTAAGTATATCACTATGAATGACATATTGATCACTGGAAGGGAGAGTTGTTTCATCTATGGCAATACCAACATGGGACGTCACCAAAAATGGGTTTACTTTTGCAACAACTTTCTCTACAACAACGTCTTCTTCCACAACAAGGCCAACATCAGAAGAAGAGGCATTGCTTGCTTGAAGAGTTGTTGTGGGAAGAAAAGTCGTTAAAAGAGCCGTAGAGAGAGCTGTAGACAAAGATAGATTAAGTAATTGCTTTTTCATAGTATAGGTCTCCTGTTTTTTAATTTTCTATTAAGATTTATTTAAGTTCTTAATAACTAAAATGGTGACACTTTTTTAAAGGAGCAACAAGGCCCTTTATGATAAAAAAAAGAAATATAGTTTAAAACCTTTATTGCACGGGACTTTTAGAGGGAATTTTTATTTTTTTCTCGGGCTTTTTAAGAGCAATTGCACCCCCCATCAAAATTATTACAGTGGCCACAATGCGTTCCAAAGTCCACTGCATTCCTTCAAACATTGAAGACATGTTAAGAGCAATAACTGGTCCAATAATCCATACATAAGAAGCACTTGCCGCCCCAAATTTATTCACAATTTGCATATAAAACACAAAAACAATGGATGTGACAAAAAGGCCAATATAAAGCAACAAAGAGATAAATTTTATATCGTTGCTCCACAAAATTTCTTGATGTTGATATAAGCCAAAGGCAAAACTCAAAGCGCCACCCAACATCATCGCAAGGGCTGTGGCCCAATAGAGATTGGTTCCTTCTTTAATAAGCTTACTTGTCATCACCGTTCCAAAAGACGATAGTAAAAGGCTAAAGCACAGCGCTACGAAACCAAGGGTCGCCCCAATATTTAAGTCAAACTCAAAAATATCTCCTGGGAACAAAACTGTAAATCCTGCAAGAGATAAACAAGCCCCCACAAGCGTTTGACGTTTTAAAGGCGTTTTTAAAATCCAAAATCCCAAAATGGCGTTAGGGACAATCACGGCAGAAATAACAAGAGACCCAATACCAGAAGGAAGGTATTTCAAGCCTTGATAGATAGATAAATAAGTAGTTCAATGAATATAGAAAAATCCCAGAAAGCAACAAAATAGAAAAGGTTTTCTTTGAGAACTTTGGGAAAGGGATTTTCTTACAAAACGCAAAAAGAGCTATAGCTGCCCCCGCCAAAAGCATGCGGTATGCAATGGCATACTCTGTTCCAACGTAGGTGATTTGAGGAGGAATGACATACCACCCTGTCCCTGCAACGATAACAACAAGAAGAAACTTTAATTTGTCTTGCAATGTCACGTCAGTCATATTTAAGCCCCTGTTTTTAAAGAATTTTTCTTGCGTTAAACAACCTTTATTAAACCATGACGTTTCTTACCGGCCGAGAGTTTAATATAAGAGTTATCTTGAAGATCTTCTAAAGAAATCATTGTGTTCTCATCGCTAAAAGCAACATCATTGATTTTAGCACCACCTCCCCTCACAAGGCGCCGCGCTTCTCCATTGCTCTTTGCAAGATCAACTTGACGAAAAAGTTCGACAGCTAGAATACCAGCCTCTAAGTCCGAGCGCGCAACTTCAATAAAAGGTAAATTATCCAAAGATTGAGCAGCACCCCCTGTTTCAAAAAGAGTCTTAGCCGTATCTTTTGCCTGTTGCACAGCGCTTTCGCCATGGCACATCTTTGTGGCTGCATCGGCTAGAATGATCTTAGCTTCATTAATTTCGGCACCCTCAAGTTTCTCAAGGCGTGCAATTTCATCCAATTCTATATCCGTATACAACCGCAAGAAACGTCCCACATCCGCATCTTGCGTATTACGCCAGAACTGCCAAAAGTCAAAAGTCGACAACGCATCTGCATTAAGCCAAATGGCACCATCAACGGATTTACCCATTTTCTTGCCATCGGCCGTTGTAATCAAAGGAGCCGTTAACCCGAAAACCTCTTTAGACGTTACACGCCGCGTGAGTTCAACACCATTTACAATATTGCCCCACTGATCAGAGCCACCTAGTTGAAGCTCGCAATTAAAGGCCTTAGAAAGCTCCAAGAAATCATAAGCTTGAAAAATCATATAATTGAACTCAAGGAAGCTTAGGTTTTGCTCACGCTCAAGTCGTAACTTGACACTATCAAAGGAAAGCATCCGATTAACAGAAAAATGACGGCCATAATTCTGCAAGAAATCAAGGTAGTTCAAAGGGAGAAGCCATTCACTGTTTCGGAGCATCAAAGCATCGGATTGACCTTCGCCAAAAGAGAGATATTTTGAAAAGATTTTTTGGATGCCTGCTACATTTTCGTCAATTTTCTCAGGGGTAAGCAATTGGCGCGATGCATCTTTACCAGAAGGATCTCCAATACGCGTTGTTCCATCTCCCATGAGAACAAGGGGCTTATGTCCGTGCTTTTGCAAAAGCCTTAGTTGCATGATTTGAACCAAATTCCCCACATGCAGACTTGTCGCCGTTGCATCGAATCCAATATAAGCGGTCACAGACTCTTTTGCCATTTTCTCATCAAGGGCTTCGAGGTTTGTCCCTTGATGAATAAAGCCACGGGCGTGCACTTCTTGGAGATAAGAAGATTTAAAAGATGTCATAGGTTCGTCTCATTTTTGTTTCATAATAGAGTGGCTTATTTTGGCCAAACTTTCAACTGCGTAAAAGCTCTTATAAATAAGAGTCTCAAGGAGCGGTTCTTATAATCTTCTCAAAAAGATTTCAGTCTAGAAAAGAGCGATCGACGACGTCTGGAATCTTTTCGAAAAGATTTTAGCGTTCTAAACCGTCTTCATATACTCGTACATTTCCGTGAAGTCTTGGGGAAGTTCTGTTTCAAACTCTAACGTTTCTTTGGTTGTGGGATGAATAAATTGCAAACGTGCTGCATGGAGAATAGGACGCGTTCCATCCAAAGTGAGCTCTGCTATTTTATCTCGCAAAGCAACTGCAAGGCCACGAGGTTTGCGTCCATAAAGAGGATCTCCCACAAGGCTATTGCCTTTTTGAGTCATGTGTACTCGAATTTGATGGGTGCGCCCTGTCTCAAGAGTGCATTCAATAAACGCACAATAGTGGCCAAGTTTTTCATGGGTATAATAATGGGTAACCGCCTCTTTACCGCCAAATCCAACCACTTTCATCCGTTGGCGATGACGAGGGTCCCGTGCAATATTACCTTTGATCGTCCCTTCTAGGGGGTTAGGCATTCCCCAGCAGATAGCAAAATAAGTACGTTTCAAGGTCCGATCCACAAATTGGTTGGATAAAAACTGATGAGCATGATCATTTTTAGCCACAACCATTAAACCTGATGTGCCTTTATCTAAGCGGTGCACAATACCAGGCCGCGCCACACCACCGATGCCAGACAAAGAGTCCCCACAATGATAAAGCAGCCCATTAACAAGAGTGCCATCATGATTTCCCGCCCCTGGGTGCACCACAAGACCAGCGGGTTTATTAATCACAATCACATCTGCATCTTCAAAGACCACCTCAAAGTCAACTTTCTGAGGAATAGGAAGAGCTTCTTCTACTTTTGGTACTGTCAAAGACACCACCATCATTTCCTTTAACTTTTTAGATGGCTGAGTACAAGCTGCCATAGAAACGTCAGCTATTTGATCCGCAGAAAGGGCAATATCTTCACAAGGCTCATCTCCCTCTTCTTGGCAAAAAGAACTTTTTAAATGGGGGGCTTCTCCCAATAAAACTTGGTCTGATTCAATCAATGCTTTAAGGCGTGTACGGGTTAGGTCTGGCAAATGCACATTGAGAAACTTATCCAAACGCTCTCCTGCTTTTAAAGGCGTAATATAAAAAATGTGATGCTGTTCTGACATGGCAGGCCCTAAAGAAATAAATATGTTTCCTACTCTTACAGTATTTTTTCGCTTTTTTCAAATTTCTATGATTCTCCTTGCTTTTTTAGCTATATCAACGGAAAATCCATTTAATAGAGTAAGAGAAGAATTTCCCCATGATCATAGGTCTCGGCACCGACATCGTTGATATTTCCCGCATTGAAAAGCTTTATAAACGCTTTGGCAAGCGCTTTTTGCAACGCTTGTTCACGGAAAACGAGCAAGCCTATTGTGCTCAAAAACCCCATGCTACTTTGGCCCGTTATGCTAAGCGTTTTGCGGCAAAAGAAGCTTGTTTGAAAGCCTTAGGCACAGGGCGTAGCCAGTCCATCAAATGGCGAGACATTGATGTAACACGCACAAAACTTGGCCAACCGACTCTTGCTTTATCGGGGAAATGTCTTGAAATTGCCAAGGAACGCTTGGAGCCCAACCAATTTCTTAAGGCGCATGTTTCCTTGTCTGACACAAAAACCCTAGCCCATGCAACGGTCATTCTCGAGGCCATTGATGGATGAAGCAACGCTAACCCTTCACTCTGAAAAAGAGACACAGTCCTTCGCAGCGTCCCTTGCAAATCAAGCTCGTGTTGGCGATGTCATATATCTTAAAGGCACTCTTGGAATGGGGAAAAGCACCTTTGCCAGAGCTTTCATAAGGCACCTTGCAAACAACCCCCACCTTGAAGTCCCGAGCCCGACATTTACGTTGGTTCAAATCTATACGGATATTCCTCTCCCTATTTGGCACTTTGACCTTTATCGCCTTGAGTCCCCTGAAGAAATCGAAGAGCTTGGCTTGGATGAAGCCCTATCAACAGCCGTGAGCCTTATTGAGTGGCCAGAACGCTTGGGGCAGATGACTTTCCCTAACACCTTAACTCTGACATTAGCGGCCGGCACAACATCTGAGGCACGAGAGGTCATTTTATCAGGCGATTCGTCATGGACAGACCGCTTGAAAGAGGTATCTCTATGAGAAATTCTCTTGTCAGCCTTTCCCTAGACCAGCCTCTTGTCTCTTATTTGCAGGAAAAACTTCAAGATATTCAAAAACAACAAGGCCAAGACATTTACCTAAAAACCTTTGTGCTTTTACCGACACGTCGTGCTGTTAAAGAATTGAAAAAAAGCCTTCTCCTCTCTTCTCAAACCAACGCTGTCTTACTACCAACTATTCTAGCCATTAATGATCTTGATACACCTTTGGCCTTGGATTCACCAACAGTCCTCTCAGAAATCAAACGTAAGGGACTTATTTTAACGCTCCTGCAACAATGTGACCAAGAATCCTCCCCCCCAGTAGTTCAGCTGTTAATGACGCTTTTAGATGAAATAAATACCCACGAAGCTGATCCTAAGAAGTTACTGACTCTTGTTCCTGAAGTTTATGCAGAGCACTGGCAGATTACCTCTCAATTTTTGCAAGTTTTCTTAAGTAAATGGCACGATGTTCTAGCGCAAGAAAACTATATAGAACAATCTGCCCACACGATTCACCTCTTGAAAGAAACTGCACAGAAATGGTGTTGTGATCCACCCAAAACGCCAATCCTTTTAGCAGGCCTTGATGGTTTTATTCCCGCTGTAAAAACTCTGATGACCAATGTGCAAAACCTTCCTCAAGGCTCTGTTATCCTCAATGGCCATTTACCAGATCTTGACGGTGAGACTCTCTCAAAAACGCACCCTAATTATTTGCTAGACGCCTTTATAGACAAAGAAAAAGAATGTAATAAACAAGGCACCAAACGCGCTCAAGCCATTGCCCACCTTATGTCTGATCAACCTTTTGAAGAACGTGAGCTAACAAACTGTTCCCTTGATGGCATCACTCTTTTAGAATGTGAAACCTTAAGTCAAGAAGCCCAACACATTGCGCTTTTAGCACGACAAGCCCTTGAGGGTTCTCATAAAACAACGGCTATCATCACCCCCGATCAAGAGCTCGCCGAGAAAATCCAACATGCTTTATCCCGTTGGCATATCCGCGTGGATCTTGCTGGTGGTATCCCTTTATCCAAAGGACCATTAGGTCGCTTTATCTTAGATACTTTGAACTTAAAAGCTCCCTTTCAAGATGCCGCTGCTTTTTTAAGTGTTCTAAAAAGCCCTTTTGCTAGCCTTGGCTATGACACATCCTATGATCTAAAAAAGAACGTGCGACGCTTTGAATTAATCGCTTTAAGAGCCTCTCCTGATACAACTCTTGCCCTTGACGACGACCTGCAAGACTTAATGATCCGTTTTAATGACGCAACAACAGAGTTTATCACCCTTAAATCAAGCCAAACCCAACCTTTTAAAACATGGCTCCAAAGTCATATTTCTTTGTTGGAATTTTTAAATCCCTCCCTTTGGGAAAGTGAGCAGGGCGCTCTTGCAGCTCAGTGTTTTAAAGAGCTTTTACTGAATGCAGAGCATTACCCGCTCTTATCCCTTGGAGACTATACGTCTCTTTTAAGTCAATCTTTGGGTGAGGAAAGTGTGCGAGAAGCTGTTAACCACCCAAGATTAAAGCTCCTGAGCCCTATCCAAGGGGCATACAGTCACTATGACACCGCAATTTTATGTGGCTTGAATGAAAGTGTATGGCCCACAAACCCACCGACAAACCCTTGGCTTAATCGAGATATGAGCCTGCTTCTTGGTCTTCCTGATTCTCAGGTATTGGTTGGTCGAGCAGCCTCTTTATTAGCCCAAAACATGACGTGCCCTCAGGTTTATCTATCCTTTTCAAAGAGACGCGGCACAGAACCAGCAACACCTTCACGCTGGGTCTTACGCCTTCAAGCTTTAGCTCAAAAACTCAATAAAGACATAACGCAAAACAACCAAGAGCCGTTAGGTGATTGGCAGCGGATACTAGATAAACCAGATCGCCCCCTTCTCCTCCAAGCGCCTCAACCATGCCCCCCACAAAAGACTCGCCCCACTCGCTTTTCCATCAGTGATGTGGAGCGTTTTTTCAGAGACCCCTATCAAATTCATGCAAAACATATATTGAAACTTGATCCCTTACGTACTCTCAACGAGCCTTTTGCACAAGCTGATTTCGGCACATGGGTCCATAAAGTTCTTGAACAATCCGTCTTGCAAAACAAACCCTTAGAGACACTCACTCAAACATATCTCCCCCAAGGATTACCTCGAGAAACGGCTGCTCTGTGGCTAAAATCTTTTTCCCTCTTTCAGCCATGGATTTCTTCTTTTCTCGAGAACCAAAAGAACCAATCCCTTGAAACTCTTGTTGAGAAAAAATTAACGCATTCCTTTGATATTCAAGGCACGACCTATGAACTAGTAGGCAAAGCTGATCGCATTGATCGCCTTATGAATGGGACCTATGAAATCATTGATTATAAAACCGGCGCACCTCCTCCTAAGGCAAACGTCCTTCAAGGAGATGCACCACAGCTCCCTTTGCTAGCTTATTTATTTGAGAAAAATACGCCCCATGCCCATGTCTCGAAACTAACCTATGTTGGTCTCACGGGGCAAAAAACACAAAGCATCATTTGTGAAAATTTGGCTGAAGATACAGCCCAGCGTTTCTTTGAAACCCTTGAGCATTATCATAACCCAAGGCATGCCTATGGCGTAAATCCCTACGAAGCTCTTCAAGATCGTTTCAACCCTTATGCTCACCTTGAGCGGACAGTTGAATGGCTTGGCCAAGATACTCATAGTGCGGATCAAAATAAAGAGGAGGCAGCCTAAATGACTCTTGCCTTTGCCCCCCTCTCCGAAGACATAGCTCAAAACGAAAACCCTTCCCACAAGCAGCGCCTTGCCAGTACACCGAGTCATTCCGTATGGGTTGATGCGTCTGCTGGAACGGGAAAAACAAAGGTGTTAACAGATCGGGTATTGCGCTTTTTGCTCCAAGGGATCGCGCCCAGTAAAATTCTGTGCCTTACTTTTACCAAGGCCGCTGCCTCGGAAATGCAGCACCGCATTTTTGAAAACCTCTCTAAATGGTCCACCTGTTCAAGGCAAACGCTCATTACCTCCTTAGAAGACCTCTTAGGCCACATGCCCTCTCCCCAAGAATCCCAAAAAGCACGGCGCCTCTTTTTTCAACTCATCGATGATCCTTACGGCTTAAAAGTTCTCACCATCCACAGCTTTTGCCAACACCTTTTAGCGCGTTTTCCCCTAGAAGCAAATCTTCCCATCAAAGCTTCCCTTATTGATCAAGATGACCAAAGTGAGCTCCTTCAAGAAGCAACGGATAAACTCATTGCCATAATCGACCAAGATCCCGTTTATCAACAAGCCTTTGATAGCCTTACACCTTTTTACAAACCTCAATCGCTTCCTGTTACCCTCCAAGCTATTATTTTGGACCCCCAGTCACGGAGACAACTCAACTCTCAATCTCTTGAAACTTTAAAGGCTATTCTTGAAGCTCATTTTGAGATGTCTTTGACCAAATGCCCCCAAGACTTAATAGCAACCTATCCCCTTGATCATAGCGCTCTTAAAGTTATTCATGAAGCGTGCAGTGCAGGCACTAAAACTGATCAGCAACAAAGTGTGCGGGCAGAAGTATTTATCGATACACCTCTTAGCCTTGAAAACTTTGACGACTACCTTAGTCTTTTCTTTACCCAAAAAGGCGAGCCCCGCAAGAGCTTTGCTACCCAAAAAATTCTAAAAGAGCGCCCTTGGGTTCAAGAATTTTTCCACGACACTGTCGAAAAACTTACTCTCTTGAAAGACCAACTCAACACCTTGCAAGGCCTCCAAGGAAGCTATGCTCTAACCGTTCTATCCCAAAAACTTTTACAGCTTTATGAAAGCTTAAAGAGGGGTAAATCCCTGCTTGATTTTGATGATTTGATCTCTACCTCTGCACAACTGTTAGCAAAAGATCAAGGCGTATCCTGGGTCCTTTATAAACTGGATGGCGGCATTGATCATATCTTGGTGGATGAAGCCCAGGATACAAGCCCCGACCAATGGCAAATTGTCTTGAAGCTAGCAGAGGATTTCTTTGCAGGAGAAACGGCACGTCTTTTGAACCGTACTCTTTTTGTGGTGGGAGATCGAAAGCAATCCATTTATAGCTTCCAAGGGGCCGAACCCGATTTATTTCAACACTTGCGCCCGTATTTTAAGGACAAAATTGAAAATGCTAAACAATCTTGGTCAGAAGTTTCTTTAAATGTCTCTTTCCGTTCTTGCCAAGCGGTTTTATCCCTCGTAGATCATGCCTTTGAGGCCCTTAGCTTAGGGGATCATTTCCAAGGCATACATACAAGTTTTCGTGCCCTTGACGGCGGAAAAGTCCAGTTATGGCCCCTTGTTCCCCATGAAAAAAAAGAAGGATTACAACACCAGGCGTCTGCGTCACAAATTTTGGCCACAAAAATTGCCCAAGATATAAAAGAGCGCCTGACTCAAAAGCAGATCCTACCCGCAAAAGGACGTCCTGTTAAAGCAGGGGATTTCTTAATCTTAGTACAACGACGCAGCGCCTTTATGTATCAAGTTATTCGAGCTTTAAAACGACAAAATATCCCTGTCGCAGGCCCTGATCGCTTTCGCCTCATGGACCATATTGCTAGCCAAGACCTCCTCGCCCTAGCTAATTTTTTGCTATTGCCCGAGGACGATTATACCCTAGCTTGTGTTCTAAAATCTCCCCTCTTTAACTATTCAGAGCAAGACCTTATTGATCTTTCTTGTGGGCGAAACAAGAAAAGTTTGTGGGCTTCTTTATGCGCCAACCAAGACCACAAAACCACCCGGGATACGTTATCAAACCTGCTTAAAAAAGTGGATAACTTAACACCCTACGCCCTTTTTTCCTACATCCTTATCACCTTAAAAGGGCGTCAGAAATTCCATGCTCGCTTAAGTGATGAGTGCGAAGACGTATTAGATGAATTTCTTAACTTGGCCTTTCATTATGGCCAAGGGGAAAAGCAATCCCAACAACGAGGTCTTCAA
>Ga0209633_10006319_pt1 | contig 10159 bp, 7 predicted proteins | sample Cruoilmetagenom1_FD_187290 | JGI IMG/M metagenome (GOLD analysis project Ga0209633, IMG submission 187290) | Oil polluted marine microbial communities from Coal Oil Point, Santa Barbara, California, USA - Sample 1 (SPAdes) (version 2) | ecosystem: Environmental > Aquatic > Marine > Oil seeps ... | reverse complement strand
CCTCCGCCAGTTTGGCCTTTGCCTCCTCGGAAACATAGGGACAAGCTGAGAGTTCCATCTTCCCTACGGCGAGATTCATGGCAAAGGCAAGACAGGTAGGAACCCCGCATTCGCCGCAATTTGTTTTGGGCAGCAGCTTATATATCTCTATTCCCTTAAGCGCCATCGCTAATCTCCATTTTTTAACATTCCATAATAGGTAGGGGCACGATGCATCGCGCCCCTACGCATCCCTCTTGCCTTCAAATATGCTTATCAACCGGGTTGCAGCTGCAGTCGGGGGAAGAGAGCCGTTGAGCACCCGTTTTTCCATTTCGGGAATGGCCTCGGCCACACCGGGATGATTAAAAAAGTGCGTGCGCAAATGTTCATCTACGATTTCGTGTATCCATTCCAGGGTCTGCGATTTTCTGCGCGAATCAAAGGCGCCGGATGCGGCGGTCTGCCTGCGAAATCGTTCAATCATTGACCAGGTTTCCTTGATTCCATGCCCCAAAACGGCCGAGCAGGTGAAAACCGGAGGCTTCCATCCTTCAACAGCGGGCTGCGTATAGTGTATGGCTCTTTCATACTCTGATCCGGCGACCTCAGCCCGGGATTTGTTGTCGCCATCCGCTTTTGTAATGATGACTGCGTCGGCCAACTCGATGATCCCTTTTTTGATTCCCTGGAGTTCATCCCCGGCCCCTGCCAGCATCAACAGGAGAAAAAAATCGACCATGGAGCGGACGGTTATCTCACTCTGGCCCACTCCCACCGTTTCAATCAAAATCAAATCAAATCCCGCGGCCTCGCACACAAGCAGGGTCTCGCGGCTTTTACGGGCCACGCCGCCGAGAGCGCCCCCCGTAGGCGACGGCCTGATAAAACAGCGTTTATCCCGGCTAAGTCTCTCCATGCGGGTTTTATCGCCAAGGATGCTCCCGCCGGTAATGCTGCTGCTGGGGTCCACGGCAAGAACCGCCAATCGGAATCCCAAATCGAGGAGGCAACAGCCCAACGACTCTATAAAGGTGCTTTTCCCGACTCCGGGAACACCGGTAATCCCGATTCGTATGGATTTCCCGGTAAACGGCAGGAGTTGCCTCAACACCTCCTGAGCCAGCCCCATATGAACCCGTGCATTGCTTTCAACCAGCGTAATGGCGCGACCGAGAATGGCGCGATCGCTCTTTAGCACCCCCTCCACGTAATCATCAATGGAAAGGGAGGGACGACGATATGCAAACTCCTTTCCGCCGTCCCGGGGGACCCGTTCCGACGGTTTTTCCTTTTTTGATATGGGTTTACCCGTTTTCAACGCAAGCGATCCTCCAGATCCTCCAGAACCTTTTGCGCGGCAACGGGAATCACCGTGCCGGGGCCGAATATTGCCGCAGCGCCGTGGCGTCTTAAAAAATCATAGTCCTGAGACGGAATAACCCCACCCACCACAACCATGATATCCTTTCGGCCAAGTTTGTTTAATTCCGAAACAAGCTCGGGCAGCAAAGTTTTGTGCCCCGCCGCAAGGGAACTGAACCCCACGATATGAACGTCGTTTTCCACAGCCTGACGCGCGGTTTCCTCGGGGGTCTGAAAGAGGGGCCCGATATCCACATCAAAACCCAGGTCCGCAAACGCGGTGGAGATCACCTTTGCCCCCCGGTCATGTCCATCCTGACCCATCTTGGCCACCATTATACGGGGGCGGCGACCTTCTCTCTTTTCAAAATCCTCCGTCATCTTTATGGTATTTTTCATCTCCTCCCTATCACCGAATTCGGAACTGTAAACCCCTGAAATAGCCCTGATTACAGCCCTGTGACGGCCAAAAACCTTTTCCATGGCAGAGGATATCTCACCAAGGCTGGCCCTGACCCTGGCCGCTTCAACAGAGAGAGCGAGAAGATTGCCCTGACCGCTCTCGGCGCTTTTCGTAAGGGCATTTAACGCCGACGTCACCTTTGCATCATCCCTTTGGGCCTTTAATGTTTTCAGGCGGTCGAGCTGTGCCTGGCGGACCGAGGCATTGTCCACCTCCAGGATCTCAATGGCCTCTTCCTTGTCCAAACGATAGGTATTGACGCCTATGATGGATTCCTTGCCCGAATCTATATTCGCCTGTCTGCGCGCGGCCGCCTCTTCTATCCGCATCTTGGGCAGCCCTGTTTCTATGGCCTTCGCCATCCCGCCAAGTTCCTCAATCTCTTCAATGTGTTTCCACGCGCGTCGCATGAGGGCGTTCGTCAAGGACTCCACATAATAAGAACCCGCCCAGGGATCGACCGGCCTGACAATATTTGTTTCTTCCTGAAGAAAGAGCTGAGTATTACGGGCGATACGCGCAGAAAAATCAGTGGGCAACGCAATGGCTTCGTCTAAGGAATTCGTATGCATGGATTGCGTGTGCCCTAATGCCGCCGCCATGGCCTCAATGCATGTTCGCGCTACATTGTTGTACGGATCGCCTTCGGTAAGGCTCCAACCGGATGTTTGGCAGTGAGTACGTAAGGCCAGCGACTTGGGGTTTTTGGGATTGAACTGCTTTATAATCTTGGCCCACAGCAGTCGGGCCGCACGCATCTTGGCCACTTCCATAAAATAGTTCATTCCGATGGCCCAAAAAAAAGACAACCGGGGGGCAAAGGCATCGATATCCATTCCCGCCCCAACACCCGCCCGCGCGTATTGCAGGCCATCCGCCAGCGTAAACCCCAATTCAATATCAGCGCCGGCGCCGGCTTCCTGCATATGATAGCCGGAGATGCTGATACTGTTGAATTTCGGCATATTTTGGGATGTGTGTTGAAAGATATCGGAAATAATTTTCATGGAGGGTTCCGGCGGATAGATATAGGTGTTTCGCACCATGTATTCCTTGAGAATATCATTCTGGATGGTCCCTGCAAGTTGCGCCTGTTTTACGCCCTGCTCTTCCGCCGCCACGATATAGAAGGCCAGGACAGGCAACACGGCCCCATTCATGGTCATGGAAACGGACATCTTGTCGAGAGGGATACCGTCAAACAGGATGTTCATATCGAGGATGGAATCAACAGCCACACCGGCTTTACCCACATCGCCGATAACCCTGGGATGGTCTGAATCATACCCACGATGGGTGGCCAGATCGAATGCAATGGAAAGCCCCTTTTGCCCGGCGGCAAGATTCCGCCTGTAAAAGGCATTGCTCTCTTCAGCAGTGGAAAAACCCGCGTACTGCCGCACGGTCCATGGCCGCTGAACATACATGGTGGGATAGGGGCCCCTGAGATAGGGCGCAATCCCTGCCGCATAACCCAAATGATCGAGACCTTTTATATCGTCGGGGGTGTAAAGCGGCTTGACGTCAATTTGTTCCATGGTCTTCCATGCAAGGTCCTCAACAGATCGGCCGGTTTCCTTTTCAACCGCTTTTCTCCACGCCTTCTCACTGCTCGGGAGGGGGCGCGCGCAATAATCAATGGTGGTAAAATCCGGCATATTCATGATGTCACACCTGCTTTTTTTTGTAATTTTTCCAACATATCCAAGACATTTGAACGAATATGTATAAAATCATCCACTCCGCATTCCTTGAATGCATCAATATAATCCTTCGGATAACCCGCCACCAGCACCGTCATGCCCGGTTTAATCTCCTTTATCCCACGGCATAGCGGGGGAACAATATCCGGATATGTTTTGTCCGTTGAGCAGATTACGGCGATATTTGCGCCCGATTTGACCGCCGCCTCAGCGGCGGCGTCAATATCCTGAAATCCATCGTTGCCAATAATCCCAAAACCGCCTGTGCTGAAAAAGTCCGTTGAAAAATCAGCCCGCGGCTTGTGTTGCGGGATAGGACCCATGTTTGCCAGAAACACCTTGGGTCTCGATCCTGTTTTTTTAACATGACCATCGGCCGCCTTGCGGAGGGACTCGAACATTGCGGCCCCTCTCTGAATCCGAAGAGGCGTTATGGTTGGTTTTGAACCTTCTTTTGAACCTCCTTTTATACTCTTTTTTGAACGTAAAGCGCCTGTAAGTTGACCGAGAGTCGCGCCTGCCGTGACCGCTGCAATCGCATTTTTAACCACACCACCCGCAGTACGATCAGCGCCTTGAATCAAGTGATCCAGAGCCTCTTTTAACTTGTCAGGATCAACCGATGCCTGATATTGAGCCACACATAAAGATCGCTCCTTGTGAAATACTTCGTAATCAGGGTCGGCTTTCTCAATCGGCTTTTCAATCAGGTTGGGATACTTGTTCGTACCCACAAACACGTCTTTACGCACAGCGATGTTTTTAGCTCGCCTTAAGGCTGTTTCCGCTGCCTGCTCTTGAGGGAACCCTTGCTGAAGCGCCTTGAGCATGCCGCCTTTTTTTTCCACCTGCTGGAAAAGCCGCCAGGCCTTTCCGGCAATGGCATCGGTAAGAACTTCAGTATACCAGGACCCCCCTCCGGGATCCACGACGCTGTTCAGATGGCTTTCATTCTTGAGTATAATCTGAACATTCCTGGCAATACGCCTTGAAAACTCGTCGGGCGGCCCGACAGGTTCATCAAAAGCGCCCACGTACAGACTGTCGCAACCGCCGCATATGGCGGCAAAGGCCTCTGTCGTAACCCTGAGCATATTAACGTAAGGGTCGGTGACCGTTTTGTTCCACCATGAGGTGCGCACATGCATAAACAGGCGTTTTGAAGCATTATTTCCACCAAAGGCGTCAACAACTCTTTCCCAAAGCAGTCTGGCCGCGCGCAATTTTGCCATTTCCATGAAAAAATCGCTCCCCACGGAAAAAGAAAAACAAACCCTCGGGGCCGCGTCATCAATGGAAATCCCCCGCGACAACATTTCACGCAAATATTCCACTCCCGTTGCCATGGCAAAGGCCAGTTCCTGAACCGCACCGGCTCCGGCGTCATGATACTGATTCCCGTGAACCGCCATGGTTCGCAAGCGCGGAGCATTTTCCTTTGCCCACAGGGTTAAACCTGCCATCTCATCATAGGATTCTTTGAGCGAAAGCAGCAATTCCCCTTCAATGCCAAGCGAGGCAAGCGGGTCGGATCCAATACAGCCGCGCAACTTTTCCGTCGATTTTTTATCCCTTTGCAAAAAAGCGGCGACCAACGCAGCCACCGGCAAACCGGAAGGACCTGCATAAATGAAGAGGGGTGTTTTTTCAAGATCAATCCCGTCAAAAGTTGCGGCCACATCGTCCACGGTGGCAATGGAAAGACCTCCCCTGCCGACTTGGCCCGATTCGGCCCGGGCCGGATCCAGACCTGAAAGAACAGCGCGATCGAGAACCATATTCAAGGCGGTCTGTCCCCGTTTAAGGTCAGCCCCGGCGGCGCGGTTATGCTCCGCAGGGTCTCCATAGCCAATCTCCTGAGATATTTCCCAGGGATCAACAACGTGGCCCAGAACCTTTGTTCCCCTCACAAAGGGAGGGGTCCCCGGCAAAGACCCCATATGGGGCAGATCTTCCACATCATGGAGAAAATACATGGGTTGAATCTCTATGCCCTCATACGTACCCTTCACCAACTTCTTTTCAAAGGGTGCGCCTTTAAGCTGCTTGTCCACGGCCTCACGCCACTGATCATAGGTATGGAGCGGAAAGATATCCCGCAACATGGATTTACCGGTCATGGCATCCGTTCCAATACTCGTCATATCTCATCAACTCCGTTTCCCTCGACCTTTTTCGCTTGAACACTGTTTGCATATGCCCTTAATTCATCCGGAAACGAATCGAGCGAATCGATTTTGACAAGAGACGAAAAAGACGAAAAAGACGAAAGAACCCCTGTTTTTTTAAGATATTCCGACTTTTCAATCGTCATTATCCGAGCATCCCGCTGAAATTGACACGCCTCTTTTACCAATACCAGCTTTGGCTCCACAGGAATGGACAAATCCACCACAACCATACAAAAAGGATCAAGTCTTACCGCCTTTCTCGTGGACATGATGTTCGGGTACTGAATAGGCGCCAGGTTGTTACGCCTCGCATGATATTCCAAAAAGTAACGTCTGTCGGGACTATCGCTAACAATCAAAACACGGTTATTTTCCATATTTAACTCCTTTCAAAAAAACCCCCGGACCTGAATTCACGGGGCCGGGGATACCGTTTTTCATCCTCGATGAGCGCAGATTCAACCTCCATTCCCGAAGGCCCACTGCATTCTTTGACCCATGGCTTGACAATCGCATTGAAATGGAGCAGTTCCTTCGAACTGCATCCGGATCCCGGACCCAACCCACGGAAAAACTCAGGGTGGAGAACTTCTTTGTGTATGAAATCTTGAAGCACATAGCGATCAGCGCCCTCTATAAGCCGACCGATACCTTCAATGATGTGGGCATCCACCATTGGCTTCACACATGTGGTCCTGAATTCATAATCCTTTCCCGATGCCATAATCAATCGAATGCTTGACAAAATCTCACTGGGCCCACAATCGCCTTTGAAATAGGCACCGTAGAGATCGGGCAAAGTTTTTATGTCCATGGCCACGTAGTCCACGAAATCGTCCCTGATGAGGTGTTCAAGCACTTTGGGTCTGCTGCCGTTCGTGTCGAGTTTGACAGGATAACCCATCCGTTTGATCCGCTCACAAAAGGGTACTATATCGGGTTGGATCGTTGGCTCACCGCCCGATACAACCACCCCTTCCAAAAAGTCGCGGCGACTATCGAGAAAACCAAACACCTCTTCGATCTCAAATTTCGGAATCATCAGGTGCGAATGAACCAGAGAGGGATTATGGCAATAGGGACATTGAAAATTACACCCGGCCACGAAGATTACACAGCTTATCTTTCCCGGATAATCGATCAAGGAATTCTTCTGGATGCCGCCTATAACCATTACCGTCTCCTCAAGCCCTATGTTCCCCCGCCTTGAATGTCTTTCGGATGCTGAATTCCGCCTGTTTGCCCGGATTCCACTGCTTGACAGGCCTCAAATACCCAACCACTCGAGAGTAGACCTCAGTTTCTGCATTGCAAGTGGGACACCTTTCCCGGCCTCCATTAAGATAGCCATGTGACGGGCACACGCTGAAGGTGGGAGAAAGAGTAAAATACGGAAGGCGGAAATTGGCGGAAATTTTTTTGATCAGGCTTTTTACCACATCCATATCACGCACCTGCTCGCCCAAATAGATATGTTGCACGGTACCTCCCGTGTATTTGGTCTGCAACTCGTCCTGAAGCGTGAGGGCCTCAAAAATATCATCGGTATAGTTCACCGGAAGTTGTGTTGAGTTCGTGTAAAAGGGACCGGCCCCTTCCGCGTATTCCGCTTCATTGGCACATAAGATGTCAGGATATTTTTTTTTGTCGATCATGGCCAGGCGATAGGTGGTTCCCTCGGCGGGCGTGGCTTCTAAATTGAACATATCCCCTGTCTCTTCCTGGAACCCCTTAAGTATATTTCGAATTAACTCCATGATTTTTAAGGAAAGGCGACGCCCCGCTTCAGTACCGATATCTTTTCCGATAAAATTGAAACAGGCTTCGTTCATGCCGATAATCCCGATAGTGGAAAAATGGTTTTTCCAGTATAGCCCCGTCCCCTCTTTGACCTCCCTGAGATAAAACCTCGAGTAAGGGTAAAGATTCCTTTCAGTGAACTGCTCAAGCATCTTTCTTTTTATGGAAAGGCTCTCCTTGGCCAAGGTGAGAAGGCCCCCGAGCCGCACCAGGAAATCATCTTCACTTTTGGCAAGGTAACCAATGCGCGGCATATTGATAGTCACCACCCCTATGGACCCGGTAAGAGGATTTGCGCCGAAAAGCCCCCCGCCTCGCTTTAGAAGTTCTCTGTTGTCAAGGCGCAACCTGCAACACATGGAACGAGCATCCTCAGGCGACATGTCCGAATTGACAAAATTCGAAAAATACGGGACCCCATACTTTCCCGTCATCTTCCACACCATGTCCATGGCCGGATTTTCCCAATCAAAATCGGCGGTGATGTTATATGTGGGGATGGGAAAGGTGAACACCCTTCCTCGGGCATCCCCCGCCATCATAACCTCGGCAAAAGCCCTGTTGATCATATCCATCTCAGACTGAAATTCGCCATAGGTCTCCTGCCGCCCTTCTCCTCCCACAATAACAGGCAGGTCCTTTAAAACAGGGGAAACATTCAGGTCCAGGGTAATATTGGTAAACGGGGTCTGGAATCCAACACGGGTGGGGATATTGATATTAAAGACAAACTCCTGGAGCGCCTGTTTCACTTCGCTGTAGTCCAGCCCATCATAACGTACAAAAGGAGCAAGGAGTGTATCAAAGTGGGAAAGGGCCTGCGCACCGGCCGCTTCACCCTGCAATGTGTAAAAAAAATTGACGACTTGTCCCAATGCAGACCTGAGATGCTTCGGTGGATGACTTTCAACCTTACCCTCGACGCCCCTGAAACCCTGCTTGAGGAGATCCTTCAGGTCCCATCCGACACAATAGACCGAAAGAAGACTCAGATCATGCACATGAAAATCGCCATTTTTGTGTGCTGCTCTAATTTCAGGAGGATAGATCCTGTGTAACCAGTATTCCGAGGTGATTTCCGAGGATATAAAATTGTTCAACCCCTGAAGTGAATAGCACATATTGCTGTTTTCTTTAACCTTCCAGTCCAGGTTGTCCACATAGTGTTCCACCAGATCACAGCCCGCCTGGCCGGCAATCCTTCTGATCTGCGTATGTTGCTCCCGATATAGGATGTAGGCCTTGGCAGTCTTGTAAAAAGGAGAATCCAACAGAATCCGCTCAACTATATCTTGCACTTCCTCCACATCCGGAACATCCCCGGGTTTAAGTTCGTGGGCAAGGGTCAGCACCTTAAGTGTCAGCTTTCTCGCCTCCCTCTCTTCAAATTCCCCGGTTGCTTTTCCTGCCCTGGCAATGGCTGTGGTGATTTTTGAAGAATCGAATGGTACCGTCCGACCGTCACGCTTTTTGATATTTTTATACATCGGCATAATCTCTCTCTGGAAAATGGGCAGGGTTACAGCAATGAGCCCCAAAAGGAGCCATAACGGTTCATATTGTTGAGCACCCTTGATGGCGTCGTAAAAAGTCCCATCTACTGCGTTGCAGTAATTTTTCAGACTCTCAACATACTACATGTATGCCTTCGATCCTGAAAAATCACTACGCCTTGTATATGGAACTTTTTACAACGCCATCTATAGCTGAATTCGTGACTTTTTACGAGAGCATCACCCTTGCTCTGCTAAAAAATACCCCGGACCGAAATTAATCGATCTGGGGATTTCCCCTTCATGTTTAACTGCTCTTTTTAATGAGAAGAAGCGAAAGATACGGGGAAGGCGTATCAAGATACTTGTTTAAACCCCGAATGATCTCGATGGCGATATCCGGAGCCGTTTCATCTCATCCACACAATCGAAATTCCCGGCCCAGAAGCCTGAATTCAGCATTTTGGGTAAACTCGGCAAGCATGAAAACAATCTTTTTCATGCCTTTTGCGGTAAGAAACCACCATGCATCCATTACATCAAAATGGGGCGACGTGCCAAAAACAGTCTCCACCCTGTCAGCCTTAATTCCCAAACTTTTCACAGTTTCTCTCATATCAAAATCGTCATAGGGACCTTCTCCGCCGACGACGTAGAGAATCACTCCCGTCTTCATTGTCCACCACCTCCTCTCTCTTTGTTTTCACAACTTGTTTTAAAACAGGCCTTATAAAAAAAGCATTTAGGAGGGTACCCAGTAAGAAAGGAATGAAAGCTTCAATTTCTGAGAATTAGGACAAAAAAAATCCCCACGCTCAAACCAATAAGCGTGGGGATACCGTTTTCTATCCGCCATATACACAGCTTTCACCCACTCCACGAGGGATCTACTTGCATTTAAATTTTCATGGGCAGGTCTTCTGGCTCCCGGATCACCCTACTGGCCGCGCCTTCCCATCCCATCTTCCGGAACAGTGGCATCATGCGGCGTTCATCCCCGGTCACAGCGGCGGGTCCGCGACGGATTTGCACCGTCTTCCCTTTGAGCCCTCTCTGTCTGTGCATACGCGCAAACAAAGCGGGCCACCCACTAAGACTTTGAATCTGACCTATTTTTTTCGCTGTGTCAAGAAAAAAGCGTGAAGAAAATTCCAATCACCCATAAAAAAAGCCCCTCATACAAAG
>Ga0209633_10006318_pt1 | contig 10159 bp, 9 predicted proteins | sample Cruoilmetagenom1_FD_187290 | JGI IMG/M metagenome (GOLD analysis project Ga0209633, IMG submission 187290) | Oil polluted marine microbial communities from Coal Oil Point, Santa Barbara, California, USA - Sample 1 (SPAdes) (version 2) | ecosystem: Environmental > Aquatic > Marine > Oil seeps ... | reverse complement strand
CTGCCGGCTTTAGCCAAAGATATCGCCGGTGATGTTCTTGAACCAGCTGTGGGCATACTGCTCTTCACGCGCACGATCTTCCGGTGAGCTGTCCATCGGCGTCAGTCCGCCGGAACCCTCAACCTTGGCGACCTTGCCGTCCACCAGATTGTAGACCATGGCGACGGAAATACCGTCTTTTGGAGCAACGATGCTGTAACAGGTGTTGACCCAGGACGGGGTACCCGGTTCACGACCGTTGACCAGATCCACGACCGCAGCGGCCACGACCTTGGCCTCCGAGTTGGCTGCATAGCCTGACTTCGGCAGTGGCGACTGATGGGCGGCATCGCCTATCACGTGGATACCCTTGTGAATGGTCGACTCAAAGGTCTTGCCCTCGATTGGACACCAGCCTTTTTCATCCGTCAGCCCGGCCACTTTGGCAATCGTACCGGCTACCTGTGCGGGAATGATATTGGTGACGGCCGGCTTGTATTCATCAAATTCCGTGGATACCGTGCCAGTTTTGGCATCAACACTCTTGACACCACCACCGGTGTCAACCGCCTTGACCCACTCAATCATGCCCTTGTAATGCCGATCCCAGGCCTGGGTAAACAGTCCCTGCTTGGAAAACTTGTCCTTCGAATCGAGGATAAGGATCTTGGACTTCGGTTTGTGGCTCTTGAGATAGTGCGCAATCTGGCAGGCACGTTCGTACGGACCGGGCGGACAGCGGAATGGATTCGGCGGCGGCGCGATCAGCACCATGCCACCATCCGGCATGGCCTCCAGTTGCTTGCGCAACAGTACGGTCTGCGGGCCGGCCTTCCATGCATGCGGCATCTTCTCTGCCGCCGCCGCATCGTAGCCTTCGATATTATCAACGAAGGAGATACCGGGTGCGACAATGCAGCGGTCATAACCGAAACTCTGACCACCCTTGGTGGTGACCTTGCGTCCCTTGGCATCGATAGCAGTGACCGTATCGTGAACCACGGTGACACCGTGCTTACGCAGGCCGTCATAGCCAAACTTGATGGAATCCATGTTGCGATCACCGCCAATCACCTCGTTACTCATGAAGCAGGTGTAGTAATCCTTGTTCGGCTCAATCAGCGTGACTTCAACCGATGAATCGGCACGGCGAATGTACTTGGCAGCGGTTGCACCACCCACACCACCGCCGACAATAACAACCTGTTTCTTGCCTCCGGCGGCGGCAATAGCGGGGAAACCGACGGCACTGACAGCGGCTGCGCTACCGGCAATCTTGATAAAACTTCTGCGATTAATCTTGCTCATGATTCTGTATCTCCCCTACTGTTGACTGGCAAAGAATTGCAACAAGGCTGCAAGCTCGTCATCACTCAGCTTGTCCACCTTCTTCTTCATCTTCTTGGCCATCTCTCTTGATCCTGCTTTGAAGTCCACCATGGAATACTGCAGGTAGGGAAGCCATTGGCTGGCCAGGATGCCGGAATCGTCATCGGCCAGACCACCTTTTTCATCGTGGCATTTTTCACAGTTTTTCCCGAACAGTTTTGAACCGGCTGCTACCTTGGTGTCATTCAGGTCCTGGCTGGTTTTTGCGATCGGCTGTTTCGCAAAATAACTGCCCATGAGCTTGAACTCTTCTTCACTGTAACCCTTGGCAATGCGGCCCATGACGGTACTGGGACGTTCGCCGCTCTTGAAAGCCATCATCGTGTCGACCATGTAGGTCTCGGAATTTCCGGCGATGGAGGGTGTCGCGGGTCCGTTACTGGCACCATCGGTACCATGACAACCGGCACAGGTATCGGCCAGCATGGTGGCAGTCGCTGCGGCCTGTAATTGCGAGGCACCCAGCAACAGGCCGGACCCCAATAACACTGCGAGTGTTTTTCCTACATACATGTTGTTATCTCCTCATTAATGACGAAATCCTGATACCCACTGGGAAAGCAATCCCCGGAAGAACCCCAACGATACTCTGCTTCCGGGCCAACCGCGCAGGTTTTACGTCCACCCTTCTGATTTCCCTAGTCGGGCATACGGACGGTTTACAGCGACAAACTATAACCATAGTTGACTCAAGTCACAAAGATTAACCGAAAAGCGCTTCATTCCCGGCACTGATTACGGATCTGAGCCGAACCACACAGCTATATCATAATTTCAGAATAATCGAATATTGCCAGGACAGCGATACTGTACGGTCATTCCCGGGATTACTCCCCCAAAGCAAGTTCTGCCTCGCTTTTCATACCAAATTTTTTCATCAGCCAACTGGGCGGGCAAAAACCGGTAAAGGAACTCTGAAAACAGTTGAACCCGATAAACAGGGTTAACCAGGTCCAGTTCGGGTTGTGAAACAGGGCCAGCAACGAGGTCAGCATGACCATCGTGCCGCCAAACGCAAACAGGGTTCGTTCTATTGACATAATGCCGTCCTCCTTAAGGCTATGAATGATTTTACCCTAATGCTCATACCCGCTGCCAGCAATCATCCCCGCTGCAACCGCAAGGCATTCATAACGACAAACAATGAACTGAACGACATCCCGATGGCCGCACCCCAGGGAGGAATCCATCCGGCGGCGGCAAACGGGACCGCAATCAGGTTATAGGCGCCCGCCCAGGCAAAATTCTGCAGTATATTGCGCCGGGTACGGCGAGCCAGACACCGGGCATCCGCCAGCACCGCGGCATCATTGCCAAGGATCAGAAAATCGCTGCTGCTGTTCGCAAGGTCCGTGGCATCGGCAAAGGAAATCGATACATTGGCAGCGGCCAGCGTCGGGGCATCATTGATGCCGTCACCAAACATGGCCAGCTGCCGTCCCTGCGACTGCTGCGCTTGCGTCCAGGCCAGTTTGTCGGCCGGTGACAGCCCGCCATGCACATCGTCAATGCCCAGTTGCTTTCCCAGCCTCTGGACACTGTCATGCGCATCACCACTCAGTATCGTAAAATGCTGCACACCACTGCCCTTCAGGCCGTCAAGCATCGTCTTGATACCCGGTCGTAGCGGATCTTCAAATAACAGCACCGCCTGCACACCATCGGGGTTGACCAGCACAGAGACCAGTTGGCCGCGGGCCCGGCCGTCAGCAATGAGCGCGCGGGTGCGCTCATCATAAACCTTACTATCTGCTGCAAAACCGGGTTTGCCGAAACGCCACTCGCGACCCTCGATTGAGGCCCGAATGCCGGCACCCGGTACGTTTTCAACCTTTGTGGTGATAATACGCGGCTGTGGAACGCGCTGGCGCAGGGCATGAGCGACCGGGTGCGCCGACTCGGCCGCCAGTGCTGCCGCATGACGCAGACAGCTGTCTTCATCGAGGCCAGCGATCGGCACCACTGCAGCAACGGCCGGCTGCCCGGATGTCAGGGTACCGGTCTTGTCGAATACAAACAGCTCGCAGCAAGCCAGCGCATCCAGGGCCCGCATCCGCAACGGCAGAATCCCCATGTCGATAAAACGACCCGCACTGACCGCCAGCGCCACCGGCGTCGCCAACGCCAGCGCACAGGGACAGGTCACGATCAGCACGGCAATGGTGCTGGGCAGCCAGTTGCCAGGGTCCGTCAGCAGCCAGTAGAGGGCGGTTGCCATCGCGATCAGCAACAGCACGGCAACAAACCCGCTCGCCACCTGTTCTGCCAGCACCGCATAGCGGGGCCGCAGCTCCAGTCCCCGTTCCACCAGCTGCCGGATTTCGCTGACAGCGGAATGTTGCACCGTATGGGTCACCCTGATGATCACCGGTTGCTCACCATTCACCGCTCCGGCAACAAGCGCATCACCGGGCTGGTACACGATCGGCCGGGCCTCGCCGGTGAGCAGGGATTCATCAAAACTGCTGATACCGGTGATCAGGGTCCCGTCAACCGGCAGGGTCTCTCCGGGCAACAAACGGATGCGGTCACCCACAGACAGTTCATCAACCGGTACCGTCGCTACCTCAGCGGCCGCATCCAGCCGGGTTGCCGTACGCGGCGTAATGCGCGCCAACCGGTCCAGCCGGTTAGCTGCACTGAGCTTGCCGCGCAATTCCCGGCGCCGTGCCAGCAGCAGCAAGAAAATGAACATGGCAATGGAGTCAAAATACACCTCGCCCTGCCCGGTCACCGTGGCATGCAGGCTGCCGACGAATGCCGCAGACAGCCCCAGCACCACGGGGACATCCATGCCCAGGCGTCGATGCCTGAGATCATTCCAGGCCCCGGCGAAAAACTCCTGGCCGGGATAAGCGAGCAGCAGCAGCGTCAGCAGCAGACTGGTCCAGCGCCCCAGGGTAACCCACAGGGGCAGCACGCCATCGGTGCCCACATCCACCATGACATAGGTGGCCAGTGAGAAATTCATCACCAGCATACCGACGGCCCCCGCGAATATCAGCCGCTCGGTACTGCGCCGGCGCCGCAACCGGTTGAGTTGTTCGCTACGCGTGGCGTCATAGGGATGGGCGATGTAGCCGATGTCGGTGATCGCCCGCAGAATCTCGCTGAGCCGGATGGTCTCCGGGTCCCAGCGCACACGGGCCCGCTGCGTAGTGTCGTCGATATGCACATCGATGACGCCGGGCAGGCCGCGCAAATGCCGTTCATTCAGCCACAGGCAGGCCGGACAGCGGATATTGTCGAGTAACAGTGCCGCTTGCCGGGTAGCACCGACATGGGTGACGAAATCCTGCTGAATTTCCGGCCGGTCGAACAATTCGACCTGGTTGAGGAAGTCCGGCACCAACTGGTGATTGGCGGAAACGGCCGGGTCGGTGCGATGCCGGTAGTAGTCATCCAGGCCGGCATCGAGTATGGCCTTGCAGACAGCATGGCAACCGTGACAGCAAAACTGGCGCTGCTCACCGAACACTGCAAGCATCGGGGTCGACTGATTTTTCGGCACCGGCAGGCCGCAATGAAAACACAGGGATTCCGCAGGCCTGGGAGGGGCGTTTAAAACTTGTTCAGCGGCATTCGTTGACATACTTCAAAGTATAAACGCCGTCCCTGACGCAAATCGTGGCGAGGACGCCGCTCCTACAATATTAATTCGTACCATAACCGGATTCATTGGCTATAAAGGCAGCTTGGAAAGCTGAAAGACAACGGTTGAGGCATCGGCGCTATCCTGTAGGAGCGTCGTCCCCGGCGCGATTCGCGGCGAGGACGCCTCGCCTACAAGCTATTCATTCCTCTTCCTCCGGCACAGCTGCGCCGTAGTAGCTGGCCAGGGCCTCGATCTCCTCTTCCGTCAGCGCCTGGGCAATGTGCCGCATACGCGAATAGACATCATTGGTCCGATCATCTTCACTGAACTCGGTCAGGGTGTAGATGAAGTACTCAGGGTACTGACCGCTCAGGGCCGGGTGATCGAACTGCCCACCGCGGCCGTCCCGGCCGTGACAGGAGGCACAGGCCTTGAGCAGGCGCGTCGGGTCACCGTTAAATACCAGTTTCAGCACTGCCGGATCGGCGTTGCGATCCGCTGCCACTGACGCCGGCGCCTGCGAGGCAAACCAGACTGCCAGGTCCGCCATCTGCTGATCATCGAGGTCCCGCGTTTTCTTGTACATATCCTTGTCATCGCGGTTTTTATCCTGGTAGTCCTTAAGTTGCTTGTAGATGTAACTGGCCCGCAGACCGGCAATATTGACATCTTCGGGATCATCCGAGACACCCGCATCACCATGGCACTTGGAACATTTGCCGGAGCTGGCCAGCTCCTCGCCCCTGGCGGGGTCAGCCGTTTGCAACAATCCAAGCGTCGGCAGATCAAACGCCACCAGTGATGAAGGCCCGGCATTTGCAACGGAGGTAAACAGCAGCATGCCGGATAACACAGCCATTAAACGCATCATGATCATATGCTCCATGGGACCGTACCGTAGGTATCCATCAGGAAGAACTGGGCAATCGGGTAGCCGTAACTGGCAATCATGTAGACCAGCACCAGCAGGCACCAGAAACCAAACCCGTTCATCAGGGGCGGCATGCGCAGAACGGCATGCACCGGCTCGGCATATTCGACCTCAAGATTGGTTTCTGCCTGCGCATTGCCATGGGTCTTCATCAGGTTGTAGACCAGCATCAGCGCCGATACCAGCAGGATAATGCCACCGATAACCATGGCGATTTCATTGGGCTGCCATTTATCGACCAGCACCTGGTCATAGGGTGTCGAGGAGATGCGGCGCGGTTGCCCGTCAAGGCCCAGCACGTGCCAGGGCAGCGTCAGCACCAGCATGCCAATGAACCACAACCATAACTGGGTAAGCGCCAGCCGGGTGGAATGCAGTTGCCGGCCGGTCAGCTTCGGCCACAGATAATAGGCAATGGCAAAATACATAATCACCACGGTGCCGGCGAAGATGAGATGAAAGTGGCCGGTGACCCACTGGGTATTGTGGATCATGGCGTTCATGGCATAACTGGCATTGATCATGCCGCCAAAGCCACCGAAGGTGAGCATCAACAGGGCCAGCCCCGCGGCGGTAACCATGGGGTTACCCCAGGGCAGGGCGCCGATCCAGCCAAACAGCCCCTTGCCACCACGCAACTTCCCGGCAACTTCCAGCGAGGCAATGACGGTGAAGCCGGTGATCAGGGTGGGTACGGCGACCATGAAGGTACCGGTCATGTGCAGGAACTTCCAGCCAGCCGCCTGAAACGGATCCATATAGAGATGGTGTAAACCAATGGGCACCGAAAATACCAGCAGCATGATAAACGCCACGCGTGCCATCTGGTCACTGGCCAGCCGGCCACCGGCCGCCTTCGGCAACAGGGTATACATGGCAACATAAGCCGGAATCAGCCAGAAATACACAATCGCGTGCAGTGTCCAGGAGAACAGGGTGCGCGCCAGTCCCACATCGACGGTATCGATGATACCCAGGGACCAGGGAATCAGCTGAAACAGCACCTCCGACGTGACCCCGAGACTGGTTATGAACCAGAGAATGGCATTGGCCGTGGTACCAAACATGGCCAGCGGCACGGTTTCACCCGGATGGGCCTTTTTCCAGATGGCCATCATCATGACCATCTGCAGACACCAGACCCAGGAACCCACCACCAGCAGCGCGGCACCTATATAGAACGTCGGATGCGCCATTAGCGGTGGGTAGAAAGTGTAGAGCACCGAGGCATTGCCGGTCAGCAAGGGCACGGCTGCCAACAGCACACCACTGATCGACAAGCAGAACCCCAACCAGGCCAGTGGCTTGTTCCACACGGCCTGCCTGAGACTGGTCGTGGCCGTGTAATAGCCGAAGCCCACCACCACAAACGTAGTCAGCACAAAGCCCATGAGCACCCCGTGCGTGGAGACCGAGGCGAAATAGAGTTTGGGCGACTCAATGGCCGGAAACACTCCGCTGCGCTCTGCAACCTGATATACGCCCATGAAGGCTGCGGCCAGGAAGGCTATAAAGCCGACCCACATATTGGCCAGCGCCAGGCCGGCTGCCTTGTCGTCCTTCATGATTGTCCTCCTGCAGATTTCGGTACTACGACCAGGCGCGACCACATCGAGTCATGTCCAAGTCCGCAGTATTCATTACACAGCAGGGAATATTCCCCCGTACGCGGAAACGTAGTCGACACCTCTGCGATATAACCCGGGACGACCATGGTGGCCATGTTGGTATTCGGTACATGCACACCGTGCAGGACATCGGCGCTGGCCAGTCGGAAGGTGACCGGCGTGTCGACCGGCACCTCGATGCGCGGCGGGTAAAACCCATAACGTGCCGCCACCAGGGTGACACGCACACTGCCATCGGGATTGGTCTTCACCCCGAGATTGTCCTCGGCAAACTCTTCCGACAGGTGCAATCGCGAGGAATCGATGGTCTCGACATTGCTGGGTGGGTGCAGGTTATTGGCCACGGCGAAATAACCCAGCATTGTCCCCATCACGATGGCCAGGGCAAGGGAAATCCAGACCCATCTTCTTTCCAGTGGATCATCGCAGATACTTTTCAGTGGATCAGCCATTATGCCTTCCCTAGTTTATTGGTCCGTGCTCAAGGAACATGCCGAAAAACATCCAGGCCCAGCCAGCGAACATCAGCGCACCGATCAGCAGCATCAGCGCAAAGGTCCCAACCGGCGGGCTATTGAGGATTTTTTGTTCTTCTTCAGGCGTTAGTTGATTCATTCAGGTTCCTCCATTGTTATCTGGATGTTTATTTTCCGGGGGAGCAGCTCCGCCCTTTTATTTTGGAGCCAATACTCCATTAATTTTTCAATATATTCAAGAGGAAACTCGTTGAATTTAGTCTGTTTATGAATCAGGAACCGGCATTCTGCATGAGGTCTGCCTGACCACCTTCCCGACAGTGGTGGTACGAACCACGACTGTTCGCCAACACCTCCCCCCACACTGGCAACAGAATGTTTGATCTGGATCAACTCACCTCAAACATGTACTTGATATAAGTATTGGCTGGGCAGGCAACTGTTATTTTTACCAAACATCCGAATCATAAACGGTATACGGAGCAATCATCACAATGAATATCTCGGGCATCCTGGTCATTGTTTCCCCGCAGCGGGTCGAATCGATGGTCGACCATTTGAACGGGCTGGACGGTATCGACGTCCATCACATCGAGGCGGCAACCGGCCGCATCGTCATCACCCAGGAAGCCGAAACCATTAAAGACGAGGTCGATGGCCTGAAGCGCATCCGCGCCCTGCCCGGCATTATTCTGGCGGAAATGTCCTACCATAATTTTGAAGATGACTCCGAGCTGATAGATGCCATACCGGCAGACCTCGACGACGACGCCCTTGATACCGCCAACATACCCGCATATTTGAACGATTAACCAGCCATATAGCTTTATTAAGCTAACCTAATAAATAGCTAACTTATTTCAGGAGAGAGCAATGGACGTGACACGCAGAGAGTTTATCAAGACCAGTGCAGCAGCGGCCACCGCCACTGCCGCCGGCATCACGATACCCGTCACCGCCCTGGCCAAGTCAAAAGAGGCCGAGGCCGACGTGCAATGGGACAAGGGTGTGTGCCGCTTCTGCGGTACCGGCTGCGGTATCATGGTTGGCACCAAAGAGGGCCGCATTGTCGCCACCAAGGGCGACCCGGATGCACCGGTCAACAAGGGGCTCAACTGCATCAAGGGTTACTTCAACGGCAAGATCATCTACGGCAAGGACCGTCTTACCCAGCCATTGATGCGCATGACGGACGGCCAGTTCGACAAGCAGGGCAAGTTCCAGGCCGTCAGCTGGGAGCGCGCCTTTGACGAAATGGAGAAACAATTCAAGAAGACCTACAAGGATATGGGCCCGCACGGCGTCGCCGTCTTTGGCTCCGGGCAGTACACCATCCCGGAAGGGTATGTCATGGCCAAGCTGATGAAGGCCGGCTTCCGCAGCAACAACATCGATCCGAATGCGCGCCACTGCATGGCCTCGGCCGTGGTGGGTTTTATCCAGACCTTCGGCATCGATGAGCCGGCCGGCAACTACGATGACATCGAACACACCGATACCGTCGTTACCTGGGGCGCTAACATGGCCGAGTGCCACCCGATCCTGTGGGCACGCGTCTCGGACCGGCGGCTGAGCAATGACAACGTCAAGCTGGTGAACCTGACCACCTGCAGTAACCAGACCTCCGATATTGCCGACACCGAGATCGTATTCAAACCGGGCACCGATCTCGCCATCCAGAACTACCTGCTGCGCGAAATCATCAAACGTGATGCGATCAACAATGACTTCGTCAAGAAACACTGCGTGTTCGCCACCGGACCCTATGACATCGGGTACGGCATGCGCGCCACCTCCAAGTACGCCTTTGATGCTGAAAAGGACATCCAGGCCAAGGAGTTGAAGGTCACACTGGACAAGGACGAGGCCATCGCCCAGCGCAAAAAGGCCGGCGACGTCGTGGAACAGAAAAACACCAAGAAACCGGTCAAGCACTGGATGATCGAATTCGAGGAATTTAAAAAGGGCGTGGAACCCTACACCCTGGACTTCGTGGCACAACTGTCCAAGGGTGATCCGGACGAGGACATGGAACCCTACAAGGCTAAACTCAAGCAGTTGGCAGACCTGTATGTTGACCCGAACCGCAAGGTGGTCAGCTACTGGACCATGGGGTTCAACCAGCACTACCGCGGCAGCTGGGTCAACGAACAGAATTACG
>Ga0209633_10006317_pt1 | contig 10164 bp, 6 predicted proteins | sample Cruoilmetagenom1_FD_187290 | JGI IMG/M metagenome (GOLD analysis project Ga0209633, IMG submission 187290) | Oil polluted marine microbial communities from Coal Oil Point, Santa Barbara, California, USA - Sample 1 (SPAdes) (version 2) | ecosystem: Environmental > Aquatic > Marine > Oil seeps ... | reverse complement strand
AAAATGGTGTGGGCTATGTCAAAAAGAACCTTTTAAACGGTCTGGACATTCCTGGTTTTAAGATCATGAAACCTGTAGCACAAAACTGGCTGGATACAATTGCCAATATCAGGACCCATGGTGAAACCGGCAAAAGACCCGTTGATATGTTCCAGGAGGAAAAACCAAGCCTGCAACCCCTTCCTGTTGAACCGTATGATATGTGTGGTTAAACAAGCCAGGGCTTCAAGGCAGTTCAGAGTCACCCTTGATAGCAATCGTTACAGTGTGCCGGCCCAACTGGCAGGTGTTGGACTAACAGTCAAAATGTATTCGGACCGGCTGTGTTTTTATTATGATAACAAACTGGTTGCCCGCCATGTCAGGAGCTATGACCGCCGCTGCAATAATATCGCAGCCAAATATATTATTCCACTCCGCAAGGGGTTTATTTGTAGTGCTTATACCTGTTTAAATATAAAATATTTTTGCTGATTTATTTCATTTCTAGGGGTAACTTTGCGAATATCCATAAAGTAAATATAATACACATACCCTACTTTGCCCACCACTATCTGTTTATTTTGACACTATAAATGGATTTCAACCTCCTCTGACTTATAATTTACTTATACTGTTAATTTTATTACTTTGGACTTGTTGATTTTACGCTAAATACACTATTTCTTCGCAAACTTGGGATAAGCAAGATATCAGGCTAGGTCAACTATTTACCATGCAAAGGTCTTCCCCATATTATGTAGAGAAAGGGAAACCAGGATAACAACCAACATAATTAGAAATAGCGTTAGAGTTACTTTTTTTCTATTTAACAACCCTTTATTAAGTTTTTCTAACTCCTTTTCTTCATTCTTATCTTTTACTATAAATTGACTTACAGATGACACCAAATCCAAAAAATTCTCATATAGTGACGAGATTAATAATATGTTTCTATTGCCACTAAAAAGGACAACAATTTTGCCCTGTAAATACATTATATGAGCATTATCAAAATCTCTAATATTGTATTTTTTCTTTCTAATAATACTTCTGATGGTGATAGTCGCCTCTTCCACCTCGATTTTCCTAAAGATTAATGTACATAGTATTATCACAATGGTTAGCAATAATATGGATAGTATAATAGATTTTATATTATTTCTTTCCGAAAGGAGATAGGAATAAGCCAGGAATAAAGATGCGATAAGAATTAGTGAGAGTAAAATAAGATATATTTTATCTGTTTTATAAACTTTCAATATTTATCACCAAAGATGTAAGATCTTGAAAATCACCCCCTTGATTTTCAAGATCCTTTATATCTTTATAAATAGCGTTTAAATCATTAGAGGTGAAGGAATAGACTAGTTCAATAATATATATTTTCGAAAAAGTTGGAAAATCTCTTTTAAATTTCTCTATTTTATCAATAAAACCATTATAGTTCTTTTTAAATATTGAATATATTAATTTGTAATAATCGGTGTATACATTCTTTACATTCAGTTGAGTCAGTGAAGTATAAGACCCTTCAATATTAACAGTGTCTCCTAGCCAGGAATAATAACAAAACGAAGCCTTATATAAACCTGGAAAATCAAAGTCTAAATCAGATAATTTCGCAAGCATTTTAAATGCCCTATTTTTATTTCTATGGTGGATATTGTAATATATATCTTCATTTGTAAGATACTTGTCTTTTACACCATTTATGCCTGCAACAGTTTCGTGCCCATGCCTATTCCTAATATAATTTACTGTATATTCATAATAGCGATCATTTTTTACATTTGCCAACATTGAGCTATGACTGTTGTGTAACAAAAGAAAATCATGCACATAATTTGCCCTGAATGTATCGTATTTGACAAGCTGTTTTATTGTAGAGATATCTTTTGACTTTAAATAGTTAGTAACGTCAAGAACTGTTTGCAGAAAATGTGAACTTTTATTTGAACCTACAGTTTCCTTTATAATAGCATCATAAAGCTCCAGGCCTAAGTCAGCCAAGTATTTAGAATAGATTATCTGAGGTGGGATATCTTTCTTGTTTTTTAATTCCTTAAATGTATTGAAAATATGATTATATGCATCATAACTCTTTGTTTTATCTCCTCTATTTGAAAAAATCACTGCTTTCCCTACAAATGCAGGGAAAAAATATCTGTTATTTTTTGATGATCTATCAAAGTATGACATAGATTTAGCTGTATCGCCTATATTTAACCAGGTTAGTCCCAGATTATAAAGGATAATAGGGTTATTTCTATAGGTTAAGTTGGCTTTATTTAGCATTTCTAATGCAGCATAATAATCACCCTCTATAAATGACGCTACCCCCTTATTGTTGAGTTCAATAGCAATAGTAAAATCTAATGATTTATCGAGGGCCTCTAAGGCTTTTATTGGGTCCTTACCCTGCAGCAATTTTACCCCCAATCTTTCAAAAAAAATTGCTTCCTCCGGATAAGTCAATATTGGAAATAATAGCGTTTTAATTATATCATTATTCGTCCCATTAAAAGTAAATGCCATGTCCAAATCAGACAAAAATGGAGAAAAATGTACGGTAACATCTGGCTTTTTGTAGAAAAACAATAAAAGACCAAATTGATCTTTTACAAGTTCCTTGATCTTATTTTTTGATTTTAAATTCCAATAAATGGAATAATTATACCAAAAATATTCAGCTTTTAAGGTTGGTATTTTTGAAGCATACTTAAGCGCATCATGATATTTCCCTAATTTTATATTGTTGAATGTACGTAATATATTATAGTCTTCTATGTTTTGATTTTTCACTCCACCAAGATAATAAAGAGCTTTCACTGTATCATTTTTTTGTGTATAATAAAAAGCATTCGCCAATTTAATATAGTCATTTCTTCCATCTTTTGATGAAATCATCCTATAAGCTTTAGTCATGTCCTTGCCTGTGCCGTGTAGAATTAAATGTTTAATATACAAATAAAAGAAACTATTAGATCTTTTTTGTTCATACTGTCTGAATACATAATCTAAGGCTTTCTTTTTTTCATCGCTGTAAAATAAAAAATCGTACAATAAAGAGTGATAACTGATATTTTGCGGATCAAGAGAAATTAACTTATACACTTCTTTTTTAGCTTTGGATACCTTTCCAATGCAAAAAAGCCCTATTGCATATTGATAATAGTTGTTATGGGTCTTCTCCAGTTCAACCAAACTCTTTAAAGCTTCCACAGCTAGATCGTCTTTGTCTAACCTTTTGTAATTTTTAGCTAATAATTTATAAACATCAGGACTATCCCTATATTCAAGAGCTGCCCTTAAATACCTTATAGAATTATGATAATCTTCTAATTTAAAATAGATTTCTCCCAGGTTATAAAATTTAAAATAATCTTCCCCATCAATGGAATTTAAGATAGATATCCCTCTATCCACATCACCTATACTAACCAAAAAATTAGCATAAGCCAGTTTTACAAATGAAGATTCGCTATCAATTTTTCTTGCTTTGGAAAAATAGTAATAGGCTTTAGCAGTTTCTCTTTTTTTTAAATATAGATTACCAGCATTTATGTAGATCTTCGTTGATTTTTCCCTATCCACATATTTATCAATTATCTTCTCTGCTTCTATAATCTTATCAAGCATAAGATATGTTGAGGCCAAATTAATCTGTGCTTCATGAAAATCAGGTTTTACCTCTAAAGATAATTTAAAGTATTCTTCGCTATGCTTATAATCCCCTAAGATGAAATAGCTAACACCAAGATTATAATATGATATGGCTTTATTCTTACTTATAGCTTTTTTATAATAGTCAATAGCATCTTCAAAATTTCTATTGATAAGCAGTTCATTCCCAGCTTTTATTTCTGAAATATCCGATGGCAATATTGCATTCACAGGCTCATTACCATTTTGATTGTTATTTACAGATGGCTGTGATAAAGATATCTCACCATAAAAAAACAATAAACAAAAAAACAAGCCTATAATACTTTTCATTTTAACTGCCATGTTGTATATAAGTGTAATACAATGTTACTATATTATATCTTTTATTAAAGTGGCCTTGTTACCCTTCTCATTATAAATAACCTTATCAAAGTACAGTTTTGCTATCAGTATCCCTCTACCGTGTAATTTATAAACATTTTTATCATTATGCAGCTTTTCAATAATGGATGTATCAAATCCATCTCCACCGTCCTCAATAGTAATCCTTAATTGATTGTCTGATATTTTATAGAAAAATTTAATCTTTTTCAGCTTATTTTCTTCCTTATTTATTCTATCGTCAAGTAACTCGTAAAAGGTCCCCTCCATTGTACTGGTATGCTTTTCAATATCTGTTATGCCAAGATTGCCATGCTCAACTGCATTAGTAAGTATTTCCGACAGACCTATCCTTAATTTCTGAATCTCTGAGAATTTGAAAAAATAAGCTAAACTTTTTGTTATATTGTATATAATTTTATCAATTTGAGAGAGATCATTGCAAATAACGAATAGGTTATCTAGCCGTACAGGCATTAGTCCTTCCAAAAAAGAATGAGTGGCTCCTCCATGACATATGCAATCAACAAGAGATCTAAACTGAAATATATTAAATTTCTTGTCCAACATATAAAAAAGGATGTTATTATTAGGCTCATGATCAATAATACACACAGGTACAATCTTTAAAACGTTTTTCGGCAAAACACTCACGTTGTCTGTTATAAGAACCAAAAACTGGTTTTCTCCAATTAAGGAGTAATCTGTGACATCTACACATTCCAAATCTTCTATTTTACAAAATTCTTTTATTTTAATAAAATAGTTGCGATCTTTTAAGATATATGCTATCTTCCTCATGGTTTCATGGTTTGCTGTACTGTAGGCACTCCAGCTATTTAATAAATATTTTATAGGTTACTATTTATGATAAGTAAAGAAATATTTAGACAGTACGATATCCGAGGTGTGGTGCCATCCCAATTTAATGCTGAAACAGCTGCTTATATTTCTAATGCTTTAGGTTGGCAAATCAAGAAAAAGTCTGGTAAAATCAATCCCACTGTTTCAGTAGGCAGAGATAATAGGCTATCATCAAATGAAATCTTTGGTGGAGTGAAAAGAGGGCTTATTGATGCAGGCGTCAATGTCATAGAACTTGGTGTTTGTCCCACACCAAGCACATATTTTAGTTCATTCATGTTGAATATAGACGGTTTTGTTATGATTACAGGCAGCCATAATCCGCCTGAGTATAACGGCCTAAAATTGGGATATAAAAAAAACACCTATCACTCTGAGAAGATATTCTCTATATATAAAGATATTAGTAATAACGGGTATAAAGATGAAAAAATTAAAGGTAAAAAATCTGCCTTTAATATAGTAGAGAGCTATATTGAATGGATTGTGGATCATTTTCAGGATTTACGCCAAAAGATACTGAAACTTGATAAAAAGGTCAATGTAGTGATAGATGCCGGTAATGGAGTGGCATCCAATGTGGCACCTAAAATTTTCACTGCGCTAGGAGTAAATGTAATAGATCTTTTTTGTGAAGAAGATGGTGATTTCCCCAATCATCATCCAGACCCTACTGTTAAAGCAAACTTACAAGATGCCATTGAAAAAGTGAGAGAATCTAATGCAGATTTTGCAGTGGCTTATGATGGAGATGCTGACAGATTAGGTGTCTTAGATGAAAAGGGAACGATAATTTGGGGAGATATGCTCCTTCTTATATATGCCAAAGAGATTAAAAAATATTATGATAAACCAAAAATTATTGCAGATGTTAAAGCGTCCCAGGTATTATTTGATAAACTGCATGACATGAATATTGAAGGAATCATGTGGAAAACAGGGCATTCCCTTATTAAAGAGAAACTCAAGGAAGAGAATGCTGAACTGGCAGGTGAAATGAGTGGACATATATTCTTTGCAGACAAATATTTTGGGTTTGACGATGCGATATATTCATCTGTGAGATTTTTAGAAGCTTATGTAAATGCTCTTGAAATTGGAGAGATAAAAAGATGCTCCGAAATGTTCAGCGACATCCCTGCTGTCTATAATACTCCAGAGATCAGACTTGAATTTCCTGAAAATTTAAAGTTTGTTGCTGTTGATAAATTAAAAGATATATTTTTCCAATATAAAAATGACAAAAAATATAATATTAAGGATATAATAGATATAGATGGGATCAGGGTTATATTCGAAAACGGATGGGGACTACTCAGAGCAAGCAACACGCAACCTGAGATTGTAATGCGGTTTGAAGCTATTAATGAAACAGATATGAACCGTTACAAAAACCTCATAGAAGGTGAACTAAGCAAAATCAGGCAATAGAACACAGCATCTGTAAATTATATTCAGCTGTTATGTTTATATTTCTTATACACTTATCTCTATATTATACTATGTTTTATTAAAGCTAGCGCTTTTAACGTTTATCTATTTTTAATTCATGTTTCAATAAATATTCCTTACGCAACAACCCTCTACATCCTTTTTCCAATATAAAATAAATACAGCGCTAGAGAGAGCAAACTTACCATGTTTAGTATATTGGACCACCTTTCAGCACATCTTTATCTACTAAAGATTTATAATCATTAAAATTTTCTTTGAATGAATTTGCTAATTTTTTTATTGTATCAATATATGCTTCCTTATTATCCCAGGATATTGATGGATCAAGTGCTTCAACAGGTACATTTGGAACAGTTCTTGGAATCATGAATCCAAAATACTCATCTTTTCGATATTTTACTTTCTCAAGTTCACCATTTAAAATAGCATCAATAATTTTCCTTGTATATTTGATTTCAAAACGTTTACCTATTCCATAGGGCCCTCCGGTAAGCCCTGTATTAACCAGCCAGCATTTAACATTATATTTTTCCATTTTTTGTCCAAGCAATCTTGCATAAGTATTTGGATGGTGCACCATAAACGGAGCGCCAAAGCATGCGCTAAAGGTCGCTTTAGGTTCTTTTATACCCTTTTCTGTGCCAGCTACTTTGGCAGTGTAACCAGAGACAAAATGATACATAGCCTGATTACTAGCCAGTTTAGCAACAGGCGGCAAAACCCCAAATGCATCGTATGTTAAGAAAATAATATTAGAAGGGTGTCCAGCTTTTCCATCAGCCACGATATTGGGTAAATGTGGAAGCGGATATGATGCCCTGGTATTTTCTGTAAAGGAATCATCATCCAAATTTATACGTCTTGTCCTAACATCTACCATAACATTTTCAAGTATCGTACCAAATTTTCTTGTACACTCATATATGTCAGGTTCAGCATCAGGAGATAACCTAATTACCTTTGCATAACACCCTCCCTCTATATTAAAAATCCCATCATCACTCCAGCCATGCTCATCATCACCGATTAAGAATCTGCTAGAATCTGTAGATAGCGTTGTCTTGCCAGTGCCTGAGAGACCGAAAAAAAGAGCAACATCATTGTTTTTGCCAACATTGGCAGAACAGTGCATAGAGAGTATGTTTTTTAGGGGAAGCAGATAATTCAATACAGTGAATACAGATTTTTTAAGTTCACCAGCATAACTTGTTCCTCCGATTAATATTACTTTTTTTTCAAAATTAATTATGATAAAGGTTTCTGTAGCTGTGCCGTCAATCTCCGGGATAGCATGAAATCTTGGCAGGTCTACGACAAGAAAATCAGCTTCAAAACTTTCTAGAATATCCTGATTTGTTTCTCTTATAAACATATTACGCGCAAACAGATTATGCCATGCATATTCCGTCACAATCCTAAGTTTTATCTTGCTTGAATCTTCTGCACAAGCATAACATTCTTGCACAAACACCTCATTATTTTGCAGATAAGCCTGCAATCTGGCATATAGCCTATCGAAGTGTTTTTTACTCATCTCTTTATTATTAGTTGACCAGAAAATATTCTTATCAGAAGTTTCTTCTTTAACAATAAACTTGTCACCTGGAGATCTCCCTGTATGGTGTCCTGTTTTTACAACTATTGGACCAAGGTGTGCCAGAAGGCCTTCCCTTCTCCTAATTATTTGCTCGTAAAGTGCCGCGGTTGATAAATCCCAAGAAATGTTTGATAGGTTTGTAAAACCGTGTTTTTCTAATCCTGTAAATTCTGTTTTCATAATGTAGCTCCCTTATCCTCTTTGTAATTAGTCCTTGAAAATATAATATATTTTCTTATAATTTCATTATGAAATATGAAAATCACAACTTTTTTACCATTACAGTATCCCACAAACAAATACAACTAGAAAAAAGCAGGGCAAGAATCTTAAAGCATAAACAATGGTGGAAATCTAAAGTTTCAAAAGGTATATGTTTCTATTGTAGAAATAAAGTTCCTAAAGATGAAATAACTATGGATCACATCGTCCCTATAATACGGGGAGGTAAATCTACTAAGGGAAATATTGTAGCTGCGTGTAAAATATGTAACAATAATAAGAAATATCTTTTGCCCTGTGAATGGGAAAATTATATAAAATCGCTACAAAATGGGGAGAAGAACAATTGAAAACTAGCACTAAAATAACTGGAGATACTATACGAAAAGATTTTCTGAACTATTTTGAGGATAAAGGACATAAAATTATACCATCATCATCATTGGTCCCTGTTAATGACCCTACCCTCCTCTTCACAAATGCGGGGATGAACCAATTTAAGGATGTTTTCACGGGAAAGGAGAATAGAAAATATAAAAAAGCTTGTTCCTGCCAAAAAGTAGTTCGCGCAGGCGGTAAACATAATGATTTAGAAAATGTAGGGAGAACCGCCAGGCACCACACCTTTTTTGAAATGCTTGGGAATTTTTCTTTTGGGGATTATTTTAAATATGAGGCTATCGGGTATGCATGGGATTTTTTAACATCAGTGCTTGGATTACCAGAAGAGAAGCTGCTTATAACAATTTACCGTGATGATGAAGAGGCATATGAAATATGGAAAAAGATCGGGGTTCATGAAAACAAAATCTTCAAGAAGGGGGATAAGGATAATTTCTGGTCAATGGGTGAAACAGGGCCATGTGGACCATGCTCAGAGATACATATAGACCAGGGAAAAGATGTTGGTTGTGGTAGATTAGATTGTTCTATTGATTGTGATTGTGATAGATATTTAGAATTATGGAATCTTGTATTCATGCAATATAAGAAAAACGATTCTGGCGAACTTTCACTACTTCCTCATCCATGCATTGACACAGGGATGGGTCTTGAAAGGATAACTGCTGTAATGCAGGGGGTTCACAGTAATTATGAGACAGATCTTTTTACGCCTATAATCAATTTTATTGCTGAGATCGCAGGAGTAAAATACGGCTCAGACAATAACATGGACATTTCTATGAGAGTAATTGCTGATCATGGTCGAGGGGCAACTTTTTTAATTGGTGATGGAGTACTCCCATCGAATGAAGCTAGAGGATATGTCCTAAGGAGAATTATTCGCAGAGCTATAAGACATGGAAGAACATTAGGGATAAAAAAAGCATTCTTATATAAAATATGTGAATATATTGTTGACTTTATGAAACAACATTATCTTGAATTATCTGATAAAAAAGAATATATTTCCAATCTTGTAAAATTTGAAGAGGAACGCTTTAAAAAAACGTTAGACATTGGATTGAAGTTAGCTTACGAATTATTTGATAATTATTCCAAAGATCAGACAATACCAGGTGAAGAGCTTTTTAAGCTTCATGACACCTATGGCTTTCCCATAGATATACTAGAGGATATCGCTGATGATAAAGGCTATATTCTCGATACAGAGGGGTTTATATCTAGGATGTCTGAGCAAAAAGCTAAAGCTCAAACCTCATGGCTAGGCATAGATACTGACAATTCAGAAGATATATATAAAAGACTTTCATCAATATATAAAACGAGCTTTACTGGTTATGATTTACATAAAACAATATCATCCGTTCTTAGCCTAATAAAAAATAATCAAGAAATTAATAGCGCATCGGCAGGAGAAGAATTAGCAATTATCCTATCTGAGACAACATTTTACTCTGAGTCTGGGGGACAAGTAGGAGATAAAGGGCTCATTGAAAATGATACATGTATTATAAATGTGCATAATACAAAAAAAATGGGTAATTCTCTTATTGTGCACTTTGGCAAAGTAACTAAAGGGAAAATTTCAACAG
>Ga0209633_10006316_pt1 | contig 10164 bp, 5 predicted proteins | sample Cruoilmetagenom1_FD_187290 | JGI IMG/M metagenome (GOLD analysis project Ga0209633, IMG submission 187290) | Oil polluted marine microbial communities from Coal Oil Point, Santa Barbara, California, USA - Sample 1 (SPAdes) (version 2) | ecosystem: Environmental > Aquatic > Marine > Oil seeps ... | reverse complement strand
GGGCTGGTACTAAAAAAATTGAAATGCATTTTCTTCCGGATGTCTATGTTACCTGTGATGTTTGCAAGGGTAAAAGGTTTAATAATGATACTCTTGATATTAGGTATAAGGGAAAGAATATTCATGATGTCCTTGATATGACAATTGAGAAAGCTGCACTGTTTTTTGATAAAATACCTGTTATTAAGAATAAACTTGATACATTGAACTCTGTTGGTCTTGATTATTTAACCCTTGGGCAATCAGCTCTAACATTATCCGGAGGGGAAGCCCAGAGAGTCAAACTTAGTCTGGAATTGTCAAAAAGAAGCACCGGAAAAACCTTTTATATACTTGACGAACCCACTACCGGTTTACATTTTGCAGATGTAAAGAAGCTTATGGAGGTTCTTCACGCTCTTGTAGATAAGGGGAATACTATTGCACTGATTGAACATAATATGGATGTAATATGGCAATCCGATTATATAGTTGATCTGGGCCCTGAAGGGGGAGAAAAAGGTGGCAGCATAGTTGCTAAAGGAACACCTGAAGAAATATCACTCTGTGAGAGCTCCTATACTGGTATTTATCTGAAAAGAGAGAAAATTTGAAAAAAAAATATAACACTTTGCTGTTTTATTTACTAATTATTATTCATTCTTTTATTTTTCCAGGTTTAACATATGCTCAGGATAATCAATTAATCAATGATGCTTTGGTTCTGGATATTGGAACCTCAAATTATAATGATCTTGTTATTTGGTCTGATAAACTTGGACTCAGTTCCAATGGAAGTATTGATGACCTTCGGTCGGAGTTATATACATATTATGAAATCCCGCCTGAAATAAAAAATGACCAAAAAAAGAATGGCAGATCAATTATTATTGAATCCGCCAAAGAATTAAACTATATTAAAGATGCTGAAATTGATCAAAATTATATTATTTTAAAAGGAGAAGTTCTTCTTGAAATGATAGATTCTGATACAAAGACTTCCCATAAAATTAAAGCAGATAAAATAGTATTTAACCAGTCAGAAAAAACCATCAGCGCATTTGGAAATATCAATTATGAAATTACCAGAGAGGGTGATGTTGAATATTTTTATGGAGACAGTCTGGTGTTTGAAATAGAAACATGGAATGGTGTCTTTTTTGAAGGGGTTAGTGAAAAAAATAGAATAATTGAAAATAAAGATTTAGGCACCTCCGAAAGTGTTCCATTTTATTTTGCAGGTGAAAATATTTTCCGTGGGAGTGGGGATAGAATAGAACTTAATAATGGACACATCTCTTCCAGCAGGGGAAAGGATCCTTACTATCATTTAAATGCCCGGAAAATCTGGGTCCTTGGTCCAGGGGAATGGGCAATCAAAGATGCTGCCTTATTTGTCGGTCGCATTCCTGTTTTTTATTTTCCATTTTTTTTCATTCCCGGAGATGAACTGGTATTTAATCCTTCAATTGGATATAAAAGTATTGAAGGGTATTTTATTAATACAACTACATATTTTTTGGGTTCAAAGAGTGATAGTACTTCTGATACCTTTTCATTTTTAAAAAGTGATGATACCAGTACAGTACAAAAAGAAAAAATCAGGAAGGGATTATTTCTCCAATCTACGGATAAAGATCTGGATATAAATCAGTGGCCCTACAGTAATGGATCATATCTGAAATTATTAGTGGACTATTATTCCAGGAAAGGTTTCTTTTTGGGGCTGGATGGAGAGTTGCAGTTTGATGGAATTGTAAAACATTTAAATATTTTTACTGCTTTGTCCATTAGCAGATATCTGTATCAGGATTTAGATTTAAATTCATCAGGAGATTTATACACTCCTTTTAGGCTTGATGAATCCGATAATTATGTTTCTGATTTTCAAAAATCCTGGTTATTCGGCCAATTACTTCCTTTTCGATTTGCATTTGATATTGATTTTGACCTTGTAACTGATTGGTCCAAATTGAATATAAATTTCCCTCTTTATTCTGATACTAAATTTAGATCTGATTTTCTAAACAGACAGGAAGGTTTAAAATGGACAGAAATTCTAAATAATTCTGAAGGGAATAATAGTGTTGTCGAACCTGATCTCCCTTCTCTCCTATGGATTGTAAATGGTTCAATTACTCCTTCAGTTCCTTACCTTGCCCCTTATATTCAGAGTTTAACTGTCGATAAGTTAAACATTAGCCTTAATTGGCATAGTTCAGTTCTTACTCAATCCTACAGCACCTTACTTAGTTCTAATAATTATATACCAGAGGATTTGCTGTCATTCTACTATCCATCAACTTTTCTATTTCCCAATATAGCAGGAAAAATATCTGGAACAATATTTAACACAACTGGCCAAAAAAATACCTCACTCCTAATGGATACAGGAAAGCCGGAAGATGATTATTTAAAAGAACCATGGATTATCCCTCCAAATGTTAATACTAAAGTGGATTCGGATTTACTAATCAGTCCTGAATTTCAGGATAATTTTCCCCTGGAATTACAATCTTCAAACAAAATACTTTCAAATTCGTTGAAGTATTCATTAGTACCTGCTTTTTCAATTAATTCGATTTTTAGTACTGATTTACCAACAAATCCGGAGAATATAAGTTTTGCAGCAGATTATTCAATTTTTACAGCAACAACAAGTTCAACACTTGATTACTCATTAAGTTTTTCTGATTCAATTTTAAATTTTACAAACAGCTCAATTTTTTCAATGTATTACAAGGAGCATTTTAATCCTATAGAAATAGGTTCACTCTGGGATTCATATCTTCTTCAGGATAAAAATGCTACTAAATATGAACTAAAAGATAATTTGGCATTGAGTAGTAAGCCCTTTGTTGATAATTCTTTTTTTAGCGAATCAAATTTTTCCTATAATCTAAATACGACCCTTTATAATAGATACTATGATTCAGGTAATAACGGATTTCAGGATCAATATTTTGTATGGAATAATGACAGTATAAGCAGTCATGAGACTACTTTTGAACTAAAATATTTTGATACAATTAATTATCAAAGTTTAAAACTGCATGCAGTCCTGCCCCCGGGGAATATTGAGCTATATCCGGAGTTAACCCTTTATCTATGGGCTCTGACAGGTAGTTTAAAAACAGGGTTTATTTATTCAGACCTTGCAGCAGAAAAATCCTGGGAATATTTACCCTATGAAGCATATATTAAATTTAGTTTTTTTGAAAAAGATTACTTTAAGGAAACCGCATATATAGACAGTCAAAATACAACAACAAGTTATAGCAGTACCGAACTTTTTATTGATAAATTTGATTCAAATATAACATTTAATCAAACTTTGGATGTAAATTTAGATAATATGGATATAAAAAAAGCTTCTACTGACCTCCAGTTATGGTTTGTGACTTTTAATTTTCTAGCGGAAGATATTGTAGGATATACTTTTTTATCTGATTGGATACCCGATCCCATAAGTAAATTTCAACCCTCAAATGCATCAGCTGGTATAAATTATAACTATAATCCTGATCCATTTTGGAAAAACAGAATAAGATTATCCCTGGATATTATTTCTGCATGGACAATGAATTTACAGAGATATACAGATACTGCTTTTACTTTTAATTTGCTTTTTTCATTACAAATTGCAGAATTTTTGGATTTAAATTTTGAATCAAAATCTGTAAACAGGGCAAGTTACAGATATTTACCGGGTTATTCAGATCAGCTTGGGCTCTCAGAACTTAGTATTTTTACTGATCTTTTTAAATCTTTTAATTTTTTTAATGAAAATGACAGATTGGAATCAAATTTTAATATTGAGTACTTAAGTATTAGTGCAGTACATCATCTAAGTGATTGGGATTTGAGTGTCAAGTATTCCGGTCAACCGGTTCTCATTACAAATACTGATAATTCAAAGGAATACAGAATGCAGTCAGAATTTAGTGTTTTTGTTTCCTGGAAGCCAGTTCCGGAAATTAAAAATAATATAAACTATTCTGATAAAACAATTAGTTTTGAATAGAATAGACTTGACGTTTTATTTAAATGATAGCTAAACTTAAAAATACTTAAAGGAGACAGATTGAGTACTAACTTTACAATTGTTCTTGAAAATCATAAGCTGCTTCAGGCTATATGCGGACCCAATGATGTTAATACAATTGCAATCCAAAAAGTTGTAGGCGTTGACGTTTTTACCAGAGGTAATGAAATTATTCTGGCTTCTGATGATTCTGTTATTCAGGGGTACTTTCAGGAGCTTATAGATAAGCTTGTAGACCATTTTAATATCGGCCACATACCTGATCCTCAATTAATAAAAACACTTTTTGATTCTATATCCACCAGTAGTAATAATAAAACAAATTTATTAAAGGATTTACATATTTCATTGCCAAACAGTCCAAAAGTTTTTCCCAGAAATCATAATCAGGCAAGTTATATTGATGGTATGTCCAGGTTTAACGTTGTTTTTGCTGTAGGACCGGCTGGAACAGGTAAAACTTATCTTGCTATTGCACATGCTTTAAAAGAGATTCTTAAAAAGGAAAAACGAAAATTAATACTAACACGACCAGTAGTTGAAGCTGGAGAAAGTCTCGGTTTTCTGCCGGGTGATTTAAACCAGAAGATCAGCCCCTATCTTCGGCCATTATACGATGCTATGGATTCTCTCTTACCATTTAATGTAATTTCAAAACTGGAAGAAAGTAGAATAATAGAAATTGCACCATTGGCGTATATGAGGGGTAGAAGCCTGAAAGACAGCTACATTGTTCTGGATGAGGCTCAAAATACAACAAAAGAACAAATGAAAATGTTCCTGACACGCCTTGGAGAGGGTTCCAGGGCTATTATAACCGGGGATATAACACAAATTGATTTACCTTCAAGAAAAAAGTCAGGGCTGGTACATGCCCTGGAAGTGCTAAAAGGTCTTGAAGACATACATTTTACATATTTTAGTGCAAAGGATATAGTTCGAAGTTCTTTGGTTAGGGCAATTGTAAATGCCTATGAAAATGAAGGAAAAACAAAAGGATGACATTATGAATTTTATAAACGCTTTAAAAGGAGAAGATAGAGCTGTTTCTATTGTTCTGCTTGTTTCGTTTATACTTGTTTTGATTATTGTGATTTTTTCAAATCAATTCAGCCTTTTTTTTAAAGATCCCGGGCTTTCAGATTTCGAAGAAGGTTCTATTGCTGACAGAGATCTAATTGCCAATTATAATTTTAACTATATTGATAAAAAAGCCAGTGAAGATAAAATTGAAAATGAATTATCCTCAATTAAACCTGTTTATAAAAAAAATAATGAAATAACACTGTCTGTTTTAAATAATTTTTCTTTTTTTACACAAAAGTATTTACTTGATTTTGAGAACCCGGAACTATTATCGGGCTCCTCTGGAAATTTAGAATCTCTCAAAAAATTTACTGAGGATGAAATTAAGTTTTTACTTGAAAGTGTTGATCCATATAAAATTATTCCTGTAAGCTCGGAGTTGTTGGAAACCTTTTTGGAAAAAGGTGTTTTTGATATTGATGCTGAACTATCTCCCACGAATCAAAATAGTTTCGATTATTGGCAATGGGATAAGGGAAGAAAAGTATATAGTTCAATATATGTTAAGGATATAATAACACTAAAAGATATTGATAGAATAGTTGATAAAAATATCTTGTCCTACAAACTAACAAAATCAGAGAAAAATGCAGTTCTGCTCCTGGTTCATAAATTTCTAATAGCAAATGTAATTTATGATAATGTCCTTACTCAACTTAAATTTGATAAAAAAAGAAAAGAAATAAATCCTGTTCTTCAAAATATCCACTCTGGTGATATTATTATAAGGCAGGGATACCTAATTTCGTTGGATGATATGAGCAAGGTAAATGCCTTGAAAGGTAAAAATGAAAGTATAAATACTATACATGTTGGAGCAGTCTTTCTTTTACTATTATTAATTTATCTTTTTTCGATACTAATGTTTAAACCTCTGTTTGGTCAAAAAAGACGAAGATCCCAATATATTTTTTTATTGGTTTCCTTTTATGTTGTTTTTATTATTTATATTGCATTAATTTTATTTTTTAATTTTACAAGACAGTTTTATCTTTCAATTTTTATACCAACATCGTTGTTCAGTATGATGATAGTTATTTTAATTGGATTTGAGGAAAGCATATTGAGTGTAGTAATTCTGTCTGTATCTCTTTTCCTGTTTCCAGGAACAAGCAGCTCTGATTTTTTATTTTCTTTAATTTCCGGAGTATCAGCTGCTTTTCTCTTGCGAGCTGTTCACAAACGTATTGATTTATTAAAACCTGTGGTAATTCTATCTATAATTAATATTTTTAGTATAATTGTTGGCTTGCAAAAATATCCTGATAAAAACTGGTTATTGATTGTAATAATTCTTGCTGCATCAAATGCACTCATATCAAGTATTATCAATTTTACCCTAATTCCTGTTTTTGAACATTTTTTAAACATTCCAACAGTATTTAAACTTCTGGAGCTTTCGAATATGGATTCTCCTGTATTCCGAAAAATGGCCACAGTTGCTCCGGGTACATATGGTCATTCGATTGCAGTTGCAAACCTTGCAGATGCTGCCTGCAGGGATATTGGTGCTAATTCCTTGCTGGCAAGGGTTGGAGCATATTATCATGATATTGGTAAGCTTGATCAATCAGAATATTTTATAGAGAATCAGACGGAAGCAAATAAACATGATATGCTTAATCCCAGTTTATCAGTTGCTGTTATAAAATCTCATGTTAAAGTGGGTATTGAAAAAGCAAAAGAAATTGGTTTGCCTTTTGAAATTATAGAAATTATTTCTCAACATCATGGGAGCGGTTTAATTGGTTATTTTTATATAGAGGCTATTAACAAAAAGGGTTCTAAAACTAAAATTAAACCTGAAGATTATTCCTATACCGGTATTCCTCCAGAGTCGAAAGAAGCTGCTGTAGTAATGCTTGCAGATACTGTTGAGGCAGCTTCACGAATATTAAAAAAGCCTACTATTCTGAAACTGGAAAAATTTATATGGAAACTTATTATGGAAAAAATTGAAAGAGGACAAATGTCCAATACAGCTCTCACAATGAATGATATGCGTATTATCAGTAAAAGTTTTATTCATATATTATCCGGGTATTCCCATTCCCGTATAGAATATCCCAAAATAAAAACAGATCAAAAGCGTAAAACTGTATGAATACAATAGCTGTGAACTATGAAAATGTTGAAATACCCCTTGCTGATGAAAAAATTTCAAAATTTTGTCTGAATATTCTTGATTTTTTAGAAATTTCTAATTGGGAGATATCTGTTTTAATTTGTGATAATACTCTGATTAAAGAACTTAACAATAAATTTAGAAATATAGATGAGAGTACAGATGTTTTGTCATTTAATCAGGAATTAATTCTTTTGGACAATATAATATATGCAGGAGATATTGTTATTTCGCTGGAAACAGTAAAACAACATGCAGATACCTTTAATGTTAGTATTGATGAAGAATTGAAAAGGGTTTTAATACATGGTATTCTTCATTTGAAAGGTATGGATCATGAAACTAATTCAGGTGATGAGGAAATGCTGATTTTCCAGGAGAAAATATTATCAGATCTTTCAGGAGATATAATAATTTGAGTCAGAAAAGTTTTATTACTAAAATGTTTGGGAAATCTCAGGAGAGTAAAGATAAAAATCTTGAGAAACTTGACTATGAAGCCCGTGATATGATTAAGGGAATAGTTGAACTATCTGAAACCAATGTAAAAGAGGTTATGGTTCCGCGAATAGATGTGGTATTTCTTTCCAAAGATATTGAAGCTGCTGAAATGTTTGAAACCATTATAAGTTGCGGACATTCAAGATTCCCGGTTTATGAAGAAACAATTGATAATGTTATTGGTATTTTATACGTTAAGGATCTGTTAAAGTATCAGAATGACGAAAAAGAAATTGTAATAGATCAAATTTTAAGAAAACCATATTTTATTCCTGAAAGCAAAAGGCTGGATACACTCTTACGGGAATTTAAAAGAAGGCATGTTCATATTGCTGTTTCCGTTGATGAATATGGGGGTGTGTCCGGCATTGTCTGCCTGGAAGATATTATTGAGGAAATAGTAGGAGATATACAGGATGAATTTGATAATGAAGTAGAAGATATACTCAAACTTGATGATAATTCGTACCTTTGTGATGGAAGGGTTGATATTGAGGATTTAAATGAAATGCCTGGTATTCATATACCAGAGCAGGATTTTGATACTCTTGGTGGTTTTGTTTTTGATTTATTCGGAAAAATACCTGTAAAATCTGAGAAAGTTTCGTTTCAGGGAATGGATTTTATTATTCAGGAAATTGACGGTCATAAGATTAAGACAATAAAAATAATACTGGGAGCTGATAAATGAACAGACTGTTTACTGTTCTTTTTGTTGTTGTTTTGTCTTTACCGGTTTATCCGGAAATATTATCAATTGTTGATATGCAAAATAGTGCAGAGCAGACCCTGAATAGAAATGATATTTATCACTCAATAGCTATGTTTAAAGAGATTATTTCTATTAATCCTAACTATTTTGACTCCAGGCTCGGAATAGCCGAAGCTTACTTCCTTCTAAAAGAATTTGACGAAGCCCTCGAGCATATTAGTAAAGCACTTTTTTTAGATAAAAGTTCGGTAGATGCAAATATTCTATACGGCAGAATTTTGACCGGCTTAGGGGATTTTAGTGAAGCCCGGGATATTTTTGTTAATATATTGAATTTAGAGATTAATAATGTGGATGCTCTGCTTGGAATGGCAGAGTTGGAAGTTGCCCAGGGAAATATAATAAAGGCAACAGATTTGTATAAACTTTCTCTTCGGAAATCACCTGGTAATAAAAAAGCTCTAATTTCATCCATAATAGTTTATGATAGTATAAATAAAAACACTATTTCAAATGTTTATGTAGAGCAGTTATTGAATTTGTATCCTGATAATGCCTTTGTTAACTATATTGCTGCCAGGCATTATTATGAATCAGGAGAAGATGAAATTGCTGTATCTTTTGCTCTCAGGTCTTATGATATTGATCCTGAAAAATCTGATACTGTTTACTTATTAAGCTTAATCTATCTGCAATTGAAAAAATATAATTCTGCATTTACAGTACTGGAAAAATATATTGAACTTGATAGAGAAAATTGGGAAATATGGTATCTATTGGCAGAGGTTAATTTAGAATTAAAGAATTTGGATAAATCAATATACAGTTTTGCAACTGCAATAGCTTATAATCCTCAGAATGAGCTTTCCAGAATTTCACTTGAAAATGTACTTATTAATCAAAAATCAATTGATGATCCCGTTAGAGCTAAATATGCGGACTATCATTTTAATCTGGGAGAAAAATTTATTGAAAAAAACTATTCAAATCAGGCAAGAAATGAATTTAGAAGAGGCCTTCAGCTTGCACCACATTCTCTAAAAGGCAGAACTCTATATGCAGGATTAATGAAATCCAGGGGCTACCTCAGTAAATATCTTTCAATGTTAAAGGATATTTCTTCTGAAAACACCGATGATAAAAATTTAGCTGATGAACTTGAAATTTATAAAAGTATCGTTACAGCTACTGTTTCGGATGATTGGCACATAAATCAGTTTTTAATTGACACTCCAAAGTATAATATTGATATTTTTTTAAGTAAGTCCAGTCTTAGTAATAATATATTTAGTGAGGGAGAAAATCTTGGTGCATATTTTGTTCATAATTTACTTGCTTTTGAAAATATTGAAGCAAAATTTAATAGTGAACCTGTAGATTTTTTAAATGCTTTTGAATATGCAAGGAAAACAGGCAGTGATTATTTTATAATTTTTGACTACAAAGATACCCTTCGTTCTTTTTCAATTGAAGTAAATATTTATCATTCAGGGACTGGTACTTTGTTATTAACAATTCCTGTTTTTAAAACAGGTAATAATAAAATTGCATTATCCTTCCAGGAACTTTCCCAAAGTATTAGTGAGTTATTTCCAATATCAGGAAATCTAATTGATAGGAAATTTGATAGAGTCCTTATAAATTTAGGGAAAATAGAGAAAACAAAAGTGGGTGATATTTTTTATATTTTAAGAAAAGAGGATTTGATATTAAAAA
>Ga0209633_10006315_pt1 | contig 10166 bp, 8 predicted proteins | sample Cruoilmetagenom1_FD_187290 | JGI IMG/M metagenome (GOLD analysis project Ga0209633, IMG submission 187290) | Oil polluted marine microbial communities from Coal Oil Point, Santa Barbara, California, USA - Sample 1 (SPAdes) (version 2) | ecosystem: Environmental > Aquatic > Marine > Oil seeps ... | reverse complement strand
TCCATATATTTTATAGAGCGTTGCGGCGATACTTAGTGGCTCGAACTCATAAGTTCCGCTTTTAGGTTTGAGATAAAGTCTGTTGAGTGCACCAGAGTTTTCAAGTACAGTTTCTCCTACTACGCCTTTGTGGTTAAAGTAACCTTTCCCCCCTAAGACATAAAAGTTTTGTAAGTTACCATGATCCCATCCTAGAGCAGAATTTAGATTGACATTACGTCCAAATTCACCAAATACCATAATGTTAATGTTTTGTTCTTTACCTTCAGCCTTGATGTGTGCCATAGCAGACTTGAGTGTGGCAAATAGACTCTCTGTTCTACTCACATAATCTCTTGCTTCATTATGGTCATCCCAACCTCCAAGGTCACCTGCACTCACAGTGACTACTTTTGTATCGGAGTTATTTGACAAGATTTTAATGGCAGTTTCAAGTTTATCTGCAAAACGATTGTTTGCGGGGTATGCATCTTCTCCTAATTCAGGCGTTACTGATGTAGAGATATCATCGATAAATTGGCTCAATGAACTTCTTCTTTCAAAGCCATCTTTGATCTTTCCTGCTTCATTGTTATTTTGTGCAAGGGTGTCCATTTTTGCATAAAGTGCTGCATCAAAACCTGTTTCATTGTTATTGTAGTCTGTAATTTCTCTTTCTTCAGCTGTATAGTAACGCCAGTCACGAGAATAACGGCTATATGGATTATCAAGATCTTCGTTGATACCTATAGGCTTTAGATAGCCTTGCAGGGGGACACGCCCATCTGCATAAAATTTTGATTCACCTTCGAGTGTAACAAATGGCATGACAGAGTTCTCATTGATGATTCCATTGTCTTCTAAAATTTGTGCAAGGTTTGCTATCATACCAGCACTATCATCATCAAAGGAACCTTTTTGGTTTTGGACGGTGCATGAACCATGTGCTTTATTGTTCTCTTCTTCTCTCACTTTTGAGTAACAACATCTAAAGAGTGTCATGTCTCCATTGGCTAAAAGGGTTTCCATGTGTGTGCCACCTGCTTCTTGCCAACAATTATTGGTGGTTTTAGTGATCCCTCTAAAGTAATTGTCATAATTACTTTGTGAGGCAGCTTTAATCTCATCGATGTTGGTCAGGTTACCACCTAATTGACTAGCCCCTCCATACATAAATATCATGATGGTTTGAGCATTGTTTGTGTTGTTAACTGCTGAGGAGAAATTGATCTGATTTAGATCCAAGTCTGCTGCGTAACTCATGTTTGGTAAAAGTAGAGCTGCACTTGCAGCCATAGATAGTTTTATAAATTCTCTTCTTTTCATCTTACTTTACCTCTCTTTGTGTATATGTTTCTGCCAGTCTTGTGATATAGTCTAAGACAAGGATCGCAATGTTTCTTTTTCTCTCTTCTCTTCTTTCTATTTGTGTTTGGGGGTCATCATCCGTTCGGAACATGTTAAATGTATTACTAAGTATTTGCGCACCTACATCACCGATCAACATATGTTCTCTAAAAAGAGCCAGTTCCGCGGATGTTGCATTACGTGCTATGGTTGCTTGAAATAGGTACTGGATAAAAGAGTCAAGGCTTGCTGATACAGCTTCTCCGTCAAAAGTGAAGTTTTCATTTGCTAGGAAACTTTCACTCCAACCTTGTCTGTCCCATGCATCATAGTTATTGACTGAGTCTGGGTTTGATTTCCTAAGCATGACACGTTCACGAATGTATTTATGATAGTTTGCAAAAGAAAGTGTATCTAGTGGGACACGTTCGAGTTTTCCCAGTTTGTATTTCATACTTGCTTGATGCATCTCTTCAAGAGCATCTTTAAATTCATGTAACGTACTTGTACGGTGTTTAAAATCCATTTTCTTTGCTGTTGAAAAGAACAACTCTTCTGCACTCTTTGCTCTACTGCTGTGAAGAAGGTACTCTTCAGAAAATACGACTTGCAATAAGATATCTTGCCAAGTTTCAGGTTTACTTGAAAGGATACTCGTAATGATTTGACTTTTTTTACTTGCAGTCGTACTTGGGAAAAAGAAATCTACGATTCTTGAAGCAACTCCTTTGGTAAACAGGTCAGATTTCGCCATTTCACGGTAAAAGTCATCTCCATTATATATGGTGGTTCCAAAGAGGCTGAGTGGCTCTCTATTTTGATTTAAACTGACTACGAGAGTATCGCTATCTCTGTCAAGTTTCCAGTTTTTAAGTGCTTGACCTGCCAGTGGAACATGGGAGTCATCCATATCAAGTGTGAAAATTTCCATCATTTCTCTACCATTGTCCTCAGGACTTCTAAAACGTCTCCAGTTGTCTTCACTTGCCATATGTACGTAAGAAATGTAACGCATACCACTATCTACTTCTAGCATGGTGACGATACGGTTATAGACTCTTGCTATGTTAGGTGTGTGTGTTGATTCAAGTTCATAAGCGGGAGAAAACATGATGGTCTGTGTTAGGATATAGGCAGTCCAGTTTTTGATGAAATAACTATCTAGTTCTGTCATCGCATAAAAACGGGTTAAAATATCAACGGCTACTTGTTCATTATAGTCTGATTGTCTAAATTTCTCTTCATCAAGGATATAGTCTTCCAACCAGGCTTTATCTGTTTTTTCTTCACTAAAACCATTGATGATATCATCAATGAAAGTGCCTGAATCAATGTTTGCTTGTAGCTCTTTTAGTGGGTATCCAAAAAAGAATGTACTCAGGAGCTTGTCTGCCACTTGTTGTTTTTGTGATACATTTAATGCATTAAACTCGGTATTTGTCAATTGGTTCAAGGTATAGTCTGATGTAGGTATACTTTTATGGTAAAAAGTAAGACCATTGTACTCTGTTCTATCGAATTCATCAGTTGCTACATTGTCTGGATTTGTGCCATTAGTTGTGCCGTCTGTTGTTGTATCCACAGCATTGGCATCAACGGTACTACCTCCACCTCCACAGTTTGTGAACAATAGTGTCATAAGAATGAAGAGTAAACCCCGTATATGTAAGTGTGATGTATGCATAAATATCCCTTTTTAGTGAAGACTAATTAGCATGAGAACGTAAAGGGAAGAAAGTCAATGTGCAACCTGGCGATCTTTTGAATAATCATATCCAGAGACCCATGGCTTTCTGTCCTTACCTCACGATAAGTTTAGCTTTGCATATAGTATATCTAAAAAGTATTACCTAAATGTTATCTTTAGTGGAAAGGTGATCTACTTTACCCTTATAAGACATATTAGGGTGAAGGTGCTGGATAGATTCTGTACCAAAAGAGTGTACAGAGTGTAGGATGAAATTTTAACTACATTTTCCATCAATATAATCTTGCACAAACTTACGTACATCAGCATACACAAATGAGTCTTTATATCCTTCTATCTTACCGCCAGAAGCGTTGACATGTCCTCCGCCGTTTCCTATGTGTGCTGCCATGGCTGAGACGTCTAGTTTGTTGTTGCTTCGCAAAGAGAAGTTTCCTCTGAAGTTTACATCCATGTAGAAGGCGTAGTCTTCGTTGGCTACCATGGAGGCATTACCTATGATGGAAGCGTTTCCTACATTGTAACCTAGGATGCCCTTGTGACCTTTGTAGTCTATGGTGAGTCGTTGACGGTCTGTTGTGAGAAGGTTGGTAACGAAGTTGGCAACTAAGTTGTCTTTGGTATCGTTGACTTCTGTTTTAAAGAAGGCTTTTTTTATCTGGTGTAGGTCATCATCTAGTTTGATGGGAGCATCTACATTATCTACTCTATTTTTCGCAGCTTCTATCATAGAGAGTTTGAAGGCTCTGTCATAGGCAGGGAAGAGTATGCGTCCTATCTCTCTGGCACCTGATATCATACCTAACATCACTTTCCCGTACTCAAAGAGCTCATCATCAGAGACCCAAATGTCTATGGCATTGATGGCTTTAACAATACGAGCCAAATCATTTTCTTTATCAAATCCATAATGTGTCTGTAACCAGTCGTAAGTGATGAGCGTTGCACAACGTGTGGTGTCTAGCTTGTACCAAGCAAAACGTTCTGCTGCATTGGCACCTGTAGCATGGTGGTCAAGAAGTTGGAGTTTAGCACCTATACGGATGGCTTCTTTTTCTATCCACGCACCTTCTTTTGTCGTGAGGTTTAAGTCTGTGATGAGGATGAGCGCTTCTACGCTGTCACCATGAATGAATTTATCTTGCTCTATCTTTTTAACGATCTCCCCAAGACGGGCAGGGACTTCTGGACCATAGTTAGCGTTATAGCAGTCTATCGTTTCGAAACACTGTTGTGAGAGGTACTGACAGCCATAGCCGTCTAGGTCTATATGAGAGAGGTGGTAAATGTGTTGCATAAATGTGTGCCTTATGTGGGTAGTTAATAATGTTATATTATAGCGAAGGGTCAATAAAATCGACCAAAATGTAGAAGAAAAGGGTATTTAAAGTATGTCGCTAAGCATCATACCATTAAGAAAATCATCAATTTTGGTTTGAAAATTTGCTAAAAAAGGAGAGATGGCACATGTGCCTATGGCACCATTGGGACAAGAGTCTGTGTAGCTGGTACAGTCAAACACTGCAGGTGTTTTTCCCTCAGCTGCAAAGATAAGCTCGTTGATAGAGATCTCATCCATTTTTTTTACGAGTTTAAAGCCTCCATGTGCACCTTTGTGAGACTCAAGTATGCCTTGTTTGGCTAGACTTTGTAAGATCTTAGCCAAAAAACTTTTAGGGATATAGAGCTCGTTAGCAAGTTGTTCTGCACCCATAGGTACATCAGCTTTTTGAAGTACATCTAGGGAAAGTAGTGCGTATTCGCTTGCACGTGTAAGTAGCATGGCATAGCCTTATGTTAAAGTCAATTAGGACTATTTTACTCTAATTAAGGTTAATATGCTATTATTTCGGACTCATTTTTGAGAATTTATACCAATCAGGAGGTCATTATGGCTTTAGATCAGGCGAAAAAAGCAGAAATAATTGCTAAATATGCTAAAAAAGACGGCGACACAGGTTCAACAGAAGTACAAGTAGCTCTTATCACTGAGAGAATTACATACCTTACAGATCACCTTAAAACAAATAAAAAAGATCACTCTTCAAGACTTGGACTACTTAAACTAGTTGGTCAAAGAAGAAGACTTATGAGATATCTTAAAAAGACAGATCTTACTAGATGGAACACTATCAAAGCTGATCTTGGTATCAGAAACTAATACCTAGTAACTGCCTTTTGGCAGTTACCTCACTACTCCCTATAACTTCCCCTCATTTCCCATTTATATCTAAGGACGTGCTGTAAACGTATTATAAAGTTCTATTTTTGACTTGACATTGTACTTTTTAAAAATATTTTTCATATGGCTTTTTACTGTATTGATAGACAGATTTAAAAGTTCTGCAACCTCAGGGTACGATCTACCTTCTAACACTTTCTTTGTGATGCGTCTTTCTTGTTCAGTCAGTAGTTTTAAATGTTCGTCCACACGTACACATTTAGAGTAGATGATACTAAAGTGATCGTCATAAAGAGGTCTTAATATGGCTTCAAAAATGATTCGTATCTCTTCTAGGCTTGGTCTTTCTATCTCTACTTTTTGTTGGAACATAAAACAGACATAGCCTATGGTTTCTTTATGGTCAAAAGAAAAAAGGGGCATGATAATGGCATCTTCTATAGGAAGTTCTTTAGAAAGAGCACGCGCATTTTTTTGAGCGATTAAATCTTTATACATTTCATAGAGACTGTCAACATGATGGTAATGCTTATCTAAAGATACATGATTTTCACAGTTTTGCATAAACTTATCCCATGAGATGCTTGTTTCTGAAAAAAGGTATTTCTCTATCAAATCCTTAAATTCATGATGGTCTTCCATAATATACTCAACATTTACTTTTTCATTTTCATTGACATAGATAGAAATGATGTCAGCTTTTGTATGAGTATGGTAAAATGCTTTATCTTTATGTAACATGGTATTGATATCTCTACCTTGGATTATACAGGCTTGTAACTCTATGATCTTGTAAAGTATTTCGGTATTTTCTGTAGACATATGCTCACTTTTTAATCAGTATTTATTATATTAATATATTGAATGTTATCATAAATTTTAATATATCACCCTAAAAGGTGATGTTTTTTAAATTTTAATTTACTATAATAGATGTAGATGATTGTTATCGTGGTGGGTGATAGTCATCTAAGATTTCATAATTTGTTTATACTTAAGGAGAAAGAATGACAATTTTAACACAAAAAGGCATAGTGGGTTTAAGCTTGGTAACTGCACTGTTACTAGGGGAAAATGCGTATGCAGGTAAGATTATGACCGATGCAAATGTAAGTGATATAGTGGTGACAGAAAACAAACAGTTTGGTTTTGGAGGATGGAATTTTGATAATATTGATGTCAGAATCGTAAGTACAGATGATTTTTCTGGAAGAATTGGTGACTTTAATACTACTGATGGAACCTATACGCCTATGGGTTTAGAGACATCTTTTGAGTCGGACATAAGTAATGGAGAAGGTGTTGTTGTAGGGCATTTACATGGTAAAGACTGGCCAGTGGGTGAACCCGCAGGAATCAAGATTATTAATGGTGACACTAGTGTGAAGCATGGTAAACCATTTAACTGTATCATGACATCTTCATATGTGGATGGGGCATATCTTGACAATCAACTACCTGAGCCCGTACTTTGTTCGGGCGACTTTCAATCCCATAAACGTTTTAAGGTTAACTTATTGCCAACTACAGTGACAGAAGTAGATGCAGAAGGGTATGGTAAATCAGTAGATCTTGTATTTAATCTTGATGCTACGGACACAAACGTGACAAATGTAAGATATCAGGTTTTACAAAAAGCGAACAACTATACGGGTGCAAGACTCGATGGCTTTAAAGTTGAAGTTTTAGATGCAAACGGAAGTAAAAATGCAGCACTGACACTCTCTTTGGGAGAAGGTGAGGGTGATGAAGGTGCTAATATTTGGACTGATAATGAACTTGCCAACTTTTCACATGGTTTGTGGGGACCAGAAGACCTCCCTCGTTTTGAGAATGGCTTTTTTGATAAGGTAAGAGCTTATTACCCTGCTGTATTGTCTGATGACAATCAAACGATTTCGTATCAGGGCGATATGTTAGGTGGTAACTATCAAGAGATCTTTGGTAACTGGCTGCCATCAGATTGGGCGCCGATGGGGATTTTTAATGATGATGATTTTGATCCATTAACAGATGGTAAACTGAAAGCATATTTTGGACTGGCTCCAGGAGCGGATGTCAATACAGCACCTGATTGGCACAAAGGACAAGACTATAACCTGACAGATGGTGATCAGAGTTGGGAAGTACCTAGTGCAAATGAGATAGCACAGTGGACTGGCGAATGGTATGCTGAAGAGCACATTGAAGATGTACTTAATCTTGGGTTAAACTATATTATTAATGTAGGTGAGAATGCAAAGGTAGGAAGTACCTTTACTTTACGTATCACACCACATGTAGCAGCAGATCAAACACCACCAGTATATGTAGATACTCAATCATTGGAGAGCTATCCGTTTAGTTCAGGTGTTGTGACGGTAAGTCCAGCACCAGTATTTACTGCCGGTGAAGTTTTGACGCTTGGAGTATCAGATAATGACTTAAATGAAAACAATGAAACCAATGAAACTGTCACTGTACAAGTAGTAAGCAGTGAAGGTGAAGTAGAAGATGTAACTCTCACTGAAACAGATGTAGATACTTCCAAATTTGAAGCGACATTGACAACTGAGCTTTCTTCTGGTGCTGGTATAGATAACGATGGTATGATGTCAGTTATGGAAGGTACAGCAGTCACTGTAACCTATACAGATGTACGACATGGGGCTGAAGGTCTTGAAGAGAATTTAAGTGTCATGACTACAGCAGAAGTAGATACGGATGGAGATGGTATCTCAGATGCAACAGATCCTGATGATGATAATGATGGTGTATTGGATGATGATGATGCATTCCCTGAAGATGAAGGTGAATCAGTAGACACAGATGGTGACGGAATAGGAAATAACGAAGATACAGATGATGACAATGATGGTGTATTGGATGACGATGATGCATTCCCTCTAGATGATACTGAGTCAGTAGACACAGATGATGATGGAACAGGAGATAACGCAGATACAGATGATGACAATGATGGTATTTTAGATGTAGATGATTCTACGCCAACTGGAGGAAGTAGTGGTGGAGGTTGTACATACAACCCTAACAGTAAGCACTTTGATATGACGTTCTTACTTATGATGGGACTAGGACTTTTCTATCCATTTAGAAGAAAATTTCTCAAATAAGAGTGTATGTGAATAATATACACATACAATATGGGGCAGCTATCATTGCTGCCCCACTTTTTGTCCTTTTTTACATTTCACTTTTTCAAGACCAATCTGTGAATCTTGAGGTACTACTCTCTGATAAAAAGGCTCTTTTTTTTCTACTTATTTTTTACCCAGTGATCGAAGAATTGGCTTTTAGAGGAGTGATTCAGGAATATTTGGCTACTAAAACCAAACAATATTCCCCTTTATTTTATTTCTCATTGGCTAATATCTTTACTTCTGTACTGTTTGTTTTAATGCATTTTGTACATCATTCGCCTCTTTGGGCTCTGTTAGTATTTGTTCCTTCTTTGATCTTTGGTTACTTTAAAGACCAGTATGACCGTATATTTCCTAGTATTATGCTGCATATGTTCTACAATCTTTGTTCGCTTTTTCTAATAGTCCAATGATTTTTTATATTTTTCTTTCATATTTTATTTTAAAAAGTAAAGGCAATACTACACTATTTTATATAGTTTAGTCACATTGACTAAACTAGGACTTGACAAATATACACTCAATGTTGTATAATGCTCTCAGACATTTGAAATAAATGTAATAATTATTAAATAAAGGAGGTTTGTTTATGAGTCAAGAGAATGAAAATCTTGAAGAGTCTCAGACTGAAGAAGAGGTCGTGCAGACAGAACTTGTTGATGAAGAGGAAACTGCTGAAGTTGATCCTTTAGACGCTGCACTTGCTGAAGCTGCAGAGTATAAAGACAAATACCTAAGAGCACATGCTGACTTTGAAAACACTAAGAGACGTTTAGAGAAAGACAAGTCAAATGCTGTTGCTTATGCAAATGAGAGTTTTGCTAAAGATATCTTAGCAGTGATGGATTCTTTTGAGAATGCATTGGCATCTATGGCAAGTACCAAAGATACTGATGAAAGTTCAGAAGTACTTGTAAAGATGAAAGAGGGTGTAGATCTTACATTTGAACAACTCAAAAAGATACTTGAAAAAAACAGTATTAAAGAAGTAAGTTGTGAGGGTGAGTTTGACCCAGAAGTACATCAAGCTATCATGCAAGTCGAAAGTGACGACCATGAAGTAGGTGATGTCGTTCAAGTGATGCAAAAAGGGTATACGATTAAGGACAGAATTTTACGTCCGGCGATGGTAAGTACCTGCAAATAAGAAAAAGATAAAAAATAAAATAAATTATAGTTAAGGATTTAATATGGCAAAAGTATTAGGAATAGATTTAGGAACAACAAACTCTGCAATGGCAGTGTTTGAAAATGGCGAAGCAAAGATTATTGCAAACAAAGAAGGTAAAAATACAACACCTTCTATCGTTGCGTTTACAGATAAAGGCGAGATCCTTGTAGGTGAGTCTGCAAAAAGACAAGCGATCACGAACCCAGAGAAGACGATCTACTCTATTAAGAGAATCATGGGTCTTATGATGAGTGAAGACAAAGCAAAAGAAGCACAAAGCAAGCTTCCATACCACATTGTAGACCGTTCAGGTGCATGTGCGATTGAAGTTGGTGGTAAAACATATACACCACAAGAGATCTCTGCAAAAGTACTCATAAAGATGAAAGAAGATGCCGAAGCATACCTTGGTGAGACTATCACTGATGCTGTTGTTACTGTACCAGCTTACTTCAATGATGCACAAAGAAAAGCAACAAAAGAAGCAGGAACGATCGCAGGACTTAATGTACTTCGTATCATTAATGAGCCAACATCAGCAGCACTTGCTTATGGTCTTGATAAAAAAGAATCAGAGCAGATCGTAGTTTACGATCTAGGTGGTGGTACATTTGATGTTACTGCACTAGAGACTGGTGA
>Ga0209633_10006314_pt1 | contig 10167 bp, 9 predicted proteins | sample Cruoilmetagenom1_FD_187290 | JGI IMG/M metagenome (GOLD analysis project Ga0209633, IMG submission 187290) | Oil polluted marine microbial communities from Coal Oil Point, Santa Barbara, California, USA - Sample 1 (SPAdes) (version 2) | ecosystem: Environmental > Aquatic > Marine > Oil seeps ... | reverse complement strand
AAACATGCACAGTCATATTTTGTCCTTCGAGATTTAGACCAAGTCCGCCACCATTGTGCAAAAAGTTTGCACGAGTAGAAATGGCTGCATCCACATTGAAAGTGGTAAAATAAATCGGTTTACCATCAATTACCTTTTGTAATTCGGCATAAGAACCTTCTTTTTCATAGGTTAATGGCCAATTTTTTAATTTGGCTAGACGAATAGCAGTTTCTTTTTCAGTAGTTCTTTTTTGTTTTAAGCGTGTCTGTAGGTTGTCTAAATTAGAAAGATTGTATTCTTTCTTGATTTTTTGTATTTGTCTTTCGGTTTGCGCATTTGCACCTAATAAACTAAAAGAAAACACTAACAGGACAAACAGTCGGAGGTAAGCTAAAGGTTTCAACATAAGTTAGGGGTTTAGTTGTTATTAAAATTTTAATTTAAAAACATCAAATGTAGTAGTTTTTTAACATTTTTAACACACTATCCATAAAATAATACACCTAAATATGTAACAAATGGTACGAAATAATATTTTTTTATTTAATCAATCATATCTAAAATCCTGAATGACTGTTATTTAAATATTTAGTGTCAATCAATTAATTTTAAAAGCTTATTTTGAAATTCCATTTTTTTGGTCTGATTATTGTATTTTCGTGCATCTAAAACACCAATTAAAATGATTTATAGACTCCATTACCTTCTTTTTTTTCTAAGTTTAGGCTTATTTGCGCAAAACAAAAGCGAATTAGACACCCTAAAGATTAAAATTGATCCTTTAACGACAAGTAGAGTTGTTTTATACAGTGCCGAGGGCGCACAACAAAAATACATCAGCTATGCCGATGCAAATGATGGGAATTTTAAACTAGCAATCTCAAAGGATTTAAACAAAGGGATGTACCGCTTGGTTTTTGATCAAAAGACCATGGATTATGTTGATTTTTTGTATCTAGGCTCTAGTTTCACCATGCAGTTTGACCCAACAAAACCCAAAGAAAACCCCTATTTTATTGACTCAAAAGAAAACACACGCTACTATAAAAATCTAAATGCAATAGGGTTAAAGCAACAAAAATTAGATTCTTTGCAGGTGCTCTATTTTCAGGAGCAAGACTCCTTAAATATCAATGAGTTAAAACGAAAATATATGATTCAATCTAAAGAACTAGCCACTTTATTAAAAGGTTTTGAGACTGAAAAAAACCTAATAATTAAAGATTTATTAGTAGCAAACACCCGTATTCAACCTAATGAACCTATACGAGACCCTGAAAATTATTTACCATTTGTGAAGGAACACTTTTTTGACAGCATTGACTTTAATAATACAAGCCTTATAAATTCTTCTGTTTTAATTGATAAGGTAATGGATTATGTGTTTTACTTAACCGTATCTAGAGATCTTGAAACGCAAAATAATTTATACAAAGAAGCCCTGACACATGTTTTAGATAAAATAGAAAATTCTACTTTAAGAGCGGGTTTTATTCAAGCATTACTTCAATCTTTTGCTAAAGAAGAGAATATTGTTTTAACTGATTACTTATTTGAGCATTATTATGAAAAATTACCATTCGATATTCAGAATAAAGACTTTAAAAAAACAATGCAACAAGAATTGAGTACCGCTTTAGGCAGAACAGCTAGCGATATAAATTGGATCGAAGATAAAAAACCCATCAATTTATTAAGTATAGAAAATTATGACCACTATATCATTGTGTTTTGGAGTACCACTTGTTCCCATTGTATGAAGGAGATTCCACAACTTTATGAATACACAAAAGACAATACAAAAATTAAAGTCATAGCTATCGGCATGGAGACTGATGAAAGCAAAGGCTCTTGGAAATCTGAAACCTACTATTATCCTGAAATAACGCATGTGTTAGGATTAGGCAAGTGGGAAAACCCAATTGCTCGAAAATATAATGTAGTGGCAACGCCTAGCTATTTTGTGCTTGATGCAGACAAAAAAATAATTGATAAACCTTATGAATTAGTAGATTTAAAGGTGTTTTTTAATGGATTGAAATAAAATTAATAAAATAATTATATGAAAAAAATAAAATTTACTCTGGTTACCCTTCTATTGATTTTAACAGCAAGCCTTAGATCCCAAGAAGCAAGAATTACGTTAGACAAAAGCAAGAAAATTGAAAGTACATTCTCAGGTGATATCAATCAAGAGTCTACGATACACCTGATCATTAATAAAGATAAAAAAACAAAATTCTATGAAGTAATAACATTGTTTTATGATGAAAATGATCAAATAATACAGTTAGAACCACTAAGCTTTAAAAAGAAACCAGAAATTATTTCGTATCACCTAAATAAAGAAAAAACGACATTAACGGTACTCTTTAATATGGAAATCAGTAGAGAACGTTATGCTTTGTCAATAGTTGATTATGATTTAATTACTAGAGAAAACACTACGAAGCACTTAACTAATTTCATAAAACCTAATTTAATCTTTAAATTACCTAATAAAAGTATATTTATTAACACCAAAGAAGGAAAAGGTGACGTAGAGTTGTTAATAATTGAAAATAGCACTTCAATTTCTAATATTCAAATAGCACCAACATCAAAACAAAAATCTAAGTTTGAAACAATATTCAAATCAGGAATAGATGCCATCAACACAAATGAATATGTAGAATATGGTTCATTTTCACCCTGCAAAGCTTACTTTTTAAATGACCTTTTAAAATTTGCTCACGTTGATAAAAAAACAGGAGAGCTCATTCTATTAACTATAAATATCCATCAACCCGATAAACTATTTTTCACCAGTTTACCATCAAATAACTTTGCAAAGATAAAAGACACAAACTTCTACCTATTTGATAATAAGATATTTCAACTCTTTCATACAAAATCAAATGTTTATCTAAAAGTCACTGACATTAAAACAAAAAACATACTTTTTGATATAGATGTAACTAATGAATTAGCAAAACGCTACGATCCAAAAGAAATAAAGAGGTATATAAGTAAAACTGCCAAATCGTTTTATTCACCAACTATTACAGTAAATGCTTCTATTGAGGAAAATATGGTTATGAATATTGGATATGTTGATAATAGAATCTATCATTATTATCATGACTGGTGGTTTCAACATTGGATGTGGCAACAAACATTTATGCAGCCTCCAACAGTAAACCTACCTAGTTTTGGTCCAAACCCAGAAAAATATGATTTAGCTTACACTCCCTTAATAAATGAACAACCTTTTCAATTGGTAATAAATTCCAATTTTGAAATGGTAGAAAATGCCTCTTTAGAAACAGTACGAAGAAACATTGATAAAGATAAATATAGAAAACGCTTAGATAGCAACGCTAATATTAACTATTCATCCTTAGCCTTTACGGCTAATTCTGCAAGATCCATATATTTAGTAAAAGATCAAAATACATTCATAATCAGTAAATCTGATTACGAATAAAAACAATTCAAGTCAAAATGAATAAACCAAGTAAAATTATTTAATTATATTTTAGCACTTAAAATTTGCTGTTCACCTATTCTTGCTTAAATTCGCCCTAAATATGGACAAAAAACAACTGCGATACGATCAAGCTTATATGCGAATGGCCTTAGAATGGGCTAAATTATCACATTGCAAACGCAAACAAGTAGGAGCGCTCATTGTAAAAGACCGCATGATCATTTCTGATGGGTTTAACGGAACTCCAACTGGTTTTGACAACCATTGTGAAGACGACCAAAACAACACAAAATGGCACGTATTACATGCAGAAGCTAATGCTATCTTAAAAGTAGCACATTCTACACAATCCTGTAAAGGTGCTACTCTATATCTAACCTTATCACCCTGTAAAGAATGTAGTAAATTAGTGCATCAATCGGGCATCAAACGAGTTGTTTATCAAAACGCCTATAGTGATACATCAGGACTTGATTTTTTAGAAAAAGCAGGTGTAGAAATAGTCAAATTAAATAATGTCTAAACAAACCCCAAATACCATTTTATATATCGGAATAGCGATTGCTATCGGTATTCTTATTGGTAGTATGTTTGACTATCCAAGTAATCCTTCGCCGCTGTTTACAAGCAACAATCAAGAAAAGAAAATAAAACGCCTTATCAATTACATTCAATACGACTATGTAGACGAGGTAGATACCGATTCTTTGTTAGATGGAGCTATCAATCAAATGTTACTTAAATTAGATCCACATTCTGTTTATATTCCTAAATCAGAGTTGCAAGGCATTCAGGAAAATATGAACGGAAACTTTAAAGGAATAGGTATACAGTTTAGAATGATTCGTGATTCGGTTACTGTCCTAAACATTATTAAAGGTGGTCCGAGTGAAAAAGCAGGACTTTTAGCGGGTGATAGAATTTTACTCGCTGACGCAGATACCATTTATGGAAAACGTTATACAAGCGACCAAATCATGGGACGCCTCAAAGGAAAAGACACCAACAAAGTAGCCCTTACAATCTATAGAAAACAAAATGACTCTTTATTAAATTTTAACTTTAATAGAGGTAACGTAAATATAACAAGCATACCTATTTATTATATGATAAATAAATCAATTGGATTTATAAAAATAGATCGATTTGCACGAAACACCTATGATGAATTCCATACAGCCTTACTCGCACTAAAAGCGGATGGTATGCAAACACTCATTCTCGACTTAAGAGGAAATACAGGTGGTTTTATGGATATTGCTAATGAGATTGTCGATGAATTTTTACCAAAAGACAAACTCATTGTATTTACCAAAAACAAAGCTGGAAAAATCACGAACTCTATCGCAACCCAAAAAGGCGATTTTGAAACAGGAACTCTTTATGTGCTTATTGATGAAAATTCTGCTTCAGCTAGTGAAATAGTTGCTGGTGCGCTCCAAGACAATGATCAAGGAACCATTGTTGGGCGCCGTTCTTTTGGAAAAGGCTTGGTGCAGCAAGAAATGGAATTAGGTGATGGATCAGCTGTACGATTAACCACAGCTCGTTATTATACACCAACGGGGCGATCGATTCAAAAACCTTATGAGCACAATCAAAATAAAACTTATTTTAACGATCAAATGAACCGAATACATAATGGTGAGTTATTAAACAAAGACAGTATCCCTATTAATGACACCTTAAAATACACCACTCCAAAAGGTAAAATAGTTTATGGTGGTGGTGGCATAGTGCCTGATGTATTTGTCCCTATTGATACAACCGCCTATTTTCCTGCCTATCAAATTGGGAGAATAACTAACTTTGTTTTTGATTATATTGATAAAGATCGTAAAAAATATGCAACAATGTCTTGGAAAGAGTTTGAGCAATCATTTGATAAAACCAAGATATATAATGCCTATTTTTCAATAACAAACACTCCGATAAAACAAAATCACACAAATAAGAAAGTAGTACAAACCTACCTAAAAGCATTGGCTGCACGTGAACTTTTTGATGAAACTGGCTTTTATCGAGTCTATGAGAGTCAAGACAAAATGCTACAAAAGGTGTTGGAAATTGAAGATACATTCGCACAACAATAGAAAGCATAACAATCAATAGCACCAGCAGTTTAAATGAAAATATATTTCGCATCTGACCAACATTTTGGAGCACCCAACCCACAAAAAAGTAAGGAGCGTGAGTTAGTCTTTATTCAATGGCTAGACACTATAAAAAAAGATGCAACTGAGTTGTTTTTATTGGGTGATTTATTTGATTTTTGGTTTGAATATAAAACAGTTGTGCCAAAAGGATTTATTCGTGTGTTAGGAAAATTAGCCGAATTAAAAGATCAAGGAATCAAAATTCATTTTTTTGTCGGAAACCATGATTTATGGATGCATGATTATTTTGAAACCGAATTAGACATTCCTGTCTATCATTATCCAAAAAAATTCACCTTCAATAATAAAAGTTTTTTAATCGGTCATGGCGATGGTCTCGGCCCTGGAGACAAATCCTTTAAGTTGATGAAACGTGTGTTTAAAAATCCGTTCTCAAAATGGCTATATCGTTGGTTGCATCCAGATATAGGTGTAAGATTAGCACAATATTTATCTTTAAAAAACAGGTATATATCGGGTGAAGAAGACATGGCGTTTCTAGGAGAAGAAAAAGAGGATTTAATCATCTATTGCAAAGCAGCATATCAAAAAGAAAAGTTTGATTTCTTCTTATTTGGACATCGACATTTACCGATGGAAATTACTATTGCAGAAAACTCCAAATACATCAATACAGGCGATTGGATTACCTATAATTCGTATGCTGTTTTTGATGGTGCTCAATTAACTTTACACAATTACCAAGCAGATGCTCACTAAAAGAACCATAAACATTATTTCGATTGCCATCCCTTTGCTGATTCTTGCTATGTTTCAAGTAAAATTTGAAGGTGATTTTGACTACTTACCACATATTTATGCCCCTTTAAATGCACTAACCGCATTACTCTTGCCCATTGCAATTTTTCAAATTAAAAAAGGAAATCGCAAAGCACATGAATATATCATTAAGACAGCAATTGGCTTATCAGTCATTTTTTTAGGAATGTATTTAATCTATCATGCGACCAGTGAAGAAACCAAATTTGGTGGTGAAGGGATTATGCGGTATGTTTACTTTTTTACACTTATTACGCACATATTACTTTCCATTGTAGTCGTACCTATGGTATTGCACAGCTATTTTAGAGCTGCTACAGAACAGTTTAAAAAACACAAAAAACTGGGGAAAATCACCTTTTTAGTTTGGGAATATGTCGCTATTTCGGGTGTTATGGTGTATTTGATGATTAAACCTTATTATTAAGGCAGCATCACATCACCGCGTAATTGCCTAAAGCGTTTACGAGCTATAACCAAATAAATACTTGATGGCTGCTCAAAAATTATTTTTTCGTAATAGGTTTTTGCTTTTTCTTGATTATTCAAATGCGTGTCATATAATAATGCCAAATGATATAAGGCATCATCGATCAAAATATCATTATTTTCTAGAGCTATAATATTCAGATAATTTTGTTCAGCCGCTTCAAATTGCAGTGTTTTTTCAAAAAGAGCCGCCTGTTTAAATAAAGCTTCATCTTCTATTGGATGTCCCTTATGTTTCATCAAAACCTGACTTAACGTATCTATCGCTTGTCGATTTTTGTTTTGAAATGCCAACAAATCAGCTTGTGCATAACTTTTTAAAGCCGTTCGTACAGAATCTTGAGCCGTGTTATCATCGATTAATAAGCTAAGGTCAATCGCATCATTGGCAATTAATTTGCTCGTTCCTTTTTTTAATACTTTCAACTGAATGTTTGCCCAATCAAAATCTCCTTTAAAATAAGATGTCTGCGCAACTTTATAACGTGCTTCTTGTGCTAAAACATGGTTCTTTAAATCGGTTTGCACTTGTGAATACTTAATTAAAGCCTGATTGTATTTCCCAGTATAAACAAGAATATCAGCCAGTTGAATCTTTACAGCCGCTTCTTGAAATCGATTTAGTCTTGACTCTAGCGAATTATTCAGGACTTCAATAGCTTTTTGAGGCTGATTACGAATAAAAGTTAAAAAATCGGCATATGAAACCTGAATTTTAATCGTTAAATTACTTGTGCCATATTTTTCAAAGATTAGTTGATATGCCTGCTCGATTTCTACTGGGTCAATCTGAAGTTGCTGATCACTTTCTAAAATATAATAATAAGCTAACAAGACTAATTCGGAATCTAAACCAACTTCCACTAGGTATTTAAAGGCGTTTTTTGCAACCACAAAACTTCCTGCCTCAAAGGCAATGCTTCCTACATCAACAATACCATCTAATTCTGTTTGATTCCGTTTGTAAATTGCTTTTTCCTGCACTAAAGCTTTACTAAAATCTTTTTGTTGAACATACAACCAAGATAGTAGTTTATTCCATTCGTTTTTTGGGTTTTGTTGCAATCTTTTTAGGAGTAATTTTCTAAAGAGTAGATTGTTTTCATCCTGCGCATCATCTGTAATATATTTTCCTATAAATCGTTGAATATTCTCAATAGAACCTCCTTGAAAGGCTATCATGGACAAATAGGTGTCAAACATCATTTCTATATTGCCTTTTTCACCATATATGGCTGCAATTTGATAATTATAGTTTGCAGAAGGTAATGCGTTCACCATATATTGATAGCCTTGCAAAGCATAGTCTAACAAATGCTTTTCTTGAAAACTCTTAGCAATTTGATAGGATTTTCCTGGGTTGTTTCTGAGTGCCAAAACCGCTTTTTCATAAAGTAGTTTTGCTAACTCATGCTTATATTGTAATTCATAATTATAACCTAATTCAACCCACAAAAAATATTGTGTTGGATAGGTCTCAAGTCGCTCATTGATTATTTTTTCAGCATCTTCATAAATTTCTTGCGCTTGATAGCATTGTATCAATTTTTTAAAGTAAAAAGTGTTGTGCTTACTTTCTTTATAGAGTGTTTCGTAAAGATTCGCTGCTTTTTCAAATTCTCCTTTGCGAAAATAATCATTGGCGAGCTGTTGGTTTTGACCGATGACCAACTGCCCTACTAAAACAAACACTATAAAAATTAATTTAGTAAGCATCGCTACAAACTTACAGAATTATTGTTTGTAAAAATATTTTTAACATTTAAACACCTACAATCATTAAAATAAGGTTGTTTTAAAAATACGAAAAAGCTATATTTGTCGAGTACTTGAAACAATCCTATCAGGTTAGTATGCCTAAACACCAATAACGTTATCACACTTAGCGTGACAAGAGAATTATTAATAAACAGCTTTGTGCCTTTGCGCCTTTGCGAGAGAACATTTAAACACATGAAAATCATATCTTACAACGTAAACGGCATCCGCGCAGCATTAAAAAAAGGATTTATTGAATGGCTACAAGCGGCAGATCCTGATGTAATTTGTTTGCAAGAAACTAAAGCACATAAAGAGCAACTCGATTTAGAAATTTTCGAAAAAGCGGGTTATCCATACCACTATTGGTTCTCCGCCCAAAAAAAAGGCTATAGTAGTGTTGCCGTTTTATCAAAAACAGAACCCAAACATATTGAATATGGTACAAGTATTGAATCGATGGATTTTGAAGGGAGAAACCTAAGGGTAGATTTTAGGGATGTTTCAGTGATGAGTTTATACTTGCCATCAGGCACCAACGAGACTCGATTGGCATTTAAGTTAAACTATATGGATGAATTTTTAAATTATGTATCTGATTTAAAACAAAATCACCCAAATCTCGTTATATGTGGAGATTACAATATTTGCCACGAGGCAATTGATATTCACGATCCAGTACGCCTAAAAAATGTATCTGGATTTTTACCAGTCGAACGTGAATGGATGACGAGGTTTCTGGATAGCGGCTTTACAGACAGCTTTAGACATCTAAATTCGCAACCCCATCAATATAGTTGGTGGAGTTATCGTGCAAATGCACGAGCCAACAACAAAGGCTGGCGATTGGACTATCATTTAGTCTCTGACACTTTAAAAGATACAATTAAGCGCGCCAGTATTTTATCAGAAGCTAGACACTCTGATCACTGTCCAGTGGTAGTTGAATTAGATCTTTAAATAAAGCTAACTAATATATTAAAAAACATAATTTTATGAATTCTACTGAACTAAAAAAAAAAATTTACACACTGATTGATAAGCTAGATAATAAAGAAGCCTTAAATCGATTTTATACGTATTTAAAATCTGCATCTAGCAAAGAAATAGCCAAACTATGGGAGCGGTTTTATGCTGTTTATTCCTATAAAAAAGTACCAGAAGAAGGCACACAAGAAGCACCTGATTTTATTTCACAAATGGGTGGACGAATTAATCATTACTTAAAATAGATCTACACAATCTTTGATGTTGTTATAAAAATAGTAGTACAAATGAAAGTTAAAATAGTTTTATTGATTGGAGTATTGTTAAGTATCTCATCTTGCGTAACGAAAAAAGTTTACGAAGATCTAGAGGATAAATATAATCGATTACAGTATTCAAACTCAGAATTAATCGAAAATAATGAGCAACTTGTTGTGCAACGCAATCAGTTACAAAACGATGTGAAAAAACTGGAAGGAGCTGTTCAAAACCTTAATGATCGCAAAAAAAGTTTAGAAAACGAATATGTTGCAGCTAAAGACCGAT
>Ga0209633_10006313_pt1 | contig 10167 bp, 7 predicted proteins | sample Cruoilmetagenom1_FD_187290 | JGI IMG/M metagenome (GOLD analysis project Ga0209633, IMG submission 187290) | Oil polluted marine microbial communities from Coal Oil Point, Santa Barbara, California, USA - Sample 1 (SPAdes) (version 2) | ecosystem: Environmental > Aquatic > Marine > Oil seeps ... | reverse complement strand
CTTAATATTCAATTTCTCTAAGCTCTTTAAAGCCGCATTAAGTTGCCCCTTTCCTCCATCAATAACAATTAACTGAGGTAAGCTTTTATTTTCATCCAACAAACGTTTATACCTTCTGAAAACCACCTCTTCCATAGATGCATAATCATCAGGACCTATTACAGTTTTAATATTATAATGACGATACTCCTTTGTGTTGGGTTTTGCATTATTAAATACAACACATGCTGCAACCGGGTTTGTTCCCTGAATGTTCGAATTATCAAAACATTCAATATGATCGGGGAAAACAGAAAGATTCAAATCTTTTTTAATTACTTCTAAAAGTCTTTTCCCGGAATGTTTTTCCTTTTTCTTCTCATCTCGCTTTTGCTTTTCTAATCTATAATACTTTAAGTTGCGTTCAGAAAGCTCAAGTAAGGACTTTTTTTCACCACGAACAGGGACAGTGATTTTTATATTTTCTAAATCAATTGGGATTGATGTAATAATTTCTTTTGATGTACTAAACAATCGATTTCTAATTTCAACAATTGCCATTATTAACAGATCTTCTGCCTTCTCGTCTAATTTCTTTTTTAACTCAACAGTATGCGCTTGCACTATCCTTCCTTCAATTAATTTCAGGTAATTTACGTAAGCAAAATTGTTGTCGTCGAGAATATTAAAAACATCAACATTATGCAAACTTGCACTTACAACTGTTGATTTACTTTTATATTTTTCAAGGATTTCTATTTTATCCTTTATTATTTGAGCTTCTTCAAATCGAAACTCTTTTGCACATACATTCATTAAATTTGTTAAATACGCGATAACTTCCTGAATATTTCCTTTTAAAATCTTTATAATATTTTCTATTGATTTATTATAATCTTCTTCGGCTTGCAATTGAATGCATGGTGCAAGACAATTGCCAATATGATATTCTAAACAGGATTTATACTTCTTTTTGGGGATGTTTTCTTTAGATAAATTTAAATTGCAATTACGCAAAGGATATAGTTTGTTAATTAATTCGATCATCACCTTAACCATGTACATAGAAGTGTATGGACCAAAATATTTTGATCCATCGTTTATTACATTTCTAGTGTAAAATACTCTTGGAAAAGCTTCCTTTTTTATACAAATCCAGGGATAGGTTTTATCATCCTTTAACAAAACATTATAACGAGGATTGTATTTTTTTATAAGATTATTTTCAAGTAAAAGTGCATCCGATTCTGTTTGCACAACAACATACTCGATATGTTCAATTTTTTTTACTAAAACCTTAAGTTTGTTGTTATCATAATGCTCCTTATTAAAATATGAAGAAACTCTTTTTTTAAGGTTTTTTGCCTTACCAACATAAATTATTTCATTCTGAGAATTAAAAAACTGATAAACTCCTGGACTATCCGGAAGTACAGAAAGAATAGGTTTAAACTTTTCTTTTTGTTCTACACTCATTCCTCAATAAACAAGCTTGTGAAATCAAATTTTATTACATCGAATAAGCCCTTATCTCCAATCTTTAATTCTGGGATTACGAGTAATGCCATAAAAGCCATTGTCATAAATGGTGCGGTAAGTTTCGAACCCATTTTTTTTGCCATTGAATGAACTTCGTGATATCTGTCAGCTACTTCCTGTGCTTCTCCTGCAGACATTAAACCAGCGACATCTAATTTTAAATCCTTAATTTCAGATCCATTATGTGCTACAATCCCTCCTGTATTTTCTATAACTCTATTCACCGCTTTCACAATAAATTCATCAGAAGTTCCAATAGCAATTATATTATGACTATCATGAGCAATACTACCTGCAATAGCTCCTTTATCAAAATTAAAATTTTTAATAAATCCAATTTGTGGTTTCTCCTGCTTATATCTGTTTATAACAACTATTTTTAAAATATCATTATCAACATCACTAACAACATTACCATCTATTATTTTTGGAGCAATCAATTCCTTCCCGGTTAATAAATCACCATCTTTTGCGACAATCACTTGTATTTTACCTTCTTTAACCGGCACAATCAAATCGCTTTCGGTAATAAATTTACAATTAAAATTATTGATATTCTTTTCTGTGATCTTCTTTAATAATATATTTCCCTTATCGAATACCAATTGTCCATCGATATATGTTTTTTCAACATTAAAATCGATTAAATTATCGACCAAAATAAAATCTGCTGCATCTCCTTTTTGTAATAATCCAATGTTTAAGTTATAATGATCAATAGGGTTTTTTGTGGCAGCTGCAAGTACATCGAAGATATTCGCACCTTTTATTACTGCGCGCGAAATAATTTTATTGATGTGTCCTTTCACTAAATCATCAGGATGACAATCGTCGGTACAAAACATCACCTTATCTGGATGAGATGTAATTAATGAGAAAAGATTGTCAAAATTCTTTGCCGCACTTCCTTCACGAATCTGAATTTTAAGGCCTTTTTCTATTTTCTGGATTGCTTCTTCAACGCTTGTGCATTCATGATCTGTAGTTATCTTTTGAGCTGCATACTTCTCCAAACCATCACCAGTTAATCCTGGTGCATGACCATCCACAGGCTTGTTGTTATCATGAGCATACCTTATCTTTTTAAGTACTTCATCATCATTAAAAATTACCCCGGGAAAATTCATCATTTCTGCTAAATAGTATATGTCAGGATTAGCCATTAATACTTTTATATCATCTGAATTAATTACTGCACCCGAAGTTTCAAATGGTGTTGCAGGCACACAGGACGGTGCACCAAAATGAAATTTAAACGGGGATTTTTTTCCATTTTCGATCATATATTCAACACCCTTCAAGCCCATCACATTCGCTATTTCGTGAGGATCAGAAACTGTTGCAACAGTTCCATTTTTAACTGCAGCACGAGCAAAGCTCGTTGGAACAAGCATTGAACTCTCAATGTGAACGTGAGAATCAATTAAACCCGGTAATAAAAACTTCTCAAATTCTTCATTCACTTCTTCAACACCAATTATCTTACCGCCATTTACAGAAACTATGGCATTATAAATTCTTCTTGCCGATACATCAACAAGTTTACCCGATATTTTAAATTCTTTTCCCATATTTTTCATTTTAATGCCCCTAGTAGAGCTTGCTAAATTCATAGATGTTCCACGTGGAACCTATCTGCCCATATATACCAACAAAACACTTATATCTGAAGGAGATACGCCACTTATTCGCGCCGCTTGACCAATATTCTCTGGTTGTATTTTTATTAGTTTTTGTCTCCCCTCAGTAGATAGAGACGATATGTTTGTGTAATCGTAATTTTCTGGAATACGTATATATTCCAATCTTTTTAACTTATCGGCAACCTGTTGCTCCCTCTCTATGTAACCAGAATATTTAATTAAAACCTCTGCCGATTCCAGAATCTCGTATTTCTTTAACGTTACTTTCGAAAACAACTGCTCAAACTCTGGTATAATGCTCATAAGATCGATTAACTTAACTTGAGGTCTTAAAGCAATGTCCATTAATTTTCTCTTTTGTTTTAATTCCGTTGTTCCTGATTTTATTAAATACGGGTTTATTACATCAGGTGCTATACTATATTTTTTTACGAAATTTATTATACTATCTCTTGCCGTTATCTTTTCCATCAACAAGTCAAAACGTTCTTGTTTTGCTAAGCCCATTTGGTAAGACAATTCTGTTAATCGTAAATCCGCATTATCTTGTCGTAATAAGATTCTATATTCTGCTCTCGAAGTAAACATTCTATAAGGTTCGTCTACACCCTTTATAATTAAATCATCAATTAAAACCCCAATATAAGCCTGATCTCTATTTAATATAAACTCTTTCTTGTTCTGGTTTTTTAAGCATGCATTTATTCCAGCCATTAATCCTTGAGCAGCCGCTTCTTCATATCCTGTTGTTCCATTAATCTGACCAGCAAAATATAAATTATTTACCAATCTTGTTTCTAAGGTATGCTTTAATTGTGTGGGTGGATAATAATCGTACTCAATAGCATATCCTGGACGATATATTTTAACATTTTCGAGTCCTGCAATTTTTTTAAGTGCTCTTAGTTGAACATTCCAAGGTAAGGATGACGAAAATCCATTGATATAATACTCGTTTGTTGTTAGGCCTTCGGGTTCAAGAAATAATTGATGTTTATCCTTTTCTGCAAAAGTTACAATCTTATCTTCAATACTCGGACAATATCTAGGTCCTACACCATTTATTATTCCATTAAATAATGGCGATTCTTTGAAGCCTGTTTCTAAAATGCCATGAACACTTTGATTAGTATATGTAATATAACAAGATTTGTGGTTTCGTGCTTCAAAATTGTGTTCAAGGAAAGAAAATTGGCCACCACCTTCGTCACCTTTTTGTTCTTCCACTTTCGTAAAATCTATACTTCGGGCATCAATTCGTGCAGGAGTTCCTGTTTTCATTCTTCCAACTTCGAATCCAATTTTCTTTAGTTGTTCCGAAATACCTTTCGAAGATCCTTCTCCTGCTCTACCCCCTTCAACCTGATTTTTACCAACGTGCATTAAGCCATTTAAAAAGGTTCCATTTGTAAGAATCACAGATTTTGCTTTAATCTTTATTCCAAGTTTTGTTACAACTCCTTTTATCGAAGTACCATCAATTATAAGCTCGGTAACTAGATCCTGCCATAGATCAAGATGATCAATGTTTTCTAAAACATTTCTCCATTCTGATGAAAAAACCATTCTGTCGCACTGTGCTCTTGGACTCCACATTGCAGGTCCTTTAGAACGATTCAACATTCGAAATTGAATCATGCTTTTATCCGTAACAATTGCCGAATATCCACCCAAGGCGTCTATCTCTTTAACAATTTGTCCTTTCGCTATTCCTCCCATAGCAGGATTGCACGACATTTGAGCAAACTTGGTCATATCCATTGTTACTAACAATGTTTGCGCTCCCATATTTGCTGCTGCTGCTGCTGCTTCACAGCCAGCATGCCCACCACCTACCACAATAACATCATACTCTGGCAACATAAATTTAATTTTGAATTTTTTGGAAAATTATAAAAGATTTTTAACTCTTTCTAAATATTCGTTTTCTTTTTGTTTCATTATTTGTTTTTGTTCTTCTGTTATATCGTCAAATCCGATTAAATGAAGAACTCCATGAATCATTACTCGATGTAATTCATCCAAAAAAGAAACATCAAAACGCTGAGAATTGTTCTCAACCGTATCAATACTTATATAAATATCACCATTAATAAGATTTTCCTGACAATAATTAAAAGTAATAATATCTGTAAAATAATCGTGATTAAGATATTCTTTATTAACATTTAGTAAGTAATTATCGGAAGTAAAAATGTAGTTAATTGAGCCTAGTATGCATTGCTCGTTTTCAATTGAATTGATAATCCAATTTCGAATTTTTATTTTGTTTTTTAGGGTAAATTGTACTTGCTCAGAAAAGAAAGTAATTGGCATCTATTTTAAACTAAATTTAATTTCAACTTTATTTCCACGTCCGTGGAATATTACATCATCGGCTAAATGTTTCATTAAATACACTCCTCTACCATGTATGTTTTCAATATTCTCAGGAGTAGTTGGGTCGGGCACATTGTAGAAATTAAATCCCGGTCCTTCGTCTTCAATAAAAATATAAATAAAATTAGAATCAACTTTAAACTCAACTTTTACAGTTTTTGTATCGTCTTCTTTATTACCGTGAATAATAGAATTATTTACCGCTTCAACAGTGGCAATTAATACCTTTCCGTAAATCTCAGAATTGATTTTAGCATCTTCAGAAACTTCATCAATAATTTTTTCAATTTTATTAATGTTTTCAATTTTTGACTCTATAGAAATGCTTTTTTCCATTTTAACAATTGTTGTTAGCACGTCAAATGTCTTTAGGTTATACAATTAACGGTGTATACTCAATTAATCAGCTATTTGTTACGTTTTTTTTATTAAAAATCAAATATATGCAAATTTTAGCTAAGTTTTATTGTTTTTTCAACCAGATTTTTGGATTTAAAGCTTTGGTTTCTTCATAAATCCCTAATTGAAGAGTTGACCCTTCTCCTCGTGTGCTATTATAAATATCACCAATATAAAACCCTTCTCTCACAACATCTCCCTGCTTAACTCTAACATTTGTAATGTTTGAATATAAACTTAAGTAGTGACCGTGTCGAATAATTATAGCCATGTTTTTTCCTGGTATTGCAAACACTTGCGTTACAACACCCTCATAAATAACTTTAACTTTAAGGTCATTCGTAGCACTAATTTCAATACCATCACTTTTTACTTTAACTCCTTTAAGTATTGGGTGTGCATGCTCGCCAAACTCTTGAATAATAACTCCACGATTAATAGGCCACTTTAATTTTCCTTTTGAGTCTTTAAATCCTTGCGAAATAACCTCTTCACTTGCAGAAAGAGTTTTGTAGGTTTTGTTTCCCTTTGCTTCACGAGCTATTAAATCGGTTATTGTCTTCTCTATTTTTTTTCTGCGTTTTTCTTCCTCTCTTATTTTCTTGCGCAATTCTCTTTCTTTACGTTTTAGGCGATTAACTTCTGTAGTCTTTTTAGTTTTTTCAGCAGTTAATTGTTGATTTTCCCTTTCCTTTCTTGAAAGTAATGAGATTTTATCTTCTCGTGCCTCTTTTAATTGTTCAATCTCATATTCTAAATTCTTTTGTGTTACCACAATTTGTGTAGCTTGCTTTTTTCGATACTCGCTGTATTGTTGGAAATACTTCATTCGTCGATATGCCTGATTAAAATCTTCTGCAGCCAATATAAACATCAGTTTATCGTAACTATTTCGATTTTTATATGCGTAATAAATCATTTTCGCATATTCTTCTTTCAACCGAACTATTTCACTTTCTAAGCGAGTGATTTCTATATTCTTTTCTTCAATATTTTTATTAAGTAAACTTATTTCAATAGTAATTTCTTCGATCAATTGCTGTCGCAGTCCTATTCGTTTATTTATGATTAATAATTTATTTAACCCCGACGATTTAGATTTTTCTGTTTTTTCGAGTAATTCACTTGTAAGCTTAATAGTTTCTTCGGTTTGATCTTTTCGCTTTTGAAGCTCATTTTTAGTTTGTGCAAAAATTTCCTTTTTACTAACGAATAAACTTAAAATAATTACTAAAGAAAAGATTAATACTTTACGCATACTTAGATATTTTTATAAAAATAGTTAATCTAAAGATTTTCGTTCGATTTTTTTCACAAGTTCGATGCTTGAATTTCCCATTTCCTTTGACAGCTCCCAAATCTCAAGAGCTTTATCTTTACTTCCGGTCCTGTATAATATGTCACCATAATGTTCAACAACAACGTCACTATCAATCCCTCCCAGTTCAATTGCTTTTTTTATATAAATAAGTGCATCCTGATATCGTTCTAATTTATACAATATCCAAGCATATGTATCTAAGAAAGTATTATTTTCTGGTTCAGCAACAATTGTTTTTTTACTTATCGATTCGGCATATTCAAGTTTCTCTTCACGTAATGATAAATAATAGCTATAATTATTAATCACATATAAATTATCTGGATCACTTTTTAATACAATATCAAAATAATAGTCAGATTGTTTATAGTCTCCATTTTCGTGACACGCTTCGCCTAAGTTTGTGTAAAAATCCATTTCCAATTCCTTAGCGTTTTCCGTTAATTTTAAGCCATTTTTTAAAACACCAATTGCTTCTTGTGATTTATTTAATCTATTAGCAGAAACACCCCGGAAAAGATAAAATAAAGCATGTTCTGGAAAGCTATCAATAGCGATTTGAGATTTTACATATAAATCATCAATATTATTATTGAAACTATAAATGGATAATAATTGCTCCCATAATATTACATTACCAGAAAAATTTTCTATAATATATTCAATTTCTTGTTGAGCATCTTTTAAATTATTCTTTTTAATTAGATAATCTGCTTGCAAAGTATAAGCATCCTTTTCTGTAGAATAAGCTTTTTTTAATTCATCGAGATGTTCTTTTATTTGTGTATTATAGAGATTAAATTCTTTTTTATTATTCAGAAACGAAACAAACACCATCACTTTCTGATCAAAGGGAATATCATTGTTCTGTGTTACTTTAGAAACCATTTTAAAGGCACTTTCATAATCCACTTTTCTTCTATAAAAATCAATAATAGACAATTGTCCTAAAGAATTTGTACTATCCAATTCGAAAAGTTTCTTATAGTTTTCTTTTGCCTTTAAAAACAAATTATCATTGATATACATTTCGGCTAATATTCCATAATATTGAGCTTCTCCAGGATAATGTTTAATTAATTTCTGGATTTCGTTGTAAGCCTTTGTTTTATTTCCCAATTGTAGAAATAAACGTTGTTTAGCAATCGATAAATTTTCATTTACTCCAGCTTTACCTTCAATATAATCGTACAACTCAACAGATTTTTTGTAGTTACCGGTTTTTGTGTATAAAGCAGCTAAATTGTAAGGGATTTCAATGTCATCTTTAAAATTTTCATGAAGATTTTCATAGACTTCTATAGCTTTTGGAAAATCATTTTTAATGATATATAATTTTGCCAAGCTTAATTGATACCACTTATTTTTAGTATTAAGCGCAACGGCAGATTTAGCATATTTGATTGCAACATCGTAATTTTGAGTAACCTCATTAATTTTTGAGATTTCAGACATTGCTGCATCACTCTGTGGATATAACTCCAAACATTGATAATATAGTGCAAGCGCACCATTTAAATCGCCTAATAGTTTTTTTCTATTTGCTTCGAGAAAAATATAATAATATTGCTGCTCTTTATCTTCGTTAAGTTCCTTTTGAACCTTCGCATTTGAACGTGATATTTCCTTCGTACTAGTACAGGATGATACTACCGTAATTAAAACAAGAATCATCCCTACAAGACCTTTTACCCTCATAACATCAATTTTTAATTTATTTTTAAACCTAACACAAAGAACGCATGTTAAGTTTACAAATTGTTGTTTTTAACAATTTTTAAGAAACTACTTTACACCAGTACTACCAAATCCTCCCGAACCCCGACTCGTCTCGTTCAAAACGTCAACATCACTTAACACAGCATGTTCATGTTTTGCAATTACCATTTGACAGATTCTTTCACCATGCTCAATTGTCACTTCTTCGTTCGAAAGATTTATTAAAATAACTCCTATTTCTCCGCGATAATCTGCATCTATTGTACCTGGTGTATTTAAAACTGACAATCCCTTTTTTAAAGCTAAACCACTTCGAGGTCGAATTTGGGCTTCGAAACCAACTGGCAATTCAATAAATAATCCCGTGGGAATTAAATTTCTTTCCAACGGTTTTAATGTTTTTGATTCATCTAAATTCGCACGTAAATCCATACCCGCAGAATGATCAGTACTATAATTTGGTAATGGATTGTTTGATTTGTTTACAATGTTAATTTTCATGTTTAAATATATTTTTCTCTTTTAAATAAGCTGTAGTTATAAATCCCAATAGCATAAGGGTATTAATACCAAGTGATATAATTTTATTATCGACTTTTATAATTCTACTAAATCCAAACATTGCAAATGCAAGAGTGAAATAGAACAATATTTTCTTAAAATCATATTTAATAAAATAATGTCGTGTGCTTAAATAATACGATACGCCTAACATTATGGCGTAGCTTATTAAACTTGCATAAGCAGATCCCACATATCCAATTGTAGGAATCAAAATAATATTCAAGACTACTGTTATTAATGCGCCAATTCCGGCGATTAAAATTCCATATTTTGTTTTATCGGTAACTTTATACCATATCGACAAACTAAACAAAATACCAAATAACAATTTTGCTACAAGCAGAATTGGCACAACACTTAATGCTCCCCAATATTTACTATCGATAAAATATTTCAAAATATCAATATAAAACATTACTCCCAAAAAGATGATTAATCCAAAGATTACAAAATAATTCATTACATCGGAATACAGTTTCTTTGCATCCGAACTCTCCGAATTTTTAAAGAAAAACGGTTCTGCTGCATACCGAAACATCTGAATAAAAAGCACCATTAAAACAGACAACTTAAAATTCGCCGCATAAATTCCCAATTGAGACATTGGATTTGGATCGTTAATCA
>Ga0209633_10006312_pt1 | contig 10167 bp, 11 predicted proteins | sample Cruoilmetagenom1_FD_187290 | JGI IMG/M metagenome (GOLD analysis project Ga0209633, IMG submission 187290) | Oil polluted marine microbial communities from Coal Oil Point, Santa Barbara, California, USA - Sample 1 (SPAdes) (version 2) | ecosystem: Environmental > Aquatic > Marine > Oil seeps ... | reverse complement strand
ATACAGAAAATGTAAATCCAATACTTTCTTTAAGCGTTTATAAAAATTGTCGTCCGGAATCCGATCACTCATCTGAAATTGAGTGAATAACTTTTCTTGATAATCTTTTTTTCCTTGCATAATACAAAATACACATTATCAATAACATAACCTAATAAATAACGCCCTCTTTATCTGATTTTATCACTGTTTTTTTATATCTTGTGCAACAGGCACAACGCCTATAATTCATTGTGGCTTAGTTGTCAAAACAAAAATATAAACTTAAAACAAAGGTCGGTGCTAAACCGAAAAAGTTAGGAAATAAAATCCCCAACTGCTCATAGCCAAGACCGTTGGGTGTCATTTAACAAAACCACCTAAAAAATAGATAAGATATATTAAAGATGAAAACCTTTGAACAAATTATACTTTTATTAGTTTCTGGACAAGGGCTATTGTTAAGTTTTGCCTTGATTTCCTCAATATTAAAGAAAAACTATTCAAGTTTTTTCTTGGGTATAATAACTACCGTGATTACATTAGAAATATTAAACATTTGGGGAATGAGAGCATCATATCATAGTTTAGAAAATGCCTTTCCTTTTTGGGTATTTGGTTCTTATTTATCTCTTCCACCAGCCTTATGGTTATTTGTGAAATTAAATACACAACCTACGTTTCAGCTTAAACCTAAATATTCTATTTTTTTCATACCGACCATAATTGAAATAACAACAGAATTATTTTCATTTTATTCTAATAGATTATTAAGAACAAATTACCAATTAATAGAGAATTCGTTTTGGTATACTTTGACTGAAATAGTACCTATAATTACTATGGTTTTAGTTCTAATCTTTTTTGTAAAAGAGCTAAATAGGCTAAACAAACGTCTAAAAAAAATGCCAATAGCAAAAAACAAATTTCTACAAACTTCTAAACTTTATATATTTTTTCTTGTTTTTTTTTCCTTGACACTATTTTGGTTATTAATTACAATTTTTAATTTTAAAGTCTTTATTGTTGTAGAAATAATTCTATTACTGTTTCTATTTGTACTTGGTTATATTGGTTATTTTCAGCCATCATTTTTTAATATTCCAAAAGTATTAAAAGCTGAAATAATCAAGGAAAAATTTTCTCAATATGATGATGAAAAAGAACTAAAAAGACTGAATACTCTTTTTGAAAATGAAAAAATTTACATTCAACAAAAATTATCAATAAAAGAAGTAGCTTCTAGACTTCATTTACCAGAACGGTATGTTTCAGGAATCATCAACTCTTATCATAATACTACTTTTACCTCGTATGTGAATTCTTTTAGAGTTGCAGATGTAATTGAACGAATTAACGACCCAAAAGAAAGTAACAAAACGCTTATTGGTATTGCAATGGAATCTGGTTTCAATTCAAAATCTTCTTTCAATAGTATCTTCAAAGCTACTACAGGAAAAAATCCATCAAGTTTTCTAAAAAGATAAACATGTCCAGAAACACGTTTTTGGACGTCCTACTTATGTTTTAAAGACAATTAAAAGGTTAAATTTTCATTTATTTGTCTTTTAAAACAACTTTATGAAAAATATACTAATAATATTGATTTTCCTTTTTGTAACACTAACCAATGTTAATGGACAAGAAAAATTTGCAGAAAACCCCTTAGAAGCAAAATTTATTACGGAAGATTTTGAAAGATTCTGGGAGGCATTTGATAAAATGGAAAAATCATCTAAAAATCCGTTTGATGACTACATTAATAATGCTTCAGAAGGTTTTAGTCCAATAGTTGGTTTTTTTTTAGACTCAAAAAAATTGTACAAGACTGTCAAGAAAAGAAAAGAAGATTATTTAAAATCAAGGAACATTTTAGATAGTTTAAGTGGAAAAGAAACGGAAATTATAGAAGCTTATACCAAAATGAAAAATTGGTATCCAATCGCAAAGTTCCCACCTGTTTATTTTGTTGTTGGAATATTTACATCTGGAGGAACAATAACGGACAATGGACTTTTGATAGGTTCTGAAAAAATGCAGGACTTGAATGGATTAACTGGTTTAGTTTCTCACGAACTTATACATTATCAACAAAGAATCGAGGGAAAAGATAATCTTCTAAAACAATCAATAATTGAAGGGAGTGCTGATTTTATCGGAGAATTGATTTCGGGCAAGCATATAAATATGGTTCCGTTCAATTATGGTAACGAAAATGAAAAAGAACTTTGCATTGAGTTTGTGAAGGTAATGAAGAAGAAAAATTATAAGGATTGGCTTTATGAAACTAGTGGAAAGGACAATCGCCCAAACGACTTAGGTTATTGGATTGGGTACAAGATAACTCAAGCGTATTTCGAAAAACAAACAGACAAGAAACAAGCTATAAATATCATTTTAAATATTAAAGACCCGATGGGGTTTCTTGAAACAAGTGGATACTTAGACAAGTATATGGAAAACTAAATACCAGCAAAAAAAAAACGAACCCTCAACCCTATGTATAATTAATTGCTTTGCTCTTGCCTACTTATAAAAGTCCTCAAATCCGAATATTTATCAGTATTGCATTCGTGTTTTTATTTGCTAAATTATGTGCTTAAACACGCAACTAACCAATGCAAAACGTTTAGCTTTAATATGACTGATCCTGAATAAAGACTACATAAGTCAAAGAAAATATAATTTATCCAGACCAGAACTTAAAAAACGCTGTCAAAATTCAATAGTTTCATCATTCAATTCAATTCTAAGTGCAATAATAATTGTTGTTATTACTAATGCTATTTGCCACCATATCCATTTAGGAATAGGAATCTTAAAAAAGTGTTTTATGATTTATATCATTGTTTAAATAACTGATAGATAGTATATTCAGTGTTCAAATCAAAAACTTAATACTAATGAAAACTATAACTTTTTTTTTCACTCTGTTCAATCGTCTTTTTTAAACGAGCAGAGAATGAAGGCAATTCATTCTAAAAAGCACATAGTCAAAAATTAATATCATGCATAAAGAACATCCAAATATCAGTATTTTAAAGAGGTTCAATCCCGCAAATCCCGAAACTTTGGCTGAGGTGTTAGCCAAAAATTTCGTTTGGCACTATATTAACCCGGAGCTCTCCGAGTTAGAAGGAGACTATTTCGGCCTCTCAGGTTTAACGGATTTCTTCCAAAAAATAGCAGGTCGTACTAGTGGTTCCTTTGTGGTAAATCCTATATCCATTTTTCCTATGGGAGATGAACTAGTCATCACACATGTTAAAGATAGGTTGTCACTAGGAGGCAAACCAATGGAGATTGATGCCGTTGTTGTGTGGTGTATTATTGATGGTAAGATTAAAGAAGCTTGGGATATAACTATTGTTCATACAGCAAAAATGATAAAAACTGTAAAGGAAAAAAAATTATGAAACTACTAGAGGTAACACCAAAAAATGTACAAACAGAAACTTTATTCTGCATAAAAGATACCAAAAGGCAAGGATTTAAAGATAAAATCAAGTGGTTTAAAAAACGTCAAAAGGAAGGCTTACAAATAAAAATTCTCAAAAGTGATGAAGACAAGATGATAGGATTTATCGAATTTGTCCCAGCAAAAAATGCATGGCGTCCTTTAGATGCTGATAACCATATGTTCATCCATTGTACATATATATATTCCAAACAGGAAAGAGATAAAGGGTATGGTTCAATGCTTATTGAAGATGCCGAAAAAGAAGCTAAAGCAAAAGGCATGGATGGTCTTTGCGTAATGACAAGTGCAGGTGCTTGGATGGCTAATAATACACTTTTTAAAAAAAATGGCTTTAAAGAAATTGAATCGAAAGACCGATTTGAATTACTAGCAAAGACGTGGAACAAGAATTCGAAAAAACCAAGATTATTGGATTGGCATAGTCAACAAAAAAAGTACAAAGGCTGGCATCTATTGTATGCAGACCAATGCCCTTGGAACGAAAAGTCTGTAGCGGCAATTCTAAACGTTGCGATAGATCACGATGTAGATTTAAAAGTGTCTAAAATAAATACTGTGGAAGAAGCCAAAATGGCACCATCGGGCTTTGGGGTTTTCAATCTATTGCATGATGGAAAGTTATTAGATGACCATTATTTAAGTGCGACAAGATTCAGAAACATTTTAAAGAAAGAACTCAATATAAAATGAAATACAATACAATCATTATCGGAGGAGGTTTAGCCGGATTGACTGCCGGAGCTACCCTATCAAAATTTGGCAAGAAAGTCCTTTTAATAGAGCAACACCACAAACCCGGAGGCTGTGCTACCACTTTTAAGCGAGGAGATTTCATCATTGAAGTCGGACTACATGAAATGTGTGGCTTACAAAAAGATGGGGCAATCTTGAATTTATTCGACATGCTGGATGTCAATCAAGAGGTTGAATTTATACAAGTACCTGAACTATATGCCGTACTTTCAGACAAAGAAAAGTTTGTATTTCCACACAGCTATGAAGCTGCAAGCAAGGCATTAATCAACAAATACCCTGAAGATAAAAAAGGAATCAAACGCTTAATGAAATTGCTTGCCGGTATACGAAAAGAAGGAGTCAAATTGCCGCGTACACCATTAAAAAGCAAGCTGACGTATCCGTTTATGCCCTTGTTATATCCGAATCTTGTAGAAGCATCTCGACATACGGTTGGGTCTTGGTTCGATAAGTATATTACCAATGAAAACGCAAAACTAGACCTGTTAGCACATATTGTTTATTGGGATGATGACCCTTATACATTCTCTATGTTTTATTACGGCTTGCCATTTTCCAGCTTCATTGGAAGTGGAGGTTACTTTATAAAAGGTGGTTCACAACAGCTTTCCAATCATCTAGCAGCATACATCGAGAAACATGGAGGTTGTGTTTTGTTGGGTAAGAAGGCAGAAAAGATCATAACCAAAAATGGGCAGGCAACCGGCGTTACCTTTAGTGATAGTTTTAATGAGCACTTAGACCCCGTTACCATTGCCTGTGATAATGTAGTAGCCAATTGTGCTATGCCCATAGTACCTGATATGCTCGATGAGCCTCATGCAACTTCGCTCAGACAACAAATCGCTGATAAAACCAATGCTTGCTCCTTACTAAATATTTATCTAGGCTTTAAATCTGATTTAGAGGTCTATGGTGTAAAACACTACTCTAATGCTTTTAAGGGAGATGATGTAAAGACTTTGAAGGACATACACCCTAACAATACAGGAGATTGGTCAAAACGTAGCTTCATCTTTGTAGATTACAACAAGGTAGATGCCCAACTTGCACCATCTGGCAAATCTGTAGGTGTGATCTGTTGTGCAGATTATCTGAAAGACTGGGATGGACTGAGTAAAGAAGACTACAAAGCAAAAAAGGAAGAAGTAGCGCAAATTTTTTTAGGCCGATTAGAAAAACAATTTCCGGGAATACGAGAAAGTATTGAGTATTACGAAGTTGCCACTTCGAAAACTATTAAACGATTTACCTCAAATACTGCTGGCTCAGTTTACGGTTTTAAGCAATCCAAAGAACAGTCGGGTACTAAACGCCTCAGGAATAATTTCTTGATTCCAAACCTCTATTTTGCATCGGCATGGGCGTTTCCCGGTGGTGGATTTGAGGGTTCGATAATGGCAGGATTTCTGGCTGCTTTGCAAATGAAAAAGGACAAAATATGGTCAGCATGTGATGATGCGAAGTATGTTGACCAAAGAATCGTTCCACTCTTGGAGCGTAAAAAAATAGATGACAAAACGTTAGAATTGAGTTTTGAAAAACCGACTAAATTTCAGTACCAAAAAGGACAATACAATATTCTAAACATCATGAAGCCGAAAGTAACCGAATTGGATTTACCTTATCGCTGGCTTCCCGTTATTTCTTCGCGAGAGGAAGAGAGCATACGGTTCCATATTGAATTGGATGGCAGCAGCTTTTCTAAAAGTTGCGAGGATATTGAAAGTGGTGATGAGGCTTTGATATTTGGTCCTATGGTTTGATTTTCGTATACCAACAACTAAAACAATATATTATGAAAGCAGCAATATTTTTCTCAGGTAAATATGGAAGTACAGAACAATATGCCAACTGGATTGGAGAGGCCACAGGATTACCTGTATTTGACATCAAAGATTCCATAGCCGATCCGTCAAAGTACGATTATCTTATATTGGGCAGTTCAATTATCTTTTTTAAGCTGACCATTCGAAAATGGGTAAAAGCAAATTTATCCAAGCTTAATGGTCGGTCAAAGCTCCTGTTTTCAGTCTCCGGTGCCGGACCAAGCGTTAAACTCGAAAGATGGGTTGCCAGTTCCTTTCCATCCGGTCTATTATCACAAATGGAACATGTGGCTCTTCGAGGCCGCTTAGACCATTCAATATTGAATTGGTGGTTTCGGAAGTTCATGTGGGTTGGTTCGCTTTTAAATCCTGATCCCGATGCCAGTAGAGATGAGCGCTATGGGTTTGATTATGTGGACAAAAAAACGATTGAACCAATTATAAAACTGATCAGAGAATTCAAACATAGTGAAGTGCCAGTGTAGTAATAACTGAAATCTAAGTTCTAAAAGAAATTTGAAATGTCCGTTGGAGTACGATTGTCAACCAAATTTCCTTTAGAAAGAAAGAAAAAAATGATAACAACTTTTAAAATTATTGCATTCATTTTTATTTGCATTTAGTTTTGCAACTATACCATATTAATATTAATAAAATCAAATATTATGAAAGATCAAGAAGTTTATCAACAGGCAAAAAAAAGAGTACAAGTTAAATTAGGGTTTAAAATTCACTTAACAGTTTATGTTGGAGTCTCCTTATTACTCCTTATTATCAATTTAAGTTCATCAAACGATTATCTGTGGGCCAAGTGGCCAATTTTGGGTTGGGGTATTGGAGTATTCTTTCACGGTTTGACTGCTTACGTATTTCCAAATAGCACAACAATTACAAATGAAATGATAAGAAAGGAAATGGAAAAGAACAGATAACGCATAGGTTAAAAAGGTGGCGTTTTCGAAATAGTTTTTGATTCACGAAATGGAAAAATTTTAATGTAAGGACACGGAAAATAAAATGTAACTTTAGACAAATAAAATTAACAATTTACTTTTGTATATATGCTAAATGGTAATTGTTTATTTAGCAACTTATTTTCCTAAGGAAGATCTGCAAATTACAACTTTAAAATAAACGTATGGCATTTAAGAAAACTACAAAATCAATAATATAGAATGGAAAATACACTTTTTGACTATCTTTCTAAATATATAAAATTAACTCATAATGAAAAGAAAGCAATTATTGATTTAGACATATTTAAACAATTCAAAAAAGGGACTCTAATTTTAAGGAAAGGACAATTTTCAGACTATGGTTATTTTGTAATCAAAGGTTGTTTAAGATGTTATTACATAATTGATGGAAACGAGAAAAATACGGCCTTTTATACCGAAGCTGAAAGTTTTGAACCTGTCTGTAAAATTGACAAGAAGGCATCAGAGTATTTTGTTTCTTGTGTAGAAGATTCAATACTTGTAGTCGCCAATTCTGAAATGGAAAAATCAATATTTGAAAAATTTCCAAAATTTGAAACCTTGTGCCGCATTTTGACAGAAGAATTATTGATCAAAAGCAAATCCGAATTTGATAACTTCAAAACTTCTTCACCAGAACAACGTTATTTGACAATGTTGCAAAAAAGACCAGACCTAATTCAACGCGTGCCTCAACATCAACTGGCAAGCTTTTTGGGTGTAAAACCTCAGTCGTTAAGTAGACTAAGAGCAAGAATTCTTAAAAAAAAATAAAAGTTACGTTTCATTTCTTAACTTAAGTGAACGTTTTGTAACTGATTGCCTTTCTAATTTTGCAATATCTAATAACAATTAATTAAATATATGCAGATTAAGATTATCGCATTTTGTTTGGTATTCATGCTAGCCTCTAATTTTCAATTAAATGCACAATACATTAAGCAAGACAACATGTACAAAAAATACTTTATTGGAAGTACATTTTTTTTATTGGGGAATTTAGCTACAACTAATAAACCTGATTTTGTTCAGCTAAATTTGGGCTATCGATTAACTAGAAATGATGTTGTATCTTTAGAGCTAAAAACTTGGAAATACGCTTGGTCGTTGGGAATACCTTATGGTACATCATTTGAAGTACCAGAAGAAAAATTTCCCGGATATATAAAAGAATACGGAGTAGCTTTAGCATATCAACGCTTTTGGTGGAAAGGTTTTTATACAGCCATTCATATAATGAATGCCAGACAGACTTTTGTGGATGACATTGATAATAAAATTAAAAATGGTTATCAGATGCTTAATACCTATCGTGTGGGTTATCAATTTAAGTTTTTCAATAAAAGGTTCTTCATAGAACCCTCTATCGCTGTAACTCATAGACCTATACAAACCAAAATGCCCGAGTCATTCGCTCAGTTGAATGATAAGTGGCCGAAATATTTTTTGGGTGAACCTGGTCTTCATTTTGGTTTTATTTTTTAATAATAGTGAAGTGCAATGAATAAATCTGAAAAATTTTGGAATAGATTATCAAAGAATTATGATAAACAAGCAAAAGACAAAGCTTACAAATTAATCATTGATAAAAGCAAAAAGTACTTAAAAATCAACGATATTATACTTGATATTGGTTGTGCTACAGGATTATATTCTGTTAAATTTGCTAATAATGTTAAAGAGATACAAGCTTTTGATCTATCATCAAAAATGATTGACATAGCAAATGATAAAGCAAGAGCAAAACAAATAGATAATGTGTTTTTTTCTCAAACAACTATATTTGACAAAAAGTATAAAGAGGCTTGTTTTGATAGTATATTAGGGTTAAATATTTTACTATACTTTAAAGATGAAAAGAAAGTGTTAAATCGAATAAGTAAACTTTTAAAACCAGATGGTTTATTCATTTCGTCAACAGCTTGTTTAAAAGAAAAAAGAAATCTTATCTCAGTTGTTTCAAGTAGATTGATATTTCTTTTGAATACTTTTAGAATACTGCCATACTTAAAATTTTATAAGATGCAAGAATTAGAGAATTTGATTTCGGATGCTGGGTTTAAAATTATAGAAACAGACATTTTAATAGACAAACCCGCAACTGAATATTATATTGTTGCTCAAAATATAAAATGAAAAAAATCAGACTACTGTTAATTGTATTATTAATTCTAAATTCATTTAGTTGTTCAGTGACCAAAAATCAAAACAAAGGAAATGTAGTTCCCGAAAATTTCTTTTATCAAACTGAATTTAAGACCATCAAATCTGTAATTGTTTTACCATTCGATATAAACGGAGTTTCTAAAAATTTCCTTTTCGACACAGGTGCAGATTATTCAATAATTCAAAGAGATTCCATAATTGGTAAAGCGGGAAATTATGGTGGAGCTTCTAATCGTAATATGAAACTTGGAAATGAAATTATATCATCTATAAAAATAGGTAGCATTGACTTCATAAATACGGTAGCATTAAATGGAGATATGATAGGTCTAAAGGAACAAATTCCTAATTTTGGTGGAATAATTGGACAGTCAATTATCAAGAAAGCCAATTGGTTAATTGATTATCCGAATAAGTCAATAAATATTTCTGACAAGAATTTATCGGACACAAGTTTTGAAACTATAAGAATAAAAAGAGAAGAAGGTGCTCCGTATACATATATTTCAATCAATGGAGTTGATTACAAAGTAATTATAGATTTTGGTTCATCATCTGAATTTAATCTACCAGAGGATTCTAAACTCGCTAAACAATTATTAAAACAATATTCTTTTTCTTACAATGAAAGAGACCGATATACACTTGGAGGACTTCAAAAAATAAAGGAAAAGGTTGGTATAGTGCCATTGATAACATTGGGGAATATGGACTTTAAAAACGTCAATACAACCATAAATGTTTCTAGTCAACCTAGAATAGGAATAGGATTTTTTAGACACTATAAAATCTATATCGATAACATTGACAATATTTATAAAATTAAAAAATAACATAGAAAATACTATTCACAATAACTAAGCGTTCGTGTGGTGCGAAGCACCCAACATGAACGCCGTGTTGCTCTATTATGGATTTTTCGTAAAGTTTATGTAATTGGGATAGTATTTTTTTAGCCGTATTTTTTCAATTTTGCTTA
>Ga0209633_10006311_pt1 | contig 10168 bp, 10 predicted proteins | sample Cruoilmetagenom1_FD_187290 | JGI IMG/M metagenome (GOLD analysis project Ga0209633, IMG submission 187290) | Oil polluted marine microbial communities from Coal Oil Point, Santa Barbara, California, USA - Sample 1 (SPAdes) (version 2) | ecosystem: Environmental > Aquatic > Marine > Oil seeps ... | reverse complement strand
ATTCTTGATTCCCTTATGCCTAAAAAAACCTCTTGCCAAAGGCAAGTTTGTCTCTTAATTGTAAAAGGGATTTGTCCAATTCCGGCTGAACCAATACAATCTTCACATTCCAACAAACTCCTACTACACCTTCTTCATTATTACCTAAAGCACCAATAGTTCCCGCACAATGTGTACCGTGAGAATGATCATCTATCGGATTGCTGTCGTTATTACAAAAATCGTATCCGTAAATATCATCGATTTTTCCATTGCCATCATCATCGACGCCCGGCGTCCCCTCGAATTCCGGTTGATTAACCCACATATTATCCGACAGGTCCAGATGATTGTAATCAATACCTGTATCAATTACAGCAACTATGACATCGCAGGCATCGGTGGCAATGTCCCAAGCCTCTGGAGCGTCAATATCAGCATCTTCCGTCCCACCGGTCTGACCTGTATTATGCATCCCCCAAAGTTGGGGGAAACACGGGTCATTTGGAAATGTTGAAATCACATGAACCTTATAATTTGGTTCTGCGTAGATAATCCCGGAAGTTTTGTTAAATGTTTTCAAGGCATCTTCAACTGTTAAACCAGAGGGTAATTTTACAACGCAAGCTCCCGGAACTATTTTGAAATTGCGCTTTATGGAAGCTCCGCCTAAGTCGGTTAGTATTTGTTGTTTTTCTACAGTGCTTCTTTGCGACCAATCGGATTTGGGCGCAAAACGAACCAGCAACTCGCCGGGCTTATATTCAGCATTAGCTGTTATTTTTGTAAAATCGTGATTAGTTGGAATAGAAGGATTCTTGAATTTCTGTGAGATTCTTGCATTACTTGGTACAACTTGAAAAATACTTGCAATTATCAATGAAATGATACAAATACACCTTATTTTTGACATGACTGCCCTTTCCGTAGCTTGGTAAAAACCAAAAACTATGAGATTTCATAAATCATACAGATGAATTATTTCGTTTGACTAATCGAATACAAATTGAACCCATACCCATTAACAAAATCAGGCTGGGTTCCGGCACAACGTCAAACTCCGTAGGTAGGCTCCGTCCATATCCAACAACTTCTCCTGCCACAGTATGGGTACCAATACCAAGTGGATATATATTCATTTCTTCAAGACCATGGACGCGCTCCCACATTTTAGATTCATACGGATTAATTGTAATATTCGAAATTACTTGCGCGAATACCTTTCCTTGGCTCCAATCAAAAACATCATTCATTAAATATGACGCATGTAAAGTATCACCAAAGTACAATATTACCGGATCAGGATTTGGGTTATATGCTGTAATTGATACAACAACCTCTTCATCCAATAGATATGTCAACTTATCTGTATCGACACTAATTTCGACAATATCTGCCCTAATGAATTTTGTTAATCCAAATAACAAAATTACCGCTATGATCGCTAAAGTAATTTTTCCCTTTTTCATGGTTTTCCCCTTTCAAATAAGATTATACAATACAGTCACTTTATCATACTTTGATTATATCAAAACTTCCATATTTTCGCAAGCAATGCATAAAATAAATGGGACATCAATCCACCTGATGCGCCAGACAGAGGTTCACCAGAACACCCGTTAGACACGCTAAAGCAGATGACGCCCCAGAACGGGGCACCAGCTTCTTGCGATGTCTAACGAACGCATATAAACTATCTGGTGAATTTCTGTCTAATTGCTCAAAGACAAAGTGATTTACATATTTAATTGTCTATCTGGCCGGTTTCCCGGCCTAATCGTTAGCTTACTTGCCTATATTACCTCCTGATTTAGCGATGTTTCATAAGAAATTACACATCCCCTTATAAGTCCAATAATAATGTACCACAAATTACGCTACTTGTCAAGGAATTTTTTAATTATTTTTCATTATCAGCAAAATCCCAACCATATATGTCATCGATGTATCCGTTTCCATCATCATCATAACCTGATGTTCCATTTAGCTCTTCTTCATTTATCCATATATTTTCAGACAAATCGCTATGATCATAATCAATACCAGTATCCAAAACAGCAACAATAATATCACTATCAGTGGCTATGTCCCACGCCTCCGGAGCGTCAATGTCAGCGTCCTCCGTTCCGCCCGTCTGTCCGGTATTGCGCAGGCCCCATAACTGAGAAAAGCATGGGTCGTTGGGAATATTTGATAGTAATACAATTTTATAGTTTGGTTCAGCATATAAAATATCGTCATTTCTATTAAATGCTATCAATGCATCTTTAACATTTTGGCTTGGAGGAAGTTTGACCAATGTCAAACCTCTAATTTTCTTAAATGTTCTTTTTATTGTCGCTCCTCCTAAAGAGTTCAATGTATTTTTTTTCTCGTCTATACTCCGATGCGTCTTATCCTCTTTCGGAGCAAACCGGATTATCAATTCCCCTGGTTTATATTTAGCCCCCGCAGTGATTTCTTCAAAATTATATCCTATTGGTATTTTGGACATCTTATAAATCTGTTTCTTGTCATTTTGTTCATTTGCCGCTGCACTAATTGTAATCAGAGAAATATTAAAGACCATCGTCATTAAAATCAGGCTTGTATAGAAAGATACGATACGCATAGCATCCCCTTTATGTAAAAATACGTTAAAATGAATTCTTCTTACAAAATAATTTTATAATTTGAGTTTTACCAACTATCTTTTCTTCTAAACCAAATCCCTAATAAACCGCTTGTCATCAACAATATTGAGATTGGCTCAGGAATAACTTCAAACGTAACAGGTTCGCTAAATCTAGCATCATCACCAACAAGTTCGACGGCTAACACTTCGCCTACAACAGAATGCAAACCAATATTCAGTGAGTAATCTTGCATCTCGCTAGGGCCATGCGTAAGTTCCCAAGTAATTGAATTGTAGGGTGTTAATGTATAAGTAAAATATGCAGGCAAGGTTGTCCGGCCTTCTGCCCAATTATAAATATCGTCCATTATATACGTTGCCTGTATATCTACGCCAAGAGTCAATATTAAATCTTGGTCATTCGGATTATGAGCAGTTATAGAAACCATTACCTCCTCTCCCAATTGATATATCGTTTTATCTGTTTCGACGCTGACTTCGATAATATTTGACATGGTTGTTTTTGGTAATCCAAATAACAAAATTACCACCATGAGCACTAAAGTGATTTTTTCCTTTTTCATGGTTTTACCCTTTCAAATAAGAATGTACAATACAGTCAATTCATCATACTTTAGTTATATCAAAACTCCCATATTTTCGCAAGCAATCAATTCGCAAAATAAATGGGACCTCTTAAACGAAAACCAATTGTTCCAGCAGCAAGCAACAAAAGTGTTGCTGGTTCTGGAACAATACCATCGATTACTAATACTGCAGAATCTATCTTTCCTTCAGGAGGTTTAACAGTACACAAATATAAAGGACGGATAACTCCGCAAAGCCCTACTTCTATGCTGGCTTCACCATCTAAAAGCGATGACCAGTCAACTTCGGTAAATTCCGAACGTAATAAAAACGGCTCTGGATCCGGTGATGTAGAACTTCCCCCTTGTACTTGTGCACGTCCAAAATAGTCATCTGGATCTGTCTCATATAATGTTGCCATGAACAAACCGTCGAGAGATTGAGTCGGCGTACCAGGTGGACTTCCGCATGGCACAACCAATTCAGCCGTAATTTCTCCCGACCAATCAATATATACATTTGATATCTCGATAAAAGTTGTCTCGATATCAAAATTTGTTTTCCAAGTCTGTAAATTGGAGTATTCTCCTTCGCAAGCCAATGGTAACTCAACAATCGCTGAACTGGCTATTTGAGATACCCAAAGAATTAATACCGTTACTAATGTTTTTTTTCTAAACATAACAAATCTCCTTGTATAAATAAGTTCCACAAAAACTTCATCACATACCAACTTACGATAAGAGATCAAATCGACACACAATTATCAATTTTTACAAATGGCCAAGGCTCCAAGAGACAATAACACCACAGCCGAGGGTTCTGGTATTATATCGATTCCAACGGGAACTTGAGTGTACCCATATTCTCCCATATTTGCATCTAAACCGCCAATAACAGTATAGGCGCCCAATTCAACCAGATTTCCTTCAGAGTTTTTCATGTCCCAAATGTATGAAAAATCCCTATTGTCGTTTGGTTGGAGTGTGAACGAAGTACCCATCGTCCACCATCCCGTTACAGCTTGAAAAACTAAATTCTCATTACTATTTTTTACCCAAAAATTCCATTCGGGGGTATATGAGAAGTTAAATGTGATTGCCTCGCTACCTATATTGGTTATTTCATAAAGCATCTCAACGTTTTCACCTAAATCATAAATGGATTTATCTGTCTGAATGTAATATTTAACATCGTCTTCAATTATGTAGTTAGAATTAACTGCAATTGCTTTTTTTGTTGTTTCTGATAAAGCTAATATCACAATTATTATCATCAATACAATTTTCGTTTTCATAATACACCTCTGTCAAAAAACATTATTACTTACCACCGGATAATACCGGACAATTACTCATATTTTTATTTCGCGGCATTTAAACTCAAAAGGCACCGCCGCTAATGCTCAACTTAGGCACGTCAGCCCACTACGAACATACGCTGGCAGTGCCCATACACTGGGCACTGACCATTGCGCAACCCGTAGTAACAAAAAAGACGTTTTTAAGTTAAGCTACTCACTGGTATCAGTGATTTTTTCTATTTAATTGTCTCGCTGAAAAATCAGCCGTTAAAAACACGGACCTCCTGCCCGAATCGGGCCAATTCAATTATAAACTGCTTCGAGATTTACTCCCATTTCACAAACCATTACTTAATACATTATACTACATCCGATATCTTTTTCAACAAAAATCTTTCTCTTATGCCCTCCCGGCGCCCTTTCTCGCGTAACATACTGGTATTAAAGGTGTTATCGCCACTTTTGCACCCGGCGAGACCACTTTTATAGGCTGTCAGAGTACTTTTGCAGACTGCGCAAGCACTTTTACAAGCTGCAAAACCACTTTTACAAGCTGCGCAAGCACTATTTCAGACTGCGCAAGCACTTTTACAAGCTGCATAAGCACTTTTACAAGCTGCGCAAGCACTTTTGCAGGCTGCGCAAGTGCTTTTACAAGCTGTTCGAGCACTGTTACCGGCTGTAATAGCTACCTTACGGGCTGCGCGAGCATTGTTACCGGCTGATATAGTGGTATTGCAGACCAACTAAACACAAATACAGTCCGTTCGAGCACTCATGCAGGTTAGCGAAATACTCCGCAAGCCTGCCGGGCACTTTTACAAGCTGCGCAAGCACTGTTTCGGCCTGCATAAGTACCAACACATCCGCGAGAGATGTCATTACATTAGCGCGGGACACCATTACATTAGCGAAGGACATGGTTACATTAGCGAAGGACATGATTACATCCGCGCGGAACACAGTTACATCCGTGTTGGGTGCAAAAACAGACTGTTTTTTTTGTGTCAGATGTTCGCAACTCGTGTCGCCGGGTCGGACCAGGGGCCGAACTCGTTACCGCGGATGGCGCGGACGCGAATCCAGTATTGCTGTTTGGCCATCAGGCCCGCGATTTCGTATTCGCTTTCGCTGACAGCGGCGTTGCCGATCTGTTGCGTCATGGCCGAATCGGTGTACCATTCGATCTGATAGGCGGCCGCGCCTTGTTCGCTGTCCCAATCGACAAAGACCGAGGCAGGCGAGGTGCCGTCCTCGACCTTGATAATGACAACCTGTTCCAGTGGTACGGATTCACGGGTCGTTTTCTTGGGTGTCAGTCCGAAATTGTTTTTCTCCGGCCCACCAGCACCGTAGAGACCATCGGTTACCTCGTCGATCCGTTTCATAGTATCGACGCCCTGATCACGATGTGCATAGAGGTCGGCACGTGCCTGGGCGAGTTGCGCCTTGAGACTATCGACCAGAGTAATGGCATTGTTAATGTTGCTTACCATAATCTGGACATCCACTTGTGTCGGCGCAGTTATTGGCCAGTTCGCTTCTGCGCCGATGCCCGAAGATGCCTGAAACAACTGGTCGCGCAACTCGCTCGGTTTGGTCGGTATCCTTCTTTTCGCCATAATTTGGTGGCTCCTTTCAATTTGGTATGATTGACCTGACTTTTACCCAGTAACACAACGGCAAAGTAACCCGACATGGCAGCCAAGTCAACAGATTTTATGAGAAAAATCTTGTGTTATGGCTTTTCCATAGAAATTCAGTTGATAACTCCGCAATCAGGCGGTATTATCACAGTTTCGCGAGATATAGGTGATATGCGTAAGTGTCCGGTTTATAAGAGGATAAGCGATGGTACACCCATCGTGTTCTTTCAGACAGGACCGGTTTTTAGAGATACTTTTAAGAAAACACGAGGTTTATTATGATTAACATTACCAGACGAAGTTTTATGATGGGAACCTTAGCCGCAGGTGCTGCAATGGCACTGCCGCGAAGTAGCTTCTCGCGGGTCCGTGGGGCCAACGATGATGTCCGCGTGGCAGTTGTGGGCCTTCACAATAAGGGGAAAAATCATATCAAATGGTTTCGCAAACTCCCCGGTGTGCGAGTAGTGGCGATCTGCGATCCTGACAAAAGTATTCTGGATCGCGAGGTTAAGTTGTTCACAGAGCGTAAAGAAAAGGTCGATACTTACGTTGACTATCGCAAACTGCTGGAAGATAAGAACATAGACGCGATTGTAACAGCGACACCGAACCACTGGCATGCCCTGATTACAATTTGGGGCTGTCAGGCGGGCAAAGATGTATATGTTGAAAAACCGGTTTCGCACAATATCTGGGAAGGCCGAAAGATGGTCGAGGCTGCCCGGAAATACAATCGGATTGTCCAGACCGGCACTCAGAGTCGCTCTGATGAGGGGCTGGCAGAAGCGATTCAGTACCTGCAGGAAGGGAATCTGGGAAAAATACTCCTGGCCCGCGGCTTCTATTACAAACGGCGAGACGGTATCGGTAAGGTAAATGGCCCGCAGCCGATCCCGGAGTCGGTTGATTACAATCTCTGGACGGGACCTGCGAAAATGGAACCCCTGATGCGAAAACGTCTGCATTACGACTGGCACTGGGTGTGGAATACGGGAAATGGTGAATTGGGCAATAACGGGGTTCACTTTATCGATGTGTGTCGTTGGACACTGGGCCAAAACAGGCTGGCGCCGCGAGTGTTGAGCATCGGCAGCCGTTTTGGATTTAACGACGATGGCCAGACTCCTAACACACATATCGTATTTTTTGACTACCAGCCGGTGCCGATTATCGCCGAGATACGCAATCTGCCAAGAAAAAAAGGCGACAAGGCGATGGATCACTATAAAAATGTTCGTGTCGGTCCGTTGATTCAATGCGAGCACGGCTACTTCGCCGGCGGTTGGGCTTATGATAATAACGGCAAAAAGATCAAGCAGTTCTCGGTCAGCGGTGGAGGCGATCACCATGCCAATTTCATCAAAGCAGTACGCAGCCGTAAGGTGGAAGACCTGAACGCTGATATTCTCGAAGGACATCTCTCCACGACCTTGTGCCACATGGGTAATATTTCGCATCACGTCGGTAAAGAAAGTCAGCCCAATGAAATAGTCGAGTCGATCAAGGGAAATAAGGAAATGACAGATGCCTTCGAGCGATTCCAGGAACATTTGCGGGCTAATGAGATTGATGTCAACAAGACACCCTGGACGCTCGGTGCGTCTCTGCAAATGGATAGTAATAGAGAAAGATTCGTCGGTAAGTTCAGCGAACAGGCAAATATGCACCTTCGGCGGGAATATCGCAAGCCGTTCGTAGTGCCGGAACAGGTGTAAGAGAGTTGTGAGTGGTGGGTTGTGAGTTCGCCTCGGCGGATGCCTACGGCACGATGGTGAGAAAGAGGAAAGAGAATGGAAGAAGAGTTGAACGTCCAACATTCAATCCCGACAAGTCGGGATCGAATCAAAGAAATAGTGAATGCAGAATAAGGAGAAATTAAGAAATTAGAAGAGAAGAAAAATAAATTGAACAGAAGGTAACGAAGGAAGAGAAGAAGAAAAAAATGAGGAATTAGGAAACCAGAATGACGAATTAATGACGAGGTCCCAATGACGAATAATAAATTGAAAAATTAAGGAGACAGCTTGTGGCAGATTCGACCCCAACTTCCAATAACGAAAAACGACCGCCGTGGTGGCGTTCGATTGGTCCGGCTCTTATTACGGCCTGTGTGGTTTTTGGGCCGGGCAGCCTGCTGATCAGTTCCAATGTCGGAGCGAAACATGGTTACGAATTGCTCTGGATGCTGATTATGACCGGAATCCTTATGGGCATCTATATGACCACGGCGGCACGTATCGGTGTAGTTGGCGGAGCGACCCCCTGTACTTTGGTGGCTGAACGTCTTGGCCGTGTCGCTGCCGCGGTTATCGGTATTAACCTGTGTTTGATCTGCTCGGCCTTTCAGTTTTCCAATAACCTCGCGGTCGCGGCGGCTGCGGAAACACTGGTTCCGAAAGTAGGCGCACAATGGGTACTCTTCGGGCTGAACGGTCTGATTATCATTTTTCTTTTTGCCGCCAAGCAGATATATCGTTTTCTTGAGCGGAGTATGAAGTTTATGGTGGGGATAATACTGGTCTGTTTCCTTGTCAATCTGGTACTGGCAAAGCCGGATTTGGCTGGGATAATAAAGGGTTTTATTCCGGGGCTGCCGGAGGGAATTTCGCTGGGGCTGCCCAAAAAAATCGAAGGCAGTATTCAGGACCCGATGCTCCTGATAGCTTCACTGTTGGGAACCACTTTCTCAGTAGCGGCGGCATTCTTTCAGGGCAATCTTGTTCGAGAAAAAGGTTGGACGATTAAGGATTACAAAAACGGGATCGGTGATTCCATTGCGGGTGTCTGCATTTTGACTGGTATCAGCGCAGTCATAATGATAACCACTGCTACAGTCATCCTCGGTAAGCCGGCAGACAACATCGGTGTTCTGGCCCAGTCGCTGCAACCGCTACTCGGTTCGACAGCGCATATAATTTTCTGCGTTGGCCTTTTGGCAGTTGCGATGAATCCGTTTCTTATAAACGCGATGATCGGAGGCAGTATGCTGGCCGATGGAATCGGCAAACCGGCGAAAATGGGCGATCCGTGGTCCCGCCGATTTACCGTTCTGGTTTTACTGGTCGGTATGGTCGTGGCTATGCTGGCGTTGAATACGGGAGAAAAACCGGTCAAGCTCATTATCTTCGGCCAGGCGCTTACGGTAATCGGCAATCCGCTTATGGCGGCCACGCTGCTATGGCTGGCCAACCGGAAAGATATTATGGGCGATCGGCGTAACACGCTTTTACTGAACATTCTTGGTGGGGTGGGCCTGTTGGTTGTTATATTCATGGCTGTAAGGGTTTTGTGCCTTTTGGTACTCAAGTTGAGTTGACCTGTTCAGAAGTTTGACAAGTATTATGGTTTGCTGCAAAAAAAGTATTTTAGGTGTTTTATTTTGCGGTCTGATTTTTTCCTCCGCCCCTGCCGAGGTTGGTAAATCGGAGGAGATGGTCTTAAATCCGAATTTATCCTCTGTCAGGCAAGGGGATATGCCGGACAATTGGACTGTCTGGAATCCTGTTTTTAAAAAATCGGCTTGTGTCATACGGCCTACATCAAATGGACTGATGTTCGAGGCGCCCGGCAGGCCACACGCGGTCGGCGGGGTTTTTCAACACATAAAAAATATCAAAGGCGGACAGCCCTACCTGATTAAAGCAACCTGCCAATTGCAAAACATTCCTGATCCCTATCGCTCTGTCTATGTTCGAGTGAATTGGACCAGGGGCGGTAAAACGACACATCCGGCGGGCATGCTGGTAAGAGGTCCGATTCTCGATGGGCAAACGGCTTATTTTAAAGATGTTCTTACCGCTCCGGAAGAGGCCGACGGCACCAAAGTTGCGCTGGATATCAGATGGCTCCAGGGGGGTACAGTGCTCTTGAAGCGGGTCAGTATGCAACCAACGACGGCACCCAAACCACGTAAGGTTAAGATTGGTACCGTGTATCTGCGACCGAGGCATAGCACTACTGAAAACAATCTGAATCTTTGTTGTAAGCAGATTGATGACGCCGGCAAACTGGGACTCGATATCGTTTGCCTAGGCG
>Ga0209633_10006309_pt1 | contig 10169 bp, 9 predicted proteins | sample Cruoilmetagenom1_FD_187290 | JGI IMG/M metagenome (GOLD analysis project Ga0209633, IMG submission 187290) | Oil polluted marine microbial communities from Coal Oil Point, Santa Barbara, California, USA - Sample 1 (SPAdes) (version 2) | ecosystem: Environmental > Aquatic > Marine > Oil seeps ... | reverse complement strand
CTCACGGACAGTGCGGATGAAGCCCCTGAGGGCGAAGGGCCCGGAGTCAATTGTGTTAAGATTGTACTCATCCCTGAAATAGGTTTCATCAATCTCATCAACAGCCCCGCCCTCTGCATCATGGATGATGTATCTGAAACGGGTTTTTTTTTCGTCCGAAAATTTCCAGGCAATGAGACTGCCGTCTTCTTTGTGAATATACTCGACTGGTTCCCATCCGGGGTGTTCGGCTGCGAAACTGTAATCAGGGATCGAAAGACTGAAGCTGTCCAGCTCACCGGCGGTCAGCTCTACAACCACCGGCCCTGCACCCTCAGCATCATCAGCGGAAACCCCCAAATCAAAGAATCGATCTCTGTAGAAGTGAAACCCCGCCCTGTTTTCATCCGCATATACGGTTCCGACGGTAAGACCGCCGGTTCGCTCAAGATAATCTCTGGTGAAACCTCTATCGGGATGAATAAACTCGAAACCATCTGATTTGAACAGAAGAGGATAACCTCCGTTTACAGCAATTACGGTCCCTGCGGGGGTATTAACAAAACCCGCGGGACGCAGCTGTGCAGTCCATGGTTTAAACGTCCTTTCAGGCAGGTTCGCAACAGCCGCTGCAACCTCATCTCCGCCAAGACCGCGGAACTCGATAAGCTCCGGATAGCCGTCTGCCAGGTAGCTGAGCCGCAGACTGCCGGCCCAGGAAGAAAAAGCCGCTTCCTCCAGAGGAGCGGCGATGAGTAATTCAAGTGAAACGGATATAAGCAGAAAGAAGGTAATTAATATTCTTTTTTTCAATGCAGTCGGCAGCTTTATTTGAGATTAATGGTTTCAACCATGTATCTTATACTCGGGCCGACGCCGTCCAGCATCTCTTTCTCTACAACGAAAACAAGTGACTTTTCATCGGGAGCAAACATAACCTGTTTAATTCGATATTTAAACACGTCATCTCTCTTATAATCGGGCAAGCCTAGTTTATAGGTTCTTGTTGTTAATGTCTTGTCTGTTACAGTAAGATCAATGTGGAAAGATGCGCTGGGGTTTTCATCGGTTCCGAACTGCTGCTGAATTAGAGAAACCTTGTAGCTTCCCTTATTCTTAAAATCCCGGAATTCAAGAACATCCTTCGGATCGGCACCATTAATCAGCAGATAAACAATGCGGCCCTTATCGAGATGATTTATATCAAAGCCTTTAACTGTATCGTGATTATCTTTCAGGAGATTGTATAATGCTCCGCTGCCGTCCTGTCCGGGCTGGATATCAGCCGAAAATACTTCCTTGAAAACACCATCCTCTGCGAAGCGGTTCTCAGATACCTTTACGGTATAGATCTCCGCGTATGGGTTTGAGCTTTTATATTCAATACCGTAGAGACCAAACATGAAGTATTCAGAATTATCTGAAAAACCAAGATTTACATATTCAGCCACATCTCCGGCAGAAACAGAGAATGAGCATAGTATTAATATCAGGACAAGAACTATTTTTCTGTTCATTACATGCCTCCATATAGTTTATCGAACATTTTTTTACTTTTCTATAGTAAAATTATTCAACGATATTTATAATAATAGTATGACTTTACGTCTTAGAAACACATTACTGATATCTCTTGCATTTGTTTCGGCGGCAGGTCTGGCGATAATTGCACGAACGATTGTATTTAATGAAAATATCACTGGCGCTTATCTGCTCGAATGGCTTCCGATGATAATTCTGAATCTCTTCGCAACCATTACATGCATCATCATATTCTTCACATTCAGAAACACAGCCTCTTCAGAGATATTCTTTTATTATATTTTTATATTTTCCTTCATTTTCGACATATTCCGCTTCAGCCATCTGCTTACTCCCGCCTTTCCGATTTTTACTGTTTATCCGATGGCTGCTACCCGTCTTGCATACTACGGAAGGTTTGCGGGAGCCCTCTCGCTCTTCAGCGCCGGCTTATTTACAACGGGTCTTGAATATCAGCGGATGAGCATCACCTCATTGATTATCCTTGTGCTGCCGGCTGTACTCGTAATCGTCCTTCCTGTCGATGTAAGCTCATCAGTGCCCGGAGGGACCTGGGAAATAGGTCGTTTTCATGAAATTACAATAGCATTATCATTGCTGCATCTATTCGCGATACTGAATTTTTTAATTGCAGGACAGAAAAATGAAAGCCGGGAGTACCTGATTATTGCCGCAAGCCTGCTGACGGCAATATGCGGTCGTGAGCTGATCTTCTATTTCACGGGATGGGTTCCTGCCGCGGGGTTCATCCTGATGCTCGGCGGAACTATTTCATTCGGGCTGAGAACTCATAGATTATATCTGTGGGATTAAAAAAACTATATCAGTATCAGCGCTACAAGCCCGGTACCGACCGGAATCAGAAGATTATCAACATCTTTGATAGGAACAAGTTCAATAACCGCAGCTGAAACCGCAACAGAAACAGCTGTCGACGTATTCGATGTAATGGCCAGGGTGCTGAAGTAAACCGCTACTGCACATGCAAGAGTTCCTTCGAGAGTCTTTTTACCGAAACCGGGAAGCCTGATTTTACCGAAGAGTTTTCCGACAATACTGGCTGCGCTGTCGCCGAATGCAAGGGCATAGATTGCAACCGCCGCCGCGGCAGACGGATACAGCAGCAGTGCAAGCATTGCACCTACGGCAAGGGAGACCGGACCGAAGACGAAACCGCCCTCATCACGCTTTCTTGCTGCGGCTGCTGTTATTCCGGAAATAACTGCAACAGCCCTGCCGTTTACACGGTAGGTTTCACAGATAGAGTAGGCGATAACTGCCGTGCCGAGCATGAGAATTGTTGCAAGTATGTTTATTGAAGCCGCCGCCGGAACCAACGCGACCATCATATGAATGCTCTTCCTGAATAATTCAGTCCGAACCTCATCATAACTAATCTGTATATTTTTTGTTTTTACCGCAGTACGAATCAATCTGCTGTCACTCATTAACGGAACAACTCCCAAAGAATAATTTCCCAGTGGAAACAATATGCAAGATATATGCCAAGTATGAGTTAATGTTTAAGATAAATAAAACAATGCGGTGTAAAGAATTAGCCGGGCAGTGTCTGGAAAGTTCAAAAAGGATGCAAAACTGTATGAATTTTCATACAAAAACTTTCAAATTTTGCAATGGTTTTCTAAATAACAGCCGGAGAGAAACATGTATCGCTGCTCCTCTCCAGCATGATTATAGCACGCAATCAGGCCTTGTCAATTTTTTCAGCAAGGGTATCAACTATCCCGCTGAGAATCTTCACAGCCTCAGATTCAGGATGAGTAAGAAACACATTCTGGCCCTTATCCTGAGCTTCCATTATGTTCTGATCGATTGGAATTCTCCCGAGGAAGGGAACTTCCAGTTCTGTCGCAGCTTTTTCGCCGCCACCGTTACCGAAAAGATAATGTGTTGATCCGCAATCCGGGCAAACAAATCCGCTCATGTTTTCAATAACGCCGAGAACAGGGACATTGACCTGTTTTGAAAAATTGATACTCTTGCGTGAATCAAGAACGGCAACCTCCTGCGGTGTGGTAACAATAACGCTGCCGTCAATTTCGGGTATGAGTTGGCAGACTGAAAGCGGTTCATCACCTGTTCCCGGAGGAGAATCGACGATCATGAAATCGAGTTCTCCCCAGTTTACATCGGCGAGGAGCTGCTTGATGAATCCCATCTTAAGCGGTCCCCGCCAGACTATAGGAGAATCGGCATCATTACCGGCCATCGCAAGACTTACAACCTTCAGGTTATCTTTTGAAACGGGGGCCTCGATGCCGTCATCGTTCTGATACAGCATGTCATCGTCCATACCAAGCATCTTTGCAACATTAGGCCCATGAATATCGGTATCCATAAGCCCCACTTTATAACCCTTTGCCGCAAGCGCTCTGGCAATGTTTACCGAAACGGTTGATTTACCTACACCGCCCTTACCGCTCATTACTACAATTTTATGTTTGACGAGCTTCATCCTTTCGGCTAAGCGTTCGTCCTGTTCCAGTTGTTCTTTTGTTTTCATATTCCCACCTGATTAATGATGATTGTGACCGCAACCGACGGCTCCGCCGCTAAGCGTGCCGTTCTTCATTTCCTCGAGGGCTGCCTCGACACTTCCGCTGACCGAACCGATTACATCAATTCCGCGGCTCTGAAGATTCTGGATCGCGCCTCCGCCTATTCCGCCGACTAACATTATCTTTACATCCTTCGACGCAAGAAAATCGGGAAGCACCGCACAATGCCCTCCGGGATTTTCAGCATATTCCACATCTTTAACGCCATCTCCGTCGACTTTTGCAAAGGTAAATCCCTGGCATTTCCCGAAGTGTTCCGAAACCTGTCCGTCAAATGTCGCCACTGCTACTTTCATTTTCGTTCTCCTGTTTCTCTTTCTTTCTGCAGTCCGGACAAATGCCATGAAACTGCACAATATGTCTATTTATCTTGAATCCGTGTTTTACCGACAGCACCGATTCAACCTTCCGGTAAAGTTCGCGCTCGTCTTCAATAAAATCCGAATATTTTATAACCTTGTAACACCGCTCACATACAAGCTGATGGTGATGTTCTGCCGTCTGATCTTCGGTGACAATATATCTTGCCCGGCCTTCCCCGAAATTATACCTGTTTACAATCCCCATCTCATCAAGAAGAACCAGAGTCCGGTAAACCGTTGCAAGCCCTATTGCCGGGTATTCTTCTCTGATTATCGAGTAAATCTCCTCAGCACTCAGATAGCCTTCGGCGGCTTCAAGCACCTGCGCGACAAGCTGCCGCGGCAGTGTCATCCTGAGTCCCCGATTGCGAATCCCGCCCTCAAGCTCCATACAGCAGGGAGATCCGCCATGTTTCATTCCCGGCTTCAATCGGGCCCTGGCCCCTTTTTCAGCAGAATCACGCATTTGAGAGAACCTTGGTACAATGCAAATTGATATTGATAATCATTATCAATAATATACAAAAAAAAAGAACCTGAGTCAAGTATTCAGGCTCTTATCCGTTGAGATGATCTACTGAGGAAATCAGGGCGTTTCTGCTGAAGGGCTTAACCAGCCAGTCAGCAGAAACCTCAAATCGGTTCAGATCACCGAAATCTCTCTCGAGTTCAAGCTTCATTTTCTCTGAAACAAGAAACAAAAATGAGATTTCCTCACCCCCGAGCTCCCTGAGACGTTCCAGAACCTCTGTCCTTACGTCTATTTTTATATCCATGTCAGCTATCAATAATTTTACACGATGATGTTTGAGATAATCTTCTATCCAGGGCAAAGACCCGGAGCTGATAAAATTCAGATGATCCCGGAATACATAGTCAATATCCCCTATCAGGGCGTCTGAATCAGAAAAGATTACTATGGGATCAGTATTCAACTACAGAACTCTCTTCAGCTCTTTTATCTGTGCGGATTCGCCCAGCTTTGCTATTGCCTTGTTCTGAATCTGTCTTACCCTTTCACGGGTAATATCAAACATACGGCCGATATCTTCCAGGGTTTTAACACCTGCTTTAGTAAGACCGAATCTGAGTTTTATTATTTCCCTTTCACGGCTAGTTAATTCATCGAGAGAATACTCGAGTATTTCTCTGATATTCACCCTGAAAAACTTCTCGAAAGGCTCATAGAACTCATCACTGGCAATCAGCTCGGTTAGGCTTGTTGAATTTTCATTGTCAACCGAGATATCGAGCGATGTTGTATCACCGGTAGACGACAGGATGGTTTCAACCTTCTGCTCAGGCATATCCATGTAGCGGGCAATCTCGACAGCCTTCGGCTCCCGGCCGATGTCCTGTGTGAGCTCGCGGGATGCCGAATAACACTTACGTGCTGAATTGAGTACATGAACAGGTATTCTTATGGTTTTCCCTTTATCGGCTATCGACTTTATTACTGCCTGCTGAATCCACCACGTACCGTAGGTTGAAAACCTGCAGCCTCGTTGGTAGTCAAAGCGTTCGACAGCCTCAATCAAACCGATATTGCCTTCATTTATCAGATCGATGAGATTGAGTCCCCGATGCTGATATTTCTTAGCTATTGATACAACAAGCCTTAGATTGCTAGTCACAAGTTTATCGCGGTTAAATCCGAGTTCTTCCTCGCATGAAACCGCTTTATCAGAGTATGTGTCGTAATCAATTTCGCCGAACTGGAGCTTTTCTTCAAGCTTCTGGAGCCGTATCTTGGAGGTACTTAATCTTAAAGCAATTTCCAGTTCTTCATCGCGCGACAGGAGCGGATAAGCTGCAATCTGTTTCAGGTACAAAGACAGAGAATCGTGATCTCCGCTCAAGGTTTCTTTCTCAACGTCTGGTTCTATTATCATAGCCTTTTCCATGCATACGATAATGACATAGTTGAGTCCCGCGCATAATCAGGCATTCTTGAAACTTTACATAAGTACTAATACTATATCCGCTATAGGGGAATCCCCTATAGCGGGCCTGTTATTTAATACTCTTTCGTTTTTTTCTGATGGCGTTCTTATGAGATGCTGTTCCTGAGCTTTGCGGTTTTGATGGCTGTTCAACGGATGGAAAACTGCCGCCGGTCTGCTTTTTTCGGATAAAATAGAGAAGCACACCACCTATAATCATAAGCAGGCAGAGAATCTGTCCGGTGGAGAAATTCAGAAAAGAACTGAATAGTGCCGGGGTGGGCCCGGCATCGCCGAACTGCAGAACAAATCCAAGGTCGCGATCAGGTTCGCGAAGATACTCAATAAAGAATCTGACGAGGCCGTAACCAATCAGATAAAAACTTATTACCGCGCCGTGAAATTTCTTACGGCGTTTAATGATGAACCAGAGAAACAACCATAAAAGAACACCCTCGAAAAATGCTTCATACAGCTGTGACGGATGCCTGGGCAGGTTAACGAGTCCGCTCTGCGGAAGTTTCATTTCAATGGAGGCGGCAAGCTCTTTAACCCAGTCGGCACTGACCGGAAACCTCTGCGCATGCGGAAAGATCATTCCCCAGGGCTTTACGGTAACCCGGCCCCAGAGCTCCCCGTTGATGAAGTTGCCCAGCCGTCCGAAGGTATATCCGAGGGGAATACCGGCAGAGAGGATATCGGCAAAATGAAACCAGTCAAGCTTCTTCACCCTGCAGAAAATGACGGTGGCAATAACAGCGCCTATTACGCCGCCATGATAGCTCATGCCCTGAAGACCGGTGAATCGGCCGCCCCGGAAAGGCCAGAAGATCAGCCAGGGTCTGGTGATATAATAATGTGAAGGATCGTAAACAGTGGTTGCAAGGATCCTTGCACCGAGCAGCAGACCTATTATCGCCCAGAAAAAACAGTTCAGGGTATCATCCTCGGTGAAACCGAGAGTCTTCTGCTTTACCTGTCTCATCATCAGCAGATAGGCGATGGAAAAGGCTATAAGATACATCAGACCGTACCATCTCACAGGAAATCCTGGAATAATCTCGGGCTTCAACCACTGTGGAAAATTAATATATGCAAGCATCATTCCTCCTTATCCGATTCAACGCTGTTGGAAACAGGAACCTTTTCGATCATACCGGTCTCCTGATTAAAGATTATCCTCAATGATTTCTCATTCTGCGTGATCTCCAGCGTTCGTCCGTGACTTTCAAAAACAACCCCGGGGAAGACCTCCCCCCGAATCAGAACCTCACCGGGAAAATGCTGCTCAAAACGTTCCTTAAGGGCAAAGACCCTCATCCCCCGTTTCTCGAGGATCTTCATCAGCTTGACTTTCTCGGTTCTGAGAACTGACAACTCTCTGTTCTTCCCTTCGCGTTCAAGAAGTCTCATCTCAGGCTCAACCTTTACGAGCCGGGCTTTAAGCTTGTTTATCTCGCGCTCTTCGGTCTCGATTCTGTCCGAAATGAGGTAGTCCTGCCCGAAGGAGACCTCGGTGCGGGTACCCGAGATCGAGCCTATATTCGCGGCTTCAGCTCCCTCGCGGGCCTGGATGCGTCCTCCAACGAGGTAGCCCTTCTCGGACACGAGCTTAAGCCTGCCGTTGCATTTGACCTTACAGCCGAAAATGGCGTTCTTTACAGATATATTGTTTACAGCAAGCAGGGTTGCTCTTTCGGCAAATGAAAGCTGAATGGAATCCTTGGCCCGCAGGATGGCCTTTCCGCCGCCTTTGATTCCCTGGGCGACCATAATTGTTTTTTCAGCAGACAGAAGCGACATTTCGGAATTCATGCCGATGGCAATATTTCCTCCGGCCATGACAAAAAAACCACTTCGGACATTTCCTTTCACGTTGACATCACCGCCGAATTTGACATTTCCGGTATTGAAGTCGACATCACCCTTTATGAAGAGGTTTTCCTGGATTTCTATCCTGTTGTTTTCATACAGCAATCTGCCCGCTTTTTCAGCGACAATGTAGATTGTACCGTCTTCGGCCCTTTCTTCCTTAACGTTGCTGCCTATCTCTATATTAACGGGCTCACCTTTCTTTGCGGGAATCAGGACGCCGAGGACATCCCGGCCGTCTTCAGATTCACCCTGTACGACCTTGGATTCAGCAATCCTGTCGCCTTCGTTAACGCTTGTAAGCTTTTTCTGCTTCCGGTAGTTGGCCCGCCCCTTGTCATCGATTGTGACCGCCTGTCCACCGGCAAGATCAATAAGAAATTTAAGCTCAGCGTCTCCCGAATTAACCGGAGCCTTTCCTGCGGCAATTTCCTCATTGATTACCGAAACGCCTTCCCGGCATTTATCTACCACAGTTCTAACCGCCTCGACATTAAGCCCGTTTATGATCTCGGCAGCTTCTATCACCCTGTTAGCTTCTTCGAGCGACGGCGGTGCTCCGGTGCCGACTGCAGGTTCCGCTGAAAGCAGGGCCGACATCCTGTCGGGTGCAATCTTTACCCTGAACTCCGAATCCTGATGCGGTCGTATTCGGAAGGCAGTAAGACCGTCATGATCGAAACGTTCAAGAAGACCTCGTGTCTCGGAGACCAACTTACCCTCCGCAATTTTTACATTTTCCAGCGACTTGAATGCTGAGAGGTCCGCAGCAGTCGACTGAATCTCTTTTCCGTATACATCCGAACCTTTTTTCCCTTCAGTCACCGGAATAGCGGCTAGCTGCTGTTCTTCCCGGACAAAGGCCAGAAAGGATGCTTCAGCCGGCGGATAGTCAGCGGCAGATTCGATTGCAGCCAGATAATCGCCATCTATATCTGCGGCGCGTTTTTTTATCTCATCAGCGGTTGATGCTTTGAGAAACTCAAGATCATAGACAATATCGCCGGCCTTTCCGTCCTCGGCACCCTCCCCTTCGCAGAGAAGAAAGGTTATATCAGTTTCAGGCCCCTTGTAGAACTCGAGGATAATCTCCTGTATCTTTTTCAAATCAAGTGATTTAAGCCCGCTAGTCTTGATTGCAGCCCCCGCCTGTTTAAGGACAAGGGGTTTTCCGGTTCCGCGGCCCTTGTGCATCACCATCTCGGCCTTAAGCTTATCCTCACTGATTTTTATCTCAAAGAAAGCGTCGTCATCAGTGCTTATCACAGCCTGGCTGAGAACCTTTCCTGTCTCAACCGAGGTATTTATTATTTCATTCAGCCTGTCGCCGGACACGAGATTTTCCTCAGAGCAGCCGAGCATCTGAGCGCGCCCCAGAATTTCCGCAGGATCAGGAGTGCTTGATTCTGCTCCGCCGGGATTGAAGTTCAGAAAACATGTATTCTTGTCCTTCGAGAGCTCAAGAGACCAGTCATGAGCCTTGAACGGAAGGGTCTCAACCCAGTTCCATCCTCGGCGCAGGATTCCCGATTCGGTCGCAATCAGAGAGTTCCCCTTGTTTTCTACTCCGCGGCCGGGCCACATCTCGTCATCAGGAACTCCGGGCTGAATCGGTTTGCCCTTCACATCCTTTCCGGCCTTACCCGCACGCCCTGCCTTTACATCAGCAATTTTAGCTCCGCTTTCCACCCAACCGGCTTCAATTACATCCGGGATAATTTCAACGGGGATCTTCTTCTCGCGTTTTACAATCTCGCTGATCTTATCTTCCTTCTCTTTTCCGAAAGAAAATCTCCCCTTTTTCTTTACAATCTTTTCTTTTGAGATTTTCTCGACCTCTGTCCTGAAAATTTCAGGGGGAGGTGCATTTTGAATAAAACGCTCGACATCGG
>Ga0209633_10006308_pt1 | contig 10170 bp, 10 predicted proteins | sample Cruoilmetagenom1_FD_187290 | JGI IMG/M metagenome (GOLD analysis project Ga0209633, IMG submission 187290) | Oil polluted marine microbial communities from Coal Oil Point, Santa Barbara, California, USA - Sample 1 (SPAdes) (version 2) | ecosystem: Environmental > Aquatic > Marine > Oil seeps ... | reverse complement strand
ACATCTATGGGAATGATCCTAAATGCTGCAGCTGCATCTCCAAGTGTACGGTAATAGTTTGCCCTAAAACGTCCAATGCCCGGAATAAGAAGTGCGAAGTCAAGTTCATTATATTCTTCAAAATGTTGTTTCTGTTTTTCTGTGATAAGAGAGTAACACATCTCTTCAATGTCTTCTCCTACAAGTTTAGGAAGGTTGACTGGCTTAAGTACCCCGTCAAGCCTTATCTGAGGTTCTGTACGAGATACGAGGTGAAGATCCGATGCGCCATGTGTTACCACACTTTGAAGTAGCTTTTTGATGTCAAAAGCAGCCATGATTATCCTTTATTTAGTGTATGTTTTCTAGATATTGAGACTCATTATACCCAACTATTACATTGTTATCAACTGTGATCACTGGACGTTTGATGAGCATGTTCTCTTTTGCGAGCCATTGTTGTTTATCTTCATCATTGAGATCAAGATCTTTAAGTTTGAGGGTTCTGTAGGTAGTACCTCTGGTATTGAAAAGTGTCTTTATATCAGTAGACTGAAGCCAGTTGGCAATGGTGTCTTCGTTTACAGGGGTTTCTCTAAAATCTACAAATTCGTAAGCAATATCACGAGATTTGAGGTGTTTTATGGCTTTTCTAACACTGTCACAGTTCTTAATACCATAGATTTTTAACATATTTGTTTCACTATTCTATAATGGCTGGGACTATAAAAAAGTCATCTTGCGCTTGAGGTGCATGAGAGAGGATATCTGCAGCAATTGTGGTAGGTTCTCTAGGTGTGTCTTCCCTAAGAGGTGTCCCCCCGTCAAGTGTTGAAAAAGTAGCGGAAAGCGCATCTGTATCGAGCTCATTGAGATTATCTATATACGCCAGTATGTTAGTAAGCTGTTCTTTGACCTCTTCTTTTTTAGAATCGTCTATATGTAAATGTGAAAGTTTTTCTAATTTGGCTAAAACTGTGTCGTCTATTTGCATTATATGCCCTGTAGTAATGTTTTATTATTTCTCTTATTATATATTAATTTACTTTAAGATATAACTAGTGTAGAATAGCATATAAGGATAAATTATGATGCAAAAATTAGATATGAATTCCGAAGAGTTTAAAAATGAACTGATCAAGACAGAAAAGTTTACTGATAAAGTATGTGAAAGCCAGGGATGGGTCTATTCTGTCAATGAAGATGTCAATGAAGGTGTTGTTATGGGCCTTGCACGTCACAGACTGCTTTATGGTAAAAGATTCTGTCCGTGTTTTATGGTTGAACCCGATGAATCCAAACCTGGAAAATTCAAAAGTTCAGATGACAGGATCTGTCCGTGTAAACCGGCCATAGAAAAAGAGATCCCTGAATCAGGTATATGTCATTGTCAGATCTTCTGTACACCCGAACATAAAGAAGCACAGATCAAAGAGAAAGAGACCAAAGAATTGGCAAAAAAAGAACTGCAGCAAGTGGAAGCATCAGAATCATAGAAGCAAGTTATAATAATTATTCACTATAATACGCGACTATTTTACAGTGCGGAGAGAGATGATGCAGACATTATTAAATAAAAGTGATATCAATTCAGAAGAGTTGAACACTTTATTGAAGGCAAGAGATGAAGGAAAAGCAGATTTTCTGCTTGTAGATGTAAGAGAAGACATGGAGTATGAAATGGGACATATCAAAGGTGCTGATATGCTTAAGCCAACTTCTTCTTTTCAACAATGGGCACAAGCCTTTCTTAATGAAACAAAAGACAAAACCGTGGTATTCACCTGTCGTACGGGTAATAGAAGCGGACAGATACAAAATATCTTTTCACAAAATGGACATAACGGAGCGATCAACCACTTTGGCGGTATTGTGACCTATCGTGGTGAAATCGAAAAATAATATGTCAAAGATCCTTTATCTTCACGGTTTTGCTTCTTGTGGAGAAGGTAATAAATCTTCAGAACTTAAAAATTTTTTTGGTGCAGACAACGTTGTTGCTCCGGACCTTCCTCCTTCCCCCTTGGATGCCATACGAATGATAGAAGAGATTTTAAAGGCTACGCGTTTTAATGTTTTGGCAGGTTCCTCTTTGGGTGGATTTTATGCGACATACCTGGCTGAAAAATACAGTATGAAAGCAATACTGTTAAATCCCTCTACTCAACCATGGGAGACGTTATTACCGCACTTGGGGTGGCAAAAACGTTTTTGTGATGAGGAAGTGTTTGAGTTTAAATCTATCTATCTGGAACAATTGAAAACGTTGCAAACAGCACCTCAAAAAGGGAAATATTTACTTCTCTTGCAAAGCGGGGACGAGGTATTGGATTATACTAAAGCACAATCACTCTATAATACGCATAAAATTATCGTTGAGTATGGCGGGAATCATCGTTTTGAAAATATAGATGAGTATCTTTCCATGATAGAAAAATTTATTAATAAATGAGTATAAATGAATGTAGTTGACCTATTGCTCAAATTGTTGAGTTTTAAATCTTTGACACCTGATGATGCAGGTTCACTAAAGTTTATTGAAGAGTATTTAGAGGGCTATGAGGCTACGTACGTCAATAAAGAGGGTGTTAAAAACCTTTTCCTCACTAAAAAATTTTCTGAGGGTCCGCATCTCTGTTTTGCGGGACATGTTGATGTTGTTCCTGCAGGAGACGGATGGATGACAAACCCTTTTGTTCCTGTGATCAAAGAGGGGAAGATCTATGCACGAGGTACTCAGGATATGAAGTCCGGTGTGGCAGCTTTTGTGCAAACCTGTAAAGAAGCAGAGCAATTTGAAGGAACACTTTCCATACTACTTACTTCTGATGAAGAGGGAGAAGCAAAATACGGTACGGTCATTATGCTCGAACATTTAAAAGACAAAGACATGTTACCAGATTACTGTATTGTGGCTGAACCTACATGTGAGACTACGTTTGGGGATGCCATTAAGATAGGACGAAGAGGGTCCATCAATGGCTATTTAACGATCCAAGGGAAACAGGGACATGCTGCCTACCCTGAAAAAGCCATCAATCCTGTGCATCAGATAGCTGATGTACTGGACAAGATCGCTGGGGTGAATTTAGATAACGGTGATGATGATTTTGCACCAAGTCAAATGGTCATTACCGATATACGCGGAGGGATGGAAGTGACCAATGTCACTCCGGGTTCACTGAAGCTTATGTTCAATGTACGAAATTCCACGAAAACGACTCAAAAAGAGGTGAGGTTGCATATAGATGAATGTTTTGACGGACTGGATTATGATCTTGAATTGACACAGGGGTCTTACCCTTTTGTGACAACACGAGATTCAAAAGTAGTAAAAAAGCTTTCTGAAAGTATTCAAACCGTCACAGGTCTGGAAACGAAACTATCAACAGCTGGCGGTACCAGTGATGCAAGATTCATGGGTGCTTTTGGCATAGACGTAGTAGAGTTTGGTGTGATCAATGATACCATTCACGCACCAAATGAAAGAACATCTGTGGTAGAAGTTGAAAAACTTTGCAAAGTCTTTAAAGAGATGGTGGAACAATTTAATTAGATCAAGGACAAGTATGAATAAAATAGTATTAGGAGTCCTGCTCCTGTCAAGTACGCTCTTTTCTCTAGAGTGGATAAAAGATCTCGATACTGCATTTGCTATGGCAAAAAAAGAACATAAAAATATGATGGTATTCGTAGAGGGAGAGAATTGCAGATGGTGTACAAAGATGAAACACCGTACCTTGTCAGATGAAACGGTTGAAAAGAGACTTGAAAAATTTGTTGTGGTGAAAATCATGAGAGAAGATCCTAAAGCGATGTCTGTGATGCCAAAAATCCAGGGGGTACCCACTATTTTCTTTATGAAAGAAGATAAAGCGGTCATAGAAGAGATAGTCGGATATTTTAATGTCGAAGATTTCATAAGTTATATTAGTGATGTTGAGAAGAAAACAAAATAACGAGATCAAAACAGATGGTTTTCAGGAGATAGTAAATGTTTGAACGACCGCATTTTAAAGAGTATATCATGGCCAGATTGGTGACAATAGCTGTGCTGATCTTTATACTTTTTTCCATTTTCTTTGTACTGTTTGTTCACGATGATAAGGTTGCATTTACAGCTATCACTTTCCTCGCACTTGCTTTTTCAGTGTTTATTTTTGCCATTTATCGAGGGGCAAGTCGTATGCAAAGAGAACTGATGACGATCAATAAATATCTGGCTGAAATAGACAAGGCAGGTAAGGTCAATTATAAAGCAGACTTTTTTACCCAGGAGTTTGAAGATATTAACCAAAATCTTATTACCGTACTCAACAGTGCCCAGAAACGTGAAGAGGTCAAAAAACGTTATAATGCAAAACTCAAACTCAAAAACCGTCAGCGTGCAGATATGATCTCCGCTATTGCACATGAATTCCGTAATCCTATCGCTTCTATCATGGGATATGCGCAAACACTTGAAGACGATAAAGAGATACCTCAGGCCTTGCAAGACAAATTTTTAAATAAAATTTATAACAATGGGATCAAAATAGAGGCACTGCTCTCTCGTCTGGTCTTATGGAATAAATTCGAAAGCGGTGAAGCAACGCTGCATCCGAGCAATTTTGATCTTTATGCTTTAGCTCTGGAAGTGAAAACACTGCTGGAAGAAAAATATCCGACAAGAGAAATTATATTGGAAGGCAGTACGTATCAGGTAGACGCAGATCGTACACTACTGGAGGTTGTTCTGAAAAACCTGATGGAAAATGCACTCAAATACTCTAAAGATGATGTGACTGTAAAGATAGATTCAAATCAGATATCTGTCTCTGACAAGGGCAGTGGTATCTCCTCTTCGGACATTGGTAAAGTGACCAAAAAGTTTTACCGTTCAGGGACTCACTCCTGGGATAACTCCATGGGCTTGGGACTCTCTATCGTGAAAAGTATTCTCACACTGCACGGTACAGAGTTGGAAATAGAAAGTGAAGAAGAGCAGGGGTCTGTCTTTTCCTTTCACATTTAAAATGATGGTAGGCTTCAAATATTTTGATCAATAACTCTCCTTTTGAAACACTGGCGTCAAAACTTAAGGTTTCTTTGATCAAATAAACACTCTTTAATCCAAACTTTTATAGTATTTATCTATGCGTTTACCATAATCTTGTCAAGATTTGTGGTCGCTTATAATAATTATAAGCTTAGCTAAATTTAAGGAGGAAGCATGAAATTAGGTTTCTTAGTTGACCTTAACCTGTGTATGGGTTGTAAAGGTTGTGAGATCGCTTGTAAAGTGGAAAATGAAGTTCCACTGAGTACTTGGCGTTTACGTGTTAAATATATTGATCTGGGAACATTCCCGGATACTAGAAGATCATTTACACCATTACGTTGTAATCACTGTGAAAATGCGCCATGTGAGCGTATTTGTCCTGTATCTGCATTGCATTATCTGGAAAATGGTATTGTGAATGTTGACAGTGCCAGATGTATCGGTTGTGCAGGATGTATGATGGCCTGTCCTTATGGAGCGATCTATATGGACCCTGAAACAAATACTGCAGACAAATGTACATATTGTGCACACCGTATCGAGAGTGGTATGATGCCGGCATGTGTGGTTGCCTGTCCTGTTGAAGCAAATATTTTTGGTGATCTGGATGATGATCATAGTAATATTTCTCTTTACATTATGGAACACAAAGGTGCAGTACAGGTACGTAAACCTGAAAAACATACGACTCCAACTCACTTCTATGTAGGTGGAGGTAACCAAACACTTAATCCACTAGCACACCAGAGAATTGAAGGATATAACCTTTTCAATGATATCACACATCTTGACCATGTTGGTGATCCACACCACGGTATCATAGATAGATTTTTAGCACCATTTGCAGGTCACGAAAAAGTTGATAATACAAGTTTAATTGAGTCAGCTACAACAGAAGAATCACACGAACAAGAAGGAGGTCACTAAGATGGTAGAAAGTACAATTAATGCAACACAAGCGGTTGTAACTCTTGATGTACCAATCCAGGGAATTGTTTGGGGTAGTATCATTACTGTGAACATGTGGGCAAAAAGTATCGGTACAGGTGTTGTTTTCTTAGCAGCATTTTTATGGTTCAGACATAGCAAAGATGATATGCCAAATCTTAGATGGACTATGCCTATTATTGCATTTGTAGCATTGAATGTATTCTTATTGTTTACATTGATCGACTTACATCAACCATACAGAATGATCAATATCTTCTTGCACCCGCACTGGACTTCGTCCATTACGGTTGGGGCATGGTTAGCGTCGATCTTCCTTGGGATCATTACTCTGCTTATGGTGATCGGTGTGGCAGATGCCTTCCCATCACTTGGCGGTAAAAAAAATAAGTTGGCAGCCATAGCCAGAAATAATTCTGGACTGTATGAAAAGATCATGCCTTTCTTGGTTTTCTTGGCGATCCCTGTGACAACCTATACAGCGATCATCATGGCACAATCATCAGCAAGAGAATTATGGCAGGCACCTACAGAAGTGATGCAAATGATCTGGGCGGCACTTATGGCTGGTTCAGCTGCACTCATCTTTATTTCTGATGCTTGGAGTAAAGAAGCAAGAAAAGATCTGGCACTTGTACTGACTTTCTCTGTATTCTTCTCTTTTGCAATGTATATGTCTGAGTATTTCTTCTCATTCAAATCTGCAGAAGCAGAAACAGTTCTGGCATATGTACACAGTGGTGGAGCATATAACATTGAGTTCTGGTTTGGTATGACACTTGGATTTATTATTCCATTCTTTTTGGGAATGAGCTATATGAAATCAGAAAATATGACGCTGCTAAAATTTGCAGCACTTTCAGCATTGGTAGGTCTCTTCTTTGTAAAAGATGTATGGCTTAAAATCCCACAAATGCTACCGTTAAGTTAAGGAGGAGATATCTATGACAAAATCAATGAATACAGAAGATAAAAATTTTATCGAAGGTAGAAGAAGTTTCCTTAAAGGTACAGCATACTCTGTAGCAGGTGCAACACTTGCTGCAGGCGTATTTAAAACTGTAGCCGACACGCCTGTTATGGCAGAGACGAAATTTACACCTACACCTAAAACACTTTCATTCTATCCGCCTCTTGAAGAGTGGGATAGTTTTACTGAGTTAAGCGGTGATGACTGGAAACGTGGTGGTACATTAAGAAATGGTGTACAAAGTGAAGACAATCCTGATGGGATCAAAGCGACTGAATATATGCTTGTCCCTACTTCATGTTCAAACTGTGAAGCATCATGTGGTCTGACTGCATGGGTTGACCTTTCTACATACAAAGCAGGTGGACAACTTGCAGTACGTAAATACATGGGTAACCCGCTTCACTCGGGAAGCCGTGGTAGAAACTGTGCAAAAGGGTATGCAACTCAGTCACAAATGTACGATCCGGACAGAATTCCTTTCCCACTTATGAGAGCCCCAGGTTCAAAAAGAGGTGAAGGTAAGTGGGTGAGAACTACTTGGGATGAAGCGATGGCGAAGATCGGTAAGAAAATGCACGATACGCTTAAAGTGGGTGATGAGATCTCTAAAAAATCGATCATGTACCACGTTGGTCGTCCAAATGAAAATGGTTTTGGTCACCGTGTACCACACTCAATGGGTCTTGACGGATATGATTCTCATACAAACATCTGTTCTGCAGGTGCGAGACAAGGTACGATCCAATGGTCAAACGATGATAGAAACTCACCGGATTGGTCTAATGCAAAGTTGATCTTCCTTCAGTCTTCTCACGCAGCAGATGCAGGTCACTACTTCCAACAGGCAGCAGGACGTATCGCTGAAGCACGTAAAAAAGGTGCTAAGATGGTTGTTATGGATCCAAGACTTTCTAACTCTGCGGGTATGGCAGACCTATGGGTTCCATGTTGGCCAGGGACAGAGACAGCACTTTATCTCTACCTTGCAAACAGGATCCTTAATGAAAAAGGTCTCAATGGTGAAGACCTTGTAAACCACAATTTCGTGAAGAACTGGGTAAACTGGGATCACTTGATGAAAGACAGAGAGTATCTTCAGGTACTCGTAGACAAAAAGTATATCAAAGCTGTACCTGAGGGTGACACCTATGAAGATTTCATTACGATGATCTCTGAAATGTACTCTCCATATACACTTGATTTTGTAGCTGAAGAGTGTCGTATCGAAAAACGTATCGTAGAAAAACTTTACGATATGTTCATCGATGCCGGTGCAAGAGTGGCAACGTATATCTGGAGAGCAGGACCGATCGGTCATAAAGGTGGATGGATGATCGCAAGATCAGCATTCTTACCATTTGTTCTTCGTGGTGCAATGGCCGGTGACAAAGGTGGAGTTGGACTTCACCACTGGCATGTTATCTCTGTAAACGGTAAAGGTGATGCAGCTGCGCAAGCTGGTGCAAGACCTCCAAAAGTTGACGTTTGGAATGAGATCGCCTGGCCACCAGAGTACCCACTGAGTTCATATGAGATGAGTCATATCATGCCTCACCTTCTTATGGATGATGAGTGGAGAGCGAAGTGGAATTCTAAAGGACTTAAAGTACCTGAGAAATTAGCTGTATGGATCCCTCGTATGTACAACCCTGTTTGGATCAACCCGGATGGATTTAGATGGATCGAAGCACTTAAACGTGAAGATAAGATCGAAATGTCATTCAACCTCTCACCAACATGGTCTGAGACGAACTGGTATTGTGACTTTATCCTTCCTGTTGGACTTGCAGGTGAAAGACATGACCAACACTCTGAGGCAACTGAGCCAAAAAGATGGTTGTCATTCCGTAACCCGGCACTTAGAGTTGCATTAGAAAAAATGGGTTGGAAGCCAAAAGATCCAACCAGAGCAACACTAGAAGCACACGTTAAAGCAGGTCTTGGTGAAGTTTGGGAAGAGGTAGAGTTCTGGGCAAACATCATGGTACATCATGTAGATCCAGACGGTTCTTTAGGTGTTAGAAAGTATTGGGCTTCAAAAGAAGATCCAAAAAGAGCAGTGACGATAGCAGAGTGGTATCAAGCAGCATTTGACAAGCTTCCTAACCTTAAGAAAGCAGCAAAAGCAGCATACCCTGACTCTAAGTATCCTAACTACGAAATGATGAGAGACAGAGGTACATGGTTAGAAGAAGATAATATCTATAAGCCTCAAGAAAGACCACTTAAAAAAGTTGGTTCCACTTATGTTTCTCATGGACATGAGTATGCTGAAGAGCATGTAAGAAAAGATGAGTTTGGTGTCATTATGGCAACAGATTCTCATGGTAAAGAAAAGGCTATCGGTGTTGAAGTTGATGGAGAACTTGTACAAGGTTTCCATACATTGACTAAAAAACTCGACTTCTATTGTGAGTGGTTCAAAGAGTGGAAATGGCCTGAGTACGCTATACCTATCTACCCGACCAACAAAGAAGATAGAAAGAAAATGACGCATGTTGTGACACAAGTACACCATGACTTCATGCAAAAAGAGAATGAGTTTGCGTTGAATACTGTATTTAGATTACCATACAATATTCATACACGTTCTGTAAACTCTAAGCACCTTATGGAGATCTCACAAAACCATAACCCGGTTTGGATCTATACAGAAGATGCTAAAAAACTTGGAATTAAAAGAGGAGACGCAGTAAAAGTAACGATCACAGATACCGTGTCAGGTCTTGATTCTGGTTACTTCATCGCTATGGCTGTGCCAACTGAAGCTACTATGCCGGGTGTGCTTGCATGTTCACACCACGCAGGTAGATGGAAACTTAAAAATGCAGTAGAGATCCCTGGTTTTGAACACAAACTAGGTGTGATGGGTGTGGGTGCACCACTGTATGAGCTGACTATGGATGGTAAAGAGGGTACGCTTAAGCCTACCCAAGGTATCGTTGATGGTATGAATGAAAATAAAGACTCTTGGCAGTTTAAAGAGTACAACAAAGACCTTGACAACATTTGGTGGGATGGTCTTTCAGGTTCTTGGCAGAATGCCGTAGCACCTTCACATCCGGATCCAATTGCAGGTAACCACGCATGGCACCAAAAAGTCGTGATGGAGCTTGCAGGTAAAGATGACGAGATCGGTGACATTTATGTGAACTATGAGAACAACATGAAAGTATACCAGGCTTGGAGAGATGACTTAACGCGTCCTCTTGATGAGACAGATACACTT
>Ga0209633_10006307_pt1 | contig 10178 bp, 8 predicted proteins | sample Cruoilmetagenom1_FD_187290 | JGI IMG/M metagenome (GOLD analysis project Ga0209633, IMG submission 187290) | Oil polluted marine microbial communities from Coal Oil Point, Santa Barbara, California, USA - Sample 1 (SPAdes) (version 2) | ecosystem: Environmental > Aquatic > Marine > Oil seeps ... | reverse complement strand
TGTCACGATGCAAAACAAACAATTCTTCTAAAAATGAGCGTTCCAAGATGCTATACTTTTATTTGTATTGCGATACGGGAGCCTTTCTTCATAGAAAATAGTTGCATACTGACGAAACTGTTCGCAGATGTTGAATCGATTACCATGAATCGCTGATCATATTCGTTACCCGATAGCGTGATGAACATGCGCGTCGAAACCAGGACGAGATTCAAGGGATTCATCTGATGACGGACAACAAAAAGACAAAAGAGCGATTCATCAGCGCAGCGCTGAACAGCGAAAGAAGATACGCCTCCTTCCTCGAAACCATTTTCTACGGCATCCAGGAGAATGACACTGCCGGCATTATCACCTACAGCAACGCGGCACACCACAGGATGCTCGGTTATGCCGAAGGGGAATTGATCGGGAAAACGATATGGGACATTCTCCCTACCGAATCCGAGCGGGACGAACTGCGCGCGTACCTGGCCATGCTCGTGAAAAACCAGCCGCCGCCAACACCCTATATCGGAAAAAGCCGGAGAAAAAACGGAAGTCTCATTGATACCCAGGTCGACTGGAACTACGTCCGGGACGATCACGGGAGCCTGACCGGTTTCATATCGGTAATTACCGATATTTCGGAACGGAAGCTTACGGAAAATGCATTACGAGAAAGCGAAGAGCGGTTCCGGGGCGCCTTCAACTCTGCGGCGCATGGCATCTCTCTCGTTGCGCCTGACGGACGCTGGATGAAGGTCAACAGTTCATTGTGTACCATTCTCGGGTATACGGAAGAGGAACTGCTTGCCACCAATTTTCAGACAATCACCCATCCTGATGACCTGGACGCGGATCTCCAATTCGTGCAGAAACTCCTGGCAGGTGAGATCCCCTCCTATCAGATGGAAAAGCGGTACTTCCACAAGAGAGGACACACGATCTGGATTTTGCTGAGCGTTTCGGTCGTGAAAGATACGAAAGGAACGCCCCTTTATTTCGTGTCTCAGGTACAGGACGTCTCCGAGAGCAAGCGTGCTGAAGAGTCGCTGCGGAGAAACAAGAAGGCCCTCGAAAACGCCCAGCGCATTGCCCATCTCGGGCAATGGGCCTGGGACATCAATGCCGACAGGGTGACGCTGTCCGAGGATCTTTTTCGTCTGTTCGGCCTTCAGACGCGGGAATATATATCATACGAGGATTTCCTCGGCATCATCCACCCCGATGACGTTGCCATCATGAAAAAAACGGTCGAAGGCGCTATATACCAGAGCAAGTCCTTTAGGGCAGAATACCGGATAATGAGGCCGGACGGGACAGAGAAGGCGTTTCACTCAGAAGGCGAAGTGTATGACGATAATGCCGGCAACCCGATCAGTATGTTCGGAATCGCACAGGATATCACCGAGCGCAAGAAACTTGAGGCACAACTCCTTCAAGCGCAAAAGATGGAGGCAGTAGGTCAGCTTGCAGGAGGGATCGCCCACGATTTCAACAACATCCTCACCGCCATCATGGGGTACGGGAATATCCTGCAAATGCGGATGGGAAAAGACGGCCCGTTACGGCCCCAGGTAGACAATATCATTGCTTCAGCCGAACGAGCGGCACTTCTCACGCACAGCCTTCTTGCCTTCAGCCGAAAGCAAGTTATCCTCCCTGCCCCCGTGGGGGTAAACGGGATCGTTACCCGCGTGCTCAAGCTGCTGGCACACCTTATCGGCGAAGATATCGATATCAAAAAGGTCCTGAGCGATGAAGAGATCATCGTCATGGCCGACGCCGGCCAGATAGAACATGTCTTGATGAACCTTGCCACCAACGCGCGCGATGCCATGCCCGGAGGCGGGACCTTGATCATCGGTACGCGGCCTGCGGAGCTGGACGATGAATATGTTAAAGCGCATGGGTATGGTGCGCCGGGGCATTACGCGGTCCTCTCGATCACCGATGGCGGCATTGGGATGGATGAAATGACCAAGGACAGGATTTTCGAGCCTTTTTTTACGACAAAGGAATCCGGCCGGGGAACCGGCCTGGGGCTTGCGATGGTATACGGCATCATCAAGCAGCACGGCGGCCACATTACCGTGTACAGTGAGCCGGAAAAGGGAACGACCTTTACGATCTATCTGCCGCGAATCACGTCGGAGGCGATAGCGGAACAACCGGAAGAAGCCAGTACCCCGCCAGGCGGCACAGAGACCATACTCGTGGGCGAGGATGACGCGGCCTTGAGAAGCCTGGCCAGAACGGTTCTCGAGGACTTCGGTTATACCGTCATCATGGCGGAGGATGGCGAAGATGCCGTACGGCAATTCAAGGAGCATGCGGAGACCATCCAATTGCTTCTGCTCGATGTCATCATGCCCGGGAAGAACGGCAAAGAGGCTTACGAAGAGATACGGAACGTAAAGCCTGACGTGAAAGTACTGTTTACCAGCGGCTATACCGCCGACCTCATCCAGAAAAAAGGGATCCTCGACGGAGACATCAACCTTGTCTACAAACCGGTTTCACCGACGGAGTTGCTGATAAAAATACGGGAAGTGCTGGACCAATAAGCCACTGCACCACAGATTGTTGATCTAATCAGCTCTCCCCTGAAACCCCCGCATCACCAGAGGGCTTTCGGGAGGCATAATAAACAAGTTGATTTTTCCCGCCGTTTTGATACACTGGCATCGTAAGCTTCTTCCAGAGGGAAATCCATTGCATGCCGGGTGAATATCGTCATGACAGAACGGAATAGAGTAATTCTGCACTTCCTTGACGGGAAATTGCTCAAGGGTTACATGCAGGACTTCACCATCGCGGACGACGTCGTGTTCATACAGGACGCGTCGGACGATTCCCAGAAAGTCCGGATCAAGGACCTGAAGGCGATCTTTTTCGTCAAAAAATTCGAAGGCGACAAGACCTACCGGGAGCGCAAGTCCTTCGAGGGCTCGAAGCCTTCGGGCAGAAGGATATTTCTTCAATTCAAGGACGGGGAGTCCCTGACCGGGTGTGTCGAGGGCGACATCCCCTGGGAAAAAGGGTTTTTTCTTGAGGAGAAGAAAATGAACGGGTTCTTCCTCATCCCGAGCGACAGCGACAGCAATAACATAAAGGTGTTCGTCGTCGCTTCCTCGGTGAAAGACATGACCATGATCGGGGGATAACTGCTGCGACCGTCCTGTCCCCCCTACCCCTCTCTCCCTGAAAAGCCAAGCCTCATGAAACCACGGGTCCCGGAGTACCGGGGCACACAGATGGACACGGTAACGCTTTTTCGGTTTTAAACCAGAGATCCTGATTTAATCCCGCCCTGGCGGGACTTGTCCGGGTTAGGAGAAAGGGAGAAGGTGGAGTTATGGAGTATTTTTTTCTCTTGTTCTCATTATCTCGGCTTTTATCCGCCTTTTCCGCTGTTATCTGCGGCCAAAATTGCCTTGATTCTTAGATGTAGGCGCATGCGATAACTGATTTCCCAAAATCGTTTGACAGGGTAAAAGATTATTTGATTTTAGGCGGGAATGCGTGGTTTAGTGCTCTTTCCCGGAAAACTCATAGAAGTCACACTTGAAACAGTGTTCCATCTTCTCTCTCATATCCAAATACTGCAATTTGCCATCTTCGCACATCGTGCCGGGGATTTTCCAGCACTCATATCCGCTGTTCGGATATGCGGGGCACAAACGACAGGTTTCAGGTGTACATTTCTTGTATTCCCAACAAGTCATACTCCGTCCTCCCCATCCAGGTACCTGCGTGAGCCCATGAAACCGTGTTTAGCTTTTGCCCGGTTGCTCCCATGGCAGATTTACTCCTATCAGTTCGCAATTCGGAACGGCGCATTCGTTTTTTGGAGTAAGGACCTGGGAGAGATATTTTACTACGCCGTTGCGCTGGTCTGCCGAAAGCTGCGCCCAGGTCACGAAGAGGCCATGCCGCTGGTAGTGCAGAATGTGCGGATCGAGCCGGTGGGCGACCAAGCGATCCCCGATAACTCCCTGGCCGACAGTGACGACCGTCGGCTCATGTCCGCCGTGCCAGATGATATACACGCCTTCTGTATGCTCATAATACAGGTCGCGTAAATTAAGATTGAGAAAGTTGTGCCAGAGGTTTCCCTGATACCTGACCCATTCTACTTCCAAAGGCATGTCAAGCCTCCAACATCAAGGTAATTATCTTTATAGCGCAATGTGTCGCATCGGAATTTACGCGTCGTCAGTCGATTGAATGCTTTCGGGTCCGGGCTCCCATTTGAGGTCGCCCATCATCTTCCAATGGACATAGAGTCTGATCTGCTGGTGGACTTCGTAGGGAATATCCACAAAGCGGAGCCCCATACCCGGCTCCGGCATGATCCGGGCACCCCCCGGGACCGTGCGGACTACTTGGGCGGCCGCCTCGAGTCTTTCGGTGCCGAGGGGCAGAGTGAATTTCAGGTGCAGGGCGGTATTCTCCGGCAGGGGCCTGTCGGTGGTCAGATACATGCCCCCTTCTGAGAGGTTGGTGCAGGTCAACACCTTCTCCGGAACATCCTCCTCGATCACTATTTCCATCCGGACGGGAATGCGCGGGGTGTGCCTCGGCTGCTCGCTCAGCCGGCAGAGCGTTTCGTAGGCGTGGGCGAGGTCTACGGGTTTTGTGATGACTGCCGAGAACCCCAGGGCAAGGAGCGCCTCCTGTTCTCCCGGCCTGTCGTGCCGTGCGCAGGCAATCAGCGGCAGGCCCTTGACAGAAGGTTCATTTTTCAGGACAGAACAAATAGAGCATAACTCGCTGTGCGGCAGGTCATCTACGTCGTAGATAATCAGCGCAGGAGACTTCTTATGTGCCAGGTTTATTCCCTGTCCGGCGGTCTTCGCCAGAAGAGGAGTATACCAGATCCGTGTGAGGACGGAGCTCAGGTAAACCTGACCGGCGGCAGTGCCGGAGATAACCAAAACCGGGTTCTTTTCGGACACTTGTTGCCTCCCGTCGCAATGGCGTGCTTACTATTTTAGCATAATTTTGAGATACTTCCAGTGTTTGCTCGGCGAAGACTGTTGCATAACATTGCACAAAGGTATTATTAACGGGAGTGAAGTTCATGATCAGGAGTTCGGAGACCTTCTTCCTTGCGGACTTCGTCGAAGAATAAACCGTGTTGACCCCGCGGTCCCGCCAAGGTCCCGCTATAAGCGGGACGGGGTGTCGCGTTATTAGGTGTCACGCCAAGGCGTGACTGCTGGAGGGGCTCCACCTTCTCGATTCGGAAGCCGGAAAAGAGATCGCGGATCTCCTTGACGTTGATAATTGACAGATTGAATTTGCCATTGATGCCTTTCAGAATGTCCCTGAGCTTGCGGAAATCGTCCCGGTAAAAGATGCCGTCACTGCAGTTTTGCTAGTGCTTTTTTCGTCATTGACGGCCTACAAAAAAAGGGCTACAATCAAACCACATTTGACTAAGCATCCTGTTTCTTATTTTCTAGCGAGGCAAAACACATTGTTTCACCGCTGTATATGATGCCGCGTATTCAAAAGGGGAAGACAATCAAATGGAAAATAATGAATATCACTCTCAGCGCGTACAAGGCGCCAGGGAAATTATAGGAAAAGCAAAGAATTTTGCAAAAGAAAAAGGGCTCTCTATGGATAGTTGTGTGTGGGATGAGGGGCAGGAGATTGTAGAAAGACTCATGCATACCTTGACTATCACATCTGGAACTAAATTATCCAGAGGAAAATTCCCGGATAAATGGTTAGCAGATTACCCTGGCAAGGCCGACTCAGAAAAAACGGACGCTTTATTAATGCAAATGATTACTGGTCTGGTGTAAACGCTACCTGATAAGGCAGATGCTGTCGCCCTGCCTCGCCGGGGGAGAATTGACCCCGCGGTCCCGCTTTAGTCCCGCTATAAGCGGGACCGGAGGGGCCCCACAATTTCCGCGTGCGTTTCTGCAATCAAACATTCTTTGATTTTGCGGTCGTTTTGATCTTCCGTAAGGCAACCGTAATCTATCTCGGAAGTGAGTAATCGCATTTTTTCTGATCTTTTGTAACATCCCCACACGAACAATCATCGATTGACAAGCCTCTTCATTAGCCCTAAAATAACTTTTCAAAATGTGCCTTCGCGCCCATGCGCGTCATCTCCGTTTAAAGTACGTTCATCGCCAGCGGGGTGAATCCACGATCTGAATATGCTATCCATGAAAAAGCCTCTTATCCTCATCACCCTCTCCTACATCGTCGGCCTGCTTCTCGGCCATGGGTTTCTCTATTTTCCTTACACATTCATGATCCTGCTCGCTGTTGCCGTCGTCAGTTCCCTTGTTCTCCTGCGCATGGGCAGACTGACGGGCCGCTCCCTTGTTCTCATGATCACCGTATGCATCCTCGGGATCATCGCATATAGCCTTTCAGCGGCATATTTCCCGTCGGACCATTACACCCGCCATATCAAACCGGACAGGGCAGTGCATACCATAACAGGGGAAATCGTATCCCCCCTCGGCCGTGATCCAGGCAGGATCGCTTTTGTACTTGCCGTGGATACCATCGACGGCACGCACGTTACGGGCAGGATGCGCGTGAGTCTTCGGGACGACCAGGCTATCATCGGGTACGGCGACATACTGCGCATGAGGGGCCGGCTGTACGAACCGGGAGTATTCAAGAATCCCGGTGGCTTCGATTACGCGGCCTATCTTGCTCAGAAGAATATCTACATGACTGTGAGTGTCAAGAACGCTCAGCAGATCGAAATCATCAACCGGGGAAAGGGAATATTCCGCACGATCCAGGACTGGCGTGAGCAGATCCGCCAGTCCTTTCTCGCTTCGACAAACGGTCCGGGATCAGCCATCCTCCAGGCCATGGTGCTCGGTGAAGAAGGCGGGCTGAGCGATGAACTGCGGGACCGCTTCATGGCGGCAGGCGTGACCCACATCCTGTCCATATCGGGCTCTCACCTCGGCCTCGTGGCGATCCTGCTCTTCGGCCTGGCGCGGGGCCTTTTGTTTTTTCTCCCTGAACGCCTGTACAACAGGCTGACCCTCTCCTTCGACCCGAAGAAGGCCGCTGCCTGGTTGATCATTCCGCCCGTGATGTTTTACGCCTTTCTCGCTGGCGGCCAGACGGCCACGCTCCGCTCTCTCGTGATGATCCTCTTCGGTCTTGCGGCCCTGATCCTCGACCGCGAGAACGGGCTCATGCATTCCCTGGCTGCCGCGGCATTGTTGATCCTGATTGTCAATCCCCAGGCCCTCTTCGAGATATCCTTCCAGCTTTCCTATTTGTCGGTCCTGAGCATCGGGTATGTCGTCACGTTCTGGAACGACCTTCAAATATCGTCCTCGACAATACTCCAGAAACTCCGGAACGCCGTTGTTCTCCTGGTGATGATATCTATTGCCGCCAGCCTCGTCACCGGCCCCCTCGTTGCCCTCTATTTTAACCAGCTCTCCCTTGCCGGCGTGATCTCGAACATGCTCGTCGTGCCCTTCGCCGGTTTTGTCGTCGTTCCCCTCGGCCTGGTCTCGGGCATGCTTTCGCTGCTGACCTCGCATCTGCCCCTTGCAGGGCTGAACCAAGGCGCAGCGGACGCCTTCTACGGCATCGTCACGTTTTTCTCCCGCCTCCCCGGCGCCGAGTTCCATCCGCCTTCACCAGGGATTTTCTCGATGGTCCTCTATGCCGTCCTGCTCCTGTCATCGGCCGGATATTTGCGCGCCAGGCTCCTGTCAACGGCACGACCCCTCGAATATTCCATGGGAATACCGATCCGGTACAAAATAGGCGCCATCGCGGCAGGTACGGGCCTAATCGTCATATTCGTGTTTTCCTTCCTTCCCCGGGACGACTGCCGCATTACGTTCCTCGATGTTGGCCAGGGGGACTGCGCCCTCGTGGAGCTTCCGTCAGGCAGGAGCATCCTGATCGACGGCGGCGGGACATTCGGAAACCGCTTTGATACAGGACGGCGGATCGTGGCACCCTATCTCCGGGACCGGGGCATCGGAACCATTGATCTCGTGGTCCTGTCGCACCCCCACCCCGACCACATGAACGGGCTTATCTCACTTGCGAAGATGTTCCCCGTCGCACAGGTATGGACGAACGGAGACAATCCCAAATGGCCTGAACATAAAGAATTCCTGGGCGTTCTGCGCGACAGGAACATACCCGCAAGCGTTGTCGCGGCAGATGAAAGGATAACCGTCCTTGGAGAGGCCCGCCTGCGCGTGCTTCACCCCGGCCCTGCTTCCTCCTTTGGCGACGGAAAGGACTACGTCAATGAGAACAACCGGTCTCTCGTGGTGCGGATAGAGGTCCTCGACAGAACGCTCCTCTTCACCGGCGATATCCATGGCGAGGCAGAGCAGGCCCTCGTGCAAAAGCCGCAGGACCTGCGCTGCGACGTCTTGAAAATTCCCCACCACGGCAGCAGGACGTCGAGCACCGAGGAATTCCTGTCCCGCGCAGAGCCCACAATTGCCGTGGCAAGCGTTGGAAGAAAAAACCGGTATCGCCATCCTTCGGAAGACGTGGTGGAACGGTACGAGCGGAACGGGACCCGCCTGTACCGCACAGACCGGGACGGCGCGGTCATCGTTCTGGCAGGGCAGGACAGAATCGACGTCGTACCATGGGCAGGCTTGATCGTAAAAAGAATTAAACTTGACGGTACGCGGCCATGGAGCATGACGGAGGGAGCAAACTGGAAGAGGCTTTGGATCAGGATGATTTCACGGGATTTATAAAAGCGAGTGAACCACGAAGGACACGAAGAAGCACGAAGGTTTAAAAATATACTGAGAAGAGCACAAACTTGTTGACATTCTTTGCCACAGAGCTCACGGAGGACACAGAGAAATACAGGAATTTAATTTATTTCTTAACAAGCAAGCTTTTCTCGGAGGTCTCTGTGATCTCTGTGGCGTAAAGTATTTTCTGCTCTGGGCAGTGAATCAATTTTTTGTGTTCTTTTCTTCGTGAACCTTCGTGAGCTTCGTGGTAAAAAATATGCTTGTTACGACAGCGGGGACTTGATCGGAAAGACCTTGAGGAAGCCCAGGAATTCCTTGGCCGTGTGGGTGCAGTAATTCCGTTTCGGCGAGATGATGCTGAAGTTCCGGTGGAACTTGATGTCCTTGAACGTCGTGGCCTTCATGAACCCGTGCCTGAGGGCGTTTTTCGCGGCCCAGGCCGACATGATCGAAACACCCATACCCTCTTCCACCGCGCTCTTGATGGATTCGGTGCTGCCGAGGGTGAGCGCCACCTTGAGGGCGTCCAGTTTGATCCCCTGCTCTTCCAGGCGCTTCAGGATGATCTGGCGAGTGCCCGAGCCCTCCTCCCGCAGGATAAGGGGCTCCTTGGTCAACTCCATAACGGGAATATTGCGCCGCTCCACCCACGGGTGGGCCGGAGACATGAGCACGACCAGTTCATCGGAGATCAGGGTGTCGACGGTAAACCGCTGTTTGCTCACGTCCCCCTCGACGAGGGCAACATCGATCTCGCCGGCATTCAGCTTTTCGGTGATGGTTTTCGTGTTGCTCACCAGGAGAGAGATATTCACCTGGGGGACTTTTTTCTTAAAGCCGACGATAATAGAGGGGAGAAGGTAGTTTCCGATGGTCGAGCTGGCGCCGATCGAAAGTGATCCTTTGATCGCGCCGGTTATCTCGCTGATATTCTGCTGCGCCTCGGCATAGAGGGCGAGGATCTCTTTGGCGCGCCTGTAGAGGATCTCGCCGGCAGGGGTAAGATTGATGGAGTTGCCCGATCGGTCGAAGAGTCTCGTTTCGTAAAGCTCCTCCATCGCCTGGACCTGCAGGCTCACGGCAGGCTGCGTCAGGTGGATAAGCTCCGACGCCTTCGAGAAACTCTTGGTCTCGGCGACGGCGCAGAAAACTCTGAGTTTATGGTCTTCCATAAGAGACGATCGCAGTGAGAGAATGGAACGGAAAATAAAACGTGGTTTGAATATAAGTTAGACGCAGTCCCTCGCTGGCAATTCCGTTAGCTGTAGTTATAATTCAAACGGCTGTTTTTGTCAAGAGGATTGTCAGGAGACGGCAGGAAACACCCGGTAAAAGGGCCTGAAACACCACTCATTCCGTGGAGCCCCTCCAGCAAACACGCCTTGGCGTGACATCTAATAACGCGACACCCCGCAGTCCCGCGTTGGCGGGACGGCCGCGGGG
>Ga0209633_10006306_pt1 | contig 10180 bp, 3 predicted proteins | sample Cruoilmetagenom1_FD_187290 | JGI IMG/M metagenome (GOLD analysis project Ga0209633, IMG submission 187290) | Oil polluted marine microbial communities from Coal Oil Point, Santa Barbara, California, USA - Sample 1 (SPAdes) (version 2) | ecosystem: Environmental > Aquatic > Marine > Oil seeps ... | reverse complement strand
ATAAAAAATACTGTCATGAAAATACGCTTCTTCTTACTACTATTATTATTTTTTTTTAATGTTGATTGCATTCAAGCACAATCTGATAACATTACTATAAACCATTTTAATAAAGTTATAATTAGCCCACATATCCAAGTGACTTTTATAGAAGGGAACGAAGAATCTGTTTCCATTGAAGCTATTAAAGTAGCTAAGGATAAACTAAATATAGAAGTTAATGGAGAAGTTCTTAGAATATACTTAGATGGAGCTAAGGAGATGACAAAAAATGAGAAAACATTCGAAAATGGACAAAAAAGAAAGCGTTCCCTTTATCAAGGAACTATCGCTACAATAACCGTTTCTTACAAAAATTTAAAAGAACTTTCATTACGTGGAGAGGAAACAATTGTATGTGAAAGTCCTTTAAAAACGGAAAAATTCAGATTGAAAATTTATGGAGAATCTCAAGTAATTATTAACGAAGTAGATTTAGAGTCACTGCATACTACTATTTACGGAGAAAGTTTTTTAGAAATCAAAAAGGGTACTATAGATAGACAAAAGATCACTGCGTATGGTGAGACCAAGGTTAATACATTGAACGCAAATAATATAACTGCTAAAATAACGGCATATGGTGAAGGTAGTTATAGAGTAAATGTTTCAGAAAACTTAAAAGTATCTGCTTACGGTACAGCCACTATTGCATATACAGGAACTCCAAATGTGAATACAGGAATTATTTTAGGAGAAGCTACTATTCAAAAAAATACAATAAATCATGTTAAAAAATCATTTTAAATTAGCCCTAAGGAATTTGTGGAAAAACAGATTGCTTTCTATACTTAATCTTACTGGTCTTAGTATTGGTATCGGAAGCGTATTGACTTTGATTTTTTCGGTATATGCTTATTATACTGCTGATTCGAACATCCAAGACCAAGAAAATATATTTTACTTCAAGACGATAACCTCAGACGGTGACAGTTACATGGAAAACCCGTACCCCTTAATGGATAAAATCATAGAGACTTCACCTCAGGCCATAGCAGGCACTCATATGCACGGTTGGGGCAATATGTGGTTGGAGCAGGGAGAAAAAGAAATGCAAGAGCAAACCAATTATGTAGACCCTGAATTTTTTGAGGTTTTTTCGTTGCCATTGAAATATGGGGATACCAAGACTGCTTTAGAAAAGAAGTATTCCATTATCCTGACCGATAGAGTTAGTCAAAAAATCTTTGGTAAAAAGAATCCCGTTGGTGAAACGCTCATCGGGGCGGACTCTTTAAATCTTACTGTAACAGGTGTTTTTGAACCGATTAGCCCATATTCTTCCTTTCGGATAGGGGTAGTCTTGCCTAATGATATTTTGAAAGACAACCCTAATTTTCTGTCTCAAACAAATTGGTCCAATAGTTTTTCGCCAAGCTTCATAAGAGTGAGGCAGGGTACTGATATTGAACAGTTGGAAAATCATGTCAATCAACTGGTGCAGAAAAATTATGCTGACCCAACAATAATAGCAGAATTAGTGGCCAAACCCTATTCCGAAATGAGAATGGATGCTATACCTGTGGTCAAAACTATTATTAATGGTAGCATGGCTGCATCTTTTTTTGTGTTGCTCATCGTATTGGTCAACTTGCTCAATTTGAATACGTCTACCATGTTCCGTCGAACGAAAGGCATTGCGGTGCGCAAGATATTAGGTGGAAGTAAAAAGAGTGTAATTACTCAATTTTGCATAGAGAATGGCATTTTGGTCTTTATTTCAATTATCATTTCTGGAGGACTTTTCCTAGGGTTATTGCTACCCACGATGAACGACATTTTCGGGGCTGACTTTGGCAAAATTTCCTTTAGTTTAGAAAACGATTACCCTGTGATTCTCGGAGCCATAATATTGGGTTTCCTAGTAACCTTGGTGGTCGGAATCCTTCCTGCATTGCGCTTTATCTCGGTTCCGATTTTAACAGGAATAAAAGGAAAGATAGAAGGTATAAAGAGTAATTTCTTGCTTCGAAATGCCTTTATCACTGTACAATTTGCCATAGCGATTCTTTTTATCTGCGTTGCTATCATTTTAAATAGCCAAATAGGGTTTATGAAAAATGCTGATGTAGGTTTTGAACGGGAAAATGTCATTGTAGGCAACATCGATTTGGAATATAAAAATTTTGAAACAGCCAGTTCTAATTTTGAAGTGCTATTAGCTGAATTGAAGGCGAATCCATATGTCATTAGCGTTTCGACCAGTGAGTCCATTCCGTCAGATTATTATTTTAACTATACCACTTATCATGATGCAAATACTGGTCGAGACGTGCGTACACGCCGTTCTCATACAGATGAAGGATATCTAAAAACACTAAAGGTCCCTATTGTCTCTGGAAGGGATTTTGATAGACTGCTTGACCGTTCGGAAGATAATCCTGTCATCATTAACCGAAGTGCGATGGAAGCTTTCGGATGGACTTCCATTGAAGGAAAACGCTTGAAATTCAAAAATGATAATTTCGAAGGTTATCCAATAGTAGGCGTTATGGAAGACTTTCATTATCAAGACCTTCAGAATGCTGTGGAGCCCTTGGTGCATTTTTATAGAGATAAAAAAGACTTGGGTGCCCATCGATATCTATCAGTATGTGTGACAAAAGGACAAGAAAAAGGCGTACAAGCTATGATTGCTTCGGCTTTTAGCAAAATAGATTCTCGCAGAAATTACGAACAAACCTATTTAAGTGAAAAAGTAAGTGGCCAGTATCGCTTGATCGAGGGAATGTTGAAAACAGTAAACGTCGTGGCATTGTTAACCATTTTTATATCATGTTTAGGAATGTTTGGATTGATCTCCTTTATGGCCAAAAGACGGGTAAAAGAAATAGGTGTCCGTAAAGTTTTGGGTGCCGGTGTACTTAAAATAATAGTATTGCTGTCAAAGGATTATATCGTTCTGGTATTGATAGCTGCAATTGTAGCTTTCCCGATAGCTTGGTATGTTATGAATGCTTGGTTGACAGATTTTGCCTATAGTGTAACTATTCAATGGTGGATGTTTGTTTTAAGTGGGCTAATCGCATTATTTATAACAGCTTTTACGGTAGGCATTCAAGCGATAAAATCTGCAAGGGTCAACCCTGTTAAAAGCTTACGAACAGAATAATTATTAAGACTTAGTAGGTTTTGAAAACTTGTCTGGTCTCAAAAAAAGAAATAGAATTATGTTTAAAAATCATTTAAAAATAGCTTGGAGAAGTTTAAAAAGGCAACTTTTTTCTACTTTTCTAAACACCTTCGGGCTTGCCATTGGAATGGCAGCAGGACTATTAATAGCCTTATATATCTACGACGAACTGAGTTATGACAAAATGTTTGCCGATGCTGACCGTATTTATCGTGTTGATATGGACATGAAATTTGGTGGTGCCGAATCGAAATCTGCAGAGACTTCATCGCCAATGGCAGCTGCCATGAAAAACGATTTTTCTCAAATAGAAACAACAGTTCGATTTCGAACACAAGGGGGCATGCTTATTAGAAAAAGTGGTACGGAAGAGAATGCTAAAGAACTTTCTACCACATTTGTCGATTCCACTTTCTTTAATATGTTTGACATAAAGTTACTTGAAGGAGATGCAAAAACAGCATTAACACAGCCTAACACATTAGTGTTGACTAAAAAGGCAGCAAAGAAACATTTTGGAGAGTCAAATGCTATTGGTCAAAGTTTGCTGTTAAATAATACAGATACCTATACGGTTACCGGAGTTATTGACGACCTCCCCAAAAATTCCTCACTGCGTAATTTTAGTGTTTTTATGGCAATGACTGGCTATGCCGATTCAAAAACAAACAATTGGGGTAGCAATAATTACTTTACATTTATTAAACTAATTCCTACTGCAAACGTTGGAGATCTCCAAACTCCCTTACAAGGCATGTTAGAAAAATATATGCTGCCTTGGGCACAAAAGTATTTTCCGGGTATGACTGCAGAATCGTTTGCAGCATCGGGCAACTATATTAACTACCATACCATGCCATTGACTGATATTCATCTATATTCTAATAAGGATACCGAGCTCAGTGTCAATAACAGTATTCAAAATGTGTATATTTTATCGTTTATCGCACTGTTCCTTATTATATTAGCTTCTGTAAATTTTATGAATCTCTCAACTGCCCATTCCCTTAAAAGAGCAAAAGAAGTTGGCATTCGTAAAACCTTAGGATCTAATAAATTAGAATTGGTACAGCAATTCTTAACCGAATCGGGGCTGATTTCGTTAATTTCGCTCTTATTAGCCATTTTAATTACTGTAGTGGCACTTCCATATTTTAATGTTTTATCTGGAAAGTCGCTTTCCATTCCTTTTATAAATCCTATTTTCTGGATTATTTTATTAGCAGCCGCCATATTATTGGGTCTTTTTTCTGGAAGTTACCCCGCCTTCTTTATGTCGCGATTTATGCCGGCTAGTGTACTCAAAGGAAGTGGACAAAGTAATGTGGGAGGCACTACTATCCGTAATGCCTTAGTCGTTTTCCAATTCGCCATTTCTGTCTTTCTAATAATTAGCACCTTGGTTGTTTTTCAACAATTGAATTTTATTCAAAGTAAAGATCTTGGTTTTAAAAAAGATCAAATCCTTCTCATCAATGATACCTACGCAGCGGGAAATCAAATTAATGCTTTTAAAGAAGAAGTACAGCAATTAGGACAAGTAAAAAATGTAACCTTAACCGGATTTTTTCCCACCCCATCCTGGCGCAGTAGCAGTTCTTTTTTTAAGGAGGGTGCAAGGGAACAAGAAAACGCTATTCAAATGCAGAATTGGAATGTTGACCAAGATTATATCCCCACCTTAAATATGAAATTAATTGCAGGTCGCAATTTTGACAAACAATTTATTAACGATTCTACAACGGTTATTATAAACGAAGCTACTTTGTCGGTTTTGAATATGCAACCCGATGAAGCCTTAGGCGTGCGAATTTCACAGGACATAGAATTAGAAAAACCAATCTTTTATACCATCATTGGAGTGGTTAAAAATTTTAATTATGAATCGTTACGAGAAAATATTGGGGCATTAGGATTATTCCTTGGCAAATCAAACGACCGACTAGCAGTAAAATTAAAGGCAGGCGATTTTTCAAATACCATTACAAGTATTGAAGGTATATGGCATAAAATTGCTCCAGGCCAGCCATTTAGTTATCAATTCATGGATGAATCCTTTAATTCAACTTATAAAGCAGAACAGCGTTTGGGTCGAATTTTTATGGTCTTTACAATACTTTCTATTCTAATTGCCTGCCTTGGTCTATTTGGTTTGGCCGCATTTAACGCCCAAAGACGCACTAAGGAAATAGGGGTCAGGAAAGTATTGGGTGCCAGTATTGGTCAAATTACTTATGAACTTACTACCGATTTCTTAAAACTGGTAAGCATTGCAATTTTTATTTCATTGCCTCTAGGTTGGTACATCATGAACAAATGGCTGGAAGATTTTTCATATCGAATTAATATTGGATGGTGGGTTCTTATATTGGCAGCCTTTTTAGCTATTGGAATTGCAATATTAACGGTGAGTTATCAAGCAATTAAAGCAGCACGTGCGAACCCAGTTAAAAGTTTACGAACTGAATAGGTTTCCTCTAAACTTCCAAAAAGGGGAAGAAATTGGACTTGAATAAATATTGAAAAATAACGAAATAGTTGAATTGAAAGAGCACCTCCCTTCGGATGAAGGGAGGTGGATTTCAGCAAAGCTGAAAGACGGAGGGATTGAGGGAAATCAAAAACAATAGACAAGTAATAAAAACGAATATCATGTTTAAAAATCACTTAAAAATAGCTTGGAGGAGTATCATAAAAGGCAAGTTCTTCACTTTTATAAAAATTGCAGGATTTGCCATTGGTATAGCGGCATGTTTATTAATTGCTTTGTTTATTAGAGATGAAATGAGTTATGATGAGCACTACCAAAACAAAAATCGTATTTATAGGGTTGTATTAGAAGGGAAAATGAATGGGGAGGTAATGAAAAGTGTGCATTTTCAATTACCTTTTGCTGATGCCTTACAATCTGATTTTCCTGAAATTGAAAAGGCAGGGAAAATAAATACAAGTGAGCTTTTTGGAGCAGGTAAAAGAGCTCTTCGAACATCGGGAGCATCACAGAACAATTTCGAAGAAGGTTTTGTATTTGCCGATCAAGAAATATCTGAAATTTTAGAAATCTACCTTGCGCAGGGAAACATAAGTGAAGCACTTTCTCAACCAGGAAACCTTGTGATTTCTGAAACCAAAGCTGTTAAGTATTTTCCTGATGGAAACGCAATAGGCAAGACTATAATTTTGGATAACAATGCATCTAAACTCTACACCGTGACGGGGGTTATGAAAGACTTTCCGAAAAATTCACACTTACATTTTGATTTTATGTTACCCATCGAGGATACCAATATGAGCTGGACGAATCAGAACTATTTTACCTATGTTTTGGTTGATAATAGGGCTAACATTCAGGAATTGGAAAAAAAGATGTTTTCAATCATTGAAAACTACATAATTCCTGCACAAATAGAGCGTGGTCGTGCATCAGATTTTATAGAGGTTCTCAAAACTATTGAGTACAAATTACAACCTGTTTACGACATCTATTTAAAGTCTGACCTAAAAATGGGTGATGGATTAAAACATGGTGATATTCGTTTTGTGTGGCTATTTGCTGCAATTGCTATATTTATTTTGCTTTTGGCAGCAATCAACTTCATAAATCTTTCTACTGCCAAATCTGCTAATAGAGCTAAAGAGGTTGGGTTACGTAAAACTGTTGGAGCATTTAAAAATAATCTTATTGTACAATTCCTGACCGAATCAGCGCTTTTTAGCGTCATCTCCTTTATTCTAGGGATAGCCTTGACTTGGGTGTTACTTCCAATATTTAATTCAATTGCTGTTAAAGCAATTCTAATGCCTTGGACAGCTTGGTGGTTCTTACCAGTAATATTGGTATCGGCCTTGATCATAGGAATTATTGCGGGTTTATATCCGGCGTTTTATTTATCGGCTTTTAGGCCTATCAATGTTTTGAAGGGTAGCCTAAACACGGGTAGCAAAAGTGGCAAACTGCGAAGTGGCTTGGTTGTCTTTCAGTTTGCCACATCGGTCATTTTGATTATAGGAACACTGATTATCTATAAACAGATGGATTATATCTTAAAGAAAGATTTAGGGTATAACAAAGAACAGGTCGTAATCATAGAAGGGGCAAATACCCTAGGAACCAAAACAGCAAGTTTTAAAGAGCAGATTTTACAATTGCCTCAGGTGCAATGGGTAACAAAAAGTGACTATTTACCAATAGAGGGTACTAAAAGAAATGGGAACACCTTTAGAAAAATAGGAGAAGGCAATGAGACAAGAGGAGTTCCCGGCCAGATTTGGAGAGTAGATTATGATTATATCAAGACCTTAGGTGTTCATTTGATCGAGGGGCGTGACTTTTCAAAAGAATTTGCTTCAGATTCGGTCAACTCGATTATTATTAATGAAAAAATGGCACAAGAACTTGAACTTGATAATCCGTTGGGAAAACTGATTGATAACAATTCCCAGAACTGGAAAATCATAGGAGTAATTGAAAATTTTCATTTTAAATCATTAAAAGAAGACATTACGCCGTTATCTCTTGTAATAGGAGATAATGCAGGGGCAATTTCTGTAAAACTCGGAGCCGGAGATATGAATGAATCATTAACGTCAATCGAATCTATTTGGAATAAAAATGTACCGAATCAGGCTTTTAGTTATTCTTTTTTAGATCAAAAATTTCACATGATGCATGAAGATGTAAGACACATGGGCATGATATTTAACAGCTTTGCTCTATTTGCCATTTTCGTGGCCTGTTTGGGTTTGTTTGCTCTCTCGGCCTTTATGGTAGAACAACGCAAAAAAGAAATAAGTATCCGTTTGGTCTTGGGTGCGCCCTTCAAAAGCATCTATCAGTTATTAACCCTGGATTTTCTAAAACTAATTCTCATTGCGATTGTTATAGCCACTCCCATAGGCTGGTATATGATGACTCGTTGGTTAGAGGATTTTGCATACCGAATAAGAATAGGTTGGGAAATATTTTTAACGGCTGGGGTTATTGCCCTGATGATTGCCATCCTAACGATAAGTTATCAATCGGTAGGGGCGGCATTGATCCAGCCTTTAAAAAGTTTACGAACGGAGTAAATTAAAATATAAAAGGATGACCACTTTAAAAACATACTTAAGACACTTATTAAAAAACAAATTATACACTACAGTAACTATATTAGGTTTTTCCATATCACTTACCTTTATTTTGTTACTTACTGTCTATATTCAGAATGAATTGAAAGTAGATGATTTTCAAAAAAATAAAGATCGGATATACAGAATAGAGCATGGAGGAACAGATTTTTCTGGCCCTATTGCCGTGGATTTGAAAAATACTATCCCAGATGTAGAAGATTTTACAAGGGTTTATGATAATAGTGGTATTGCTGCTACAGTAAAAGACCATAAAGTTAGAATGAATTATTTAGCAGTAGACGATTCATTTTTTGAGATATTTTCCTATCCGCTGATTAATGAAAGATCTTCCGAGTCTTTATCCGCCAAAAACAGTATGGTACTGTCCAAGTCCTTTTCACGAAAACTATTTGGAAATTTAAACCCCATAGGTGAAAAAGTAACTATAGATACAGGTACAGAATTCGTGGTCACAGGTATTATGGAGGATTTTCCTGGGGAAACCCATTTCAAGCCCCAAGACGGTATAATCAATATCAAATCTATGGCCAGTATTACCGGGTTTGAATCTTTCCTTACGGAGTATGGATTCTGTTCCATGAGTATTTATTTTCTGGAAAAGGAAAATGGCAACCTGTCTTCAAAAACACCACAAATTCTAGAATCATTTAAAAAGGATTTTTGGTTGTATAAAGAAGGATATGCAGAATCATTGGTTTTTACACCTTTAAAAGAACTTTATTTTAGTGCTAAAAATGGAAAAGGAACTAAAAACAATAGTAAGACCTTGATTACTGTTTTATCGGTTATCGTACTGTTGATTTTGATTCTTGCTGTAAGTAATTACATAAACCTAACCATTGCACAATCAACTTTTAGAGGCAAGGAAGTAGCTATCAAAAAACTCATGGGGAGTTCTAAAAAAAGTTTGTTTTTTCAGTTTATCAAGGAATCCATAATCCTTTGCTTATTTGCTGTCGTACTATCATTAGTGTTGGCCAAACTTGCGGAACCTGTTTTTAATTCGTTATTGGACACAAAACTTTATCTCAATGACAAGATGACCTTTTTTAACCTTTTGATATTAATAGGCGTCTTTTGCCTAATTGGAATATTGTCGGGCATTTTACCGGCTCTTAAAATTACTAGTTTTAAGCCTATTGAGATTGTCAAAGGGACTTTCCGAACAAAATCTAAGGGGGTTTACAGTAAAGTATTTATCACTTTTCAATACACAGTTACCATAGCTTTATTAGCCTGTAGCTGGTTAATTATGAAACAAACAAATTTTTTGAGAAACTATGATCTTGGGTTTAGTAAAGACAATATTATCCAGATAGAATATTTGAGCGGTACGGACAAAAAAAATACTATCAAAAATGCACTTCAAAAAATTCCCGGAGTAGAAAAAGTATCATTGTCATGGGGAAGCCCATTGGATGGTGGTAGTAACCAATCTTTTGACCACAAGGGAAAACCAGTAAGTTTTCAGGAATTTAACGTAGATTCCACATTTTTCGAAATTTTCAACATTAGTATAAAACCTACTAAGAATGCCTACTCTAAGGAAGGTGTTTATATTAATAAGACTGCATTAAAAGTTTTGGAATTTGAATCTGTACCTACATCTTTTAAAATGAATGATAATCAATTACCTATTTTGGGAGTGGTCAACGATTTTAATTTTAATAAGCTAAGTCAACGAATAGGTCCAATAATGATTCATCAACAACAGGAAGATTCATATGCCTCTAATATATTTCTTAAAGTAAATAGTACTAATCTGTTTGAGACAGTGGACAATATTAAATCTACTTATACCTCATTAATCAATAACGCCCCCTTTGATGTTGCTTTTGTGGATGATACCATAAATCAATGGTATGTAAAGGAGGA
>Ga0209633_10006305_pt1 | contig 10180 bp, 8 predicted proteins | sample Cruoilmetagenom1_FD_187290 | JGI IMG/M metagenome (GOLD analysis project Ga0209633, IMG submission 187290) | Oil polluted marine microbial communities from Coal Oil Point, Santa Barbara, California, USA - Sample 1 (SPAdes) (version 2) | ecosystem: Environmental > Aquatic > Marine > Oil seeps ... | reverse complement strand
GAATTAGATAGTGAAAATTGTGGACGTAATGTATAGAAACTCATTACTCCGCCAATTGCATCACTTCCATATATTGTAGATCCCGGGCCAAACAGTACTTCAGTATTTTCTATTGAAAAAGGATCAATGGATATAACATTTTGGACATTTCCACTTCTAAATATTGCATTATTCATTCTAATTCCGTCAACAGTAATCAATACCCGGTTTGTGGCAAATCCTCTTATCATTGGGCTTCCGCCGCCTTGTTGACTCTTCTGAATATACACTTCACCTGATATATTTAATAAATCTGCTGCAGTTTGCGGATTTTGAATTTCAATATCCTTCGGTTTTATTGTTGAGATTTTTGATGGTATTTCTGAATTTGATTGACTCCATTTGGTTCCGGATATTATTATTTGATCTAAGGATATATTTGATATTTTTAGAGCAATAATGAAATTATTATTCTCTATTTCATCAAATGTGAGTGTAATACTTTTGTAACCAAGCAGCTGAATGAATACTTCTTCCGAATTTAGAAAAGAGCTAATATTTGCTTCACCCAAAGAATTGGTAACGGTAATGGCTTTAGGAACTTCACTCCTTATTGTTACAAATTCTAACGGTTCTTCGGTTTCTTCATCAATTACTATCACAACTTGACTAAAAATATTGTCTGCTATTAAAATATAGATAAAAAGGTGTAAAAGAAGTCTCATATTTGAAAATTTAATAGTTATTATATTCCAGAATTAAAATTTAGAAAAAGATAAGTTATAAATATAGTGATTACCTGCAGTTTTGGAACTAAATATTTGGAAATTATTTCTATGGTTTATTATACAACGGAAAAATTAAATTAAGCCAATAATTTTTTTTACCAACCTTTCAAATTTTTCTTTTGTAAGTTCCGCGGTTTCAATAACTTCCTCATGCGATAACTTTTCAGGTGATAAGCCGGCTGCATGATTTGTGATAAGCGATATTGAAGAGACTTGAATTCCTTTATTAGCAGCAAATATTGCCTCATGAACTGTTGACATTCCAACTGCATCAGCACCAAATAATCCTTGCATTCTTACTTCTGACGGTGTCTCGTAAGAAGGTCCTTTACCAAACCAGTAAGTTCCTTCTTTCAAAAATACATTTTCTTCTAGGGCAGCCTTTTTAATAATATTGTTAAATTGAATTGAAGGGAGATTTGACATAAACTCTCTTTGTTCAATAGAAGGAGTAGAGAATATAGATGATAACTCCAACTTAATGTTATGTGACAAAAATCCAGTCACAAGCATTAAATCACCTGGCTTAAAGTTTAGATTTACTCCTCCGGCTGCATTAGTAACTAATAAATGCTTTGTATTTAACTTGTAAGCGATAAATGCAGGTAATAAACACTTATCAATAGAATAACCTTCATATAAATGAATTCTGCCTTGGAAAACTAAAATATTCCTTCCAAATAACGTTGCAAAATGAAGGTAACCTTCATGTCCTTCAACTGTAGATAACGGATAGCCAGGAATTTCACTTGTCGCAATTGATTTAGTTACTTCAATATTATTTGCAAAATCTCCCAATCCACTTCCGAGGATCAAAGTGATCTCCGGATCAAAAGGGGATTCTTCTTTTATATAAGCAATTAAATTTTCGTATTTAAAGTCTAAGTCAATCATATACAAAATATTTTAAAATAAAATTCCGGCAAGTGTTGCAGTCATTAGAGTTGCAAGAGCTCCCCCTAAAACCGCTTTCATTCCTAAACTGGCCAAAGATTTTCTTTGATTAGGAGCAATGGGAGCAATTCCGCCAATTTGTATTGCAATGGAACTAAAATTAGCAAATCCACACAATGCATATGTCGCCATAAATATAGCCTTTTCATTAGTTAATTCTTTAAGCTTTATCAAATTGCTCAATTCGAAATATGCTACAAATTCATTTAGTACAATTTTAGTACCGAATAAACTGCCGAATTGTAGTGCACTTTCAGACGGAACGCCAATGGCTAATGCTAAAAACTGGAGTATTAGTCCAAACAACATTTGCAAATTCAACGGTTGATTGTAATGCTCCATTAATATGGAATTTATTCCGGTAATACTGCCAAAGAATTCTAGAATATGATTCGATAGTGCAATTAATGCAATGAATGCCAATAACATAGCGCCTACATTTAGTGCCAGCTGTAATCCATCTGACGCTCCAATTGCGGCTGCCTCAACGCTATTGGAAGCATTTTTTTCAACATTAACTTTAACAGTTCCTTTAGTTTCGGGCTCTTCAACTTCAGGATATATTATTTTGGATAAAACTAATGATGCCGGAGCAGCCATAACACTTGCACCTAGCAAATGTGTCGCAAACATTAACTGAGCTTCACTTATAGTAAGACCCATTGTTTCACCAAATGATTGACTAAGCATTTGAATATAAGTGGCCATAACGCCACCGGCAATTGTGGCCATTCCACCTGTCATTATTGTAATCAGTTCGCTTTTTGTTAAACCCTTTAGGTAGGGCTTAATCATTAATGGAGCTTCAGTTTGGCCTACAAAAATATTTGCAGATACTGATAAAGATTCCGCTCCACTTGTTCCAAGCAGTTTTGACATTACCCATGCCATTCCTTGAACAATCTTTTGCATTATTCCAAGATGGTATAATACCGACATCAAAGTAGCAAAAAAGATTATTGTCGGCAGAACCTGGAATGCGAAAAAGAATCCCATTGAACCTTCAGTTCCAGGCGAAATTGCCAAATCGCCAAAAATAAATGTTGCTCCATTAGTGGTGAATTTTAATACTAATACAAAAAAGCTGCTAACCCATCTAAAAAACATTATAGGCCAACCCAATGGTGCGAAATAACTTCCAAGAATATCACCTTTGATAATAAAGATTGCAAAAAAGAATTGAATTAGCAATCCGGTGCCTACCAATTTCCAGTTAACTCTTTTTTTATTATTTGAAAATAGAAATGCAATTGATAAAATGATTAGAATACCAAAAATTCCTCTAAGAACAGAAATAACATCCATGAACTTTATTCCTCATTTGGTATATAATGACATTTTCTGCAGCGCGCTTCATAACTATCGGAAGCACCAACAACGACCCTATCTTTAGTATTTACAGTTCTTTGAGTTCTATCGGCAGGATTTCCACAGTTCACACAAATAGCTAATGTTTTAGTTATGTATTCTGCTTGTGCCAATAAATTAGGAATTGGCTCAAATGGTATCCCTCTATAATCTTGATCCAGACCGGCAACTATAACTCTTTTTCCCTGATTTGCAAGCTCATTACAAACATCAGGTAGATCTCCACTAAAAAACTGAGCTTCGTCTATTCCAATAACTTGCGCATCTTTGGAAAGATTTAAAATCTCATTTGGAGTTTCAACAATAATTGAAGGAAGCGATTGATCACTGTGCGAAACTATATTTTTTTTTGAGTATCGATCATCAATCTGGGGCTTAAATATCATTACATTTAGTTTAGCAATTTTTGCTCTTCTTAGTCTTCTGATTAGTTCTTCTGTTTTGCCGCTAAACATACAACCGGCAACAACTTCAATCCAACCGGTGCTAACTGGTGTAGAATGCGGAGTAAATTCCATCATTTTTCTAAATATTCCTTATTGAATGAGAGAGGTAATAATTCTCCTAATTTCAAAATCCTAATTTCATTATCAATATTACTCATTACAACTTCTAAATCCTTTCCACAGATTTCCATTAACACTTGCCTGCAAGCACCGCATGGAGTTATAAAATCCTCGGCATCACTTGCCAGTACAATTGTTTTGAAGTTTTTTTCACCTTCTGATATTGCCTTAAATACGGCAGTTCTTTCTGCACAATTTGTAAGTCCATAAGAAGAATTTTCTACATTTACTCCTGTAAAGAGATTACCGCTTTCGGATAATAAAACTGCACCGACTCTAAAATTGGAATATGGAGAATAGGAATTAGCTTTTACTTTGTTTGCAATTTGAAGAAGTTCTGAATAGTTCATAATAATACTTTATTTGGATACAAAAAAATAGTCTTTTGAAAAATTAAATCAAAGTATGATTTATAGCTTTCTTAATTCAATTAAAAATTTAAAAATTATATAAAAGAGACTTCTGAAAAATTAAAAACGCACGTCATTCTGAGGAGCGAAGTGACGTGAGAATCTTTTAGCATAAACGAAAAACAAAGATTTCTCCCTTCGGTCGAACATGCCCAAGGCAGTCAAGAATAGCTTTGAAGTTTCAAAGCTAATTGTTTTGAAACTTCAAAAAATAATTACCATTTATTTTTTGAAAAAATTCCTTTAATAAAAAATACTATCAAAGATAGTTCATAAACTATTTGCAATGGTATAATTTCTAAAATATTAAATTTATAAGAAAAGTTCTTCATTGTTATTTTAATCAATATAATATCCATTACGAACTTAAAAATCAATAAATAAAGAAAATTAGAAAATATATTAATTAAGAAAATTGAAAATAAAATTAAAATATTTAATAAATGCCAAAGCCCAAGCGTTAATTTTGTTTTAAGCAAATAGTAATTTGATGTGGATGTATGTCGTGATTTTTGATTAATAAACTTTTTAAAACTTTCCTGCGGCTTTGTAAAAACATAGGAATCTTTATCGTTAATATTTCCGATTCTTAATTTTCTTTTTATTGCTTCTCGCAAAAGTAAATCATCATCTCCGCTTAAAGTATCCAGTGTATTCTCAAATCCCTTAATTTTAAGAAATGCTTTTTTGTTAAATCCAAAACTCCTGGCCGCTGCGGAATAGGGAAGACCCATATTGGCAAATGAAAAGGTAAGAATATGAACCCACAAATTATCAAAACAGGATACTTTATTTAATATTGATTTAGATTGTGTATAAGGAGCCACACCAAAAACAAAATCATAATTCTCTGTAAATTTATTAGAAAATGATTTTAAAAAACTGTTCCCAACAATACAATCGCCATCTGTTATTAGAATATATTCAAATTCAGATTTCTCTATTCCGAGTTGCAATGCCCCACGTTTTCCCAAATATTTCTTTTCAGTAGCTTTTACGGTACGCAAATTAATTTCATTTCGAGCTAATTTATTTGCTATTTCAGAAGTTGAATCAGTAGAATGATCATCAATAATTACAACTTCATAATTTTCTTTTGAATAGTTCTGCTTTGAGAGGGAATCGATTAGTGCTTTAATATTATTCTGCTCGTTTTTAGCAGCAATAATTACACTTATCTTTAATTCTTCTAAACTAGCTGTAGCTTCTTTTTTTTTATGGAATACTATAAAAATTAGACAATAGATAAAAAATATTGCACCAAATAATAATAGCATTTAGAAATCCTCTTCTAAAAGCCACTCTTCCGCTATTTCTTCACTTATCTCTGCAATAAATCTTGAAGGTTTTGATAAGGTCATTCCATTATGCCTATCAAAAATATTCATAGGGTAGGTAATGTATAAATTCTGTTTTGCTCTAGTTGCGGCCACATACATGAGTCTTCTTTCTTCTTCCAATGTTTCAATTTTTGCATAGGACATACTAGATGGAAAAAAACCTTCTACAGCATGAATGATGAAAACAGAATGCCATTCCAGTCCCTTTGCCGAATGAATTGTGGACAATGTTAGATACTCATCATCTTTATCTTCTTCACCTATATCGGCAACACTTTCAGTAGGAGGTTCAAGAGCCATATCAGCAAGTAAAGTAGTCAAATTTTTATAATTTTCTGTAATATTTATAAATATTTCCAGGTCTTTTTTCCGTTTATTAAAATCATCGTATTTTGCTCTAAATAATGGTTCATAATAATCCATAACTATTTCGGATATTTCAGTCGGGAGTTGCCTGCTAGTATGAATTCTATGTAAACAAAGGAATAAATTAAAAATATTTTCTTTAACAGATTTTTCTAATGTTTTTTCAGGGTGCGATTTAATGTTTAGTTCATTTGCCGTTATTTTTGCCAATAAATCTTGAGCTCTTTTTGGGCCAACACCCTCATGCAAGAGTAGAACCCTATACCAACTAACTATGTCTTTAGGATTTTCGGCTATTCTTAAAAATGCGAGCACATCTTTTACATGAGCAGTTTCTATAAATTTCATACCTCCAAATTTTTGGTAGGGGATATTAGCTTTATTTAATTCTATTTCTAAATCAAACGAACTAAATGATGATCTGAATAATACTGCAATATCATTTAAGGAAACATTTTCTTCTCTTAATTCCAAAACTCTATCAACAATAAAACGAGATTGCATATTTTCTGTGGTAGCGGAAATTATTGCCGGTAATTCTCCACCTGTTTTCCTAGTAAATAGTTCCTTCGGATATTTTTCTATCGCAGTCTCAATGATATGATTGCCCAAATCTAAAACTTCTTGCGTGCTTCTATAATTTTCTTCCAACATAATTACTTTTACATTAGAAAAAAGTTTGGGGAAGTTCATTATGTTCTTAAAGTTTGCACCTCTAAACGAATATATAGATTGGGAATCATCGCCAACTACCATAATGTTATTATTATGCTTGGCTAAACCGGTAACAATATCGGCTTGTAGTTTATTAGTGTCCTGATATTCATCAACCATAACAAACTGAATCGATCGGGTTAATGTTTGAGATTTGATCGGATCCTGTAAAAAGTCTCTTAGGTAAACGAGTAGATCATCATAATCAAGAAGTTGACTTTCTTTTTTATATGTAGTATAAATCCTGCCAATTTCCTTTATTTTATCAATGTGTTCAGCAAAATGCGGATATTCTTCAGAAACTATTTCTTCAACCGGTTTGCCGGAATTTACGCTCAAGCTTAAAATCTTATTGATTGTTTGTTTATTCGGGAATCTCTTTTTTAGCTTTACCAGATCTAACTGTGCACGAATCAAATTAATTACATCTTCACTATCACCTTGATCCAAAATAGTGAAACCGGAATCGATACCAATTAATTTATGAAATTTCCGGAGTGTAAGGTTTGCAAATGAATGAAATGTACCGCCATTTATTTTAGAACAACGATTATCTAACAAAATTGCCGCCCGGTTCATCATCTCTCTCGCAGCTTTTCTCGTGAAAGTTAACAGGAGAATAGATTGTGGATCAACACCCATTTCTACCAATCTTGCAACCCTGTACACTAAAGTTCTGGTTTTTCCGGTTCCGGCACCGGCAATAACTAAATAGGCGCCATTTACGGAAGAAACAGCTTCAAATTGGGCAGGGTTTAATTCGTTTTTGTAATCAATCTCAAAATTTGATTCTTCAAAGATCGGTTTATTCTCGGAAGCTTTATTTATTTTTGTTAAGCGATACTTTTTTGACATTACCTACGAAGCGCTTTGGGTTTATTTAGTATTTCTTGAACAATTATATAATCTTTCAGGTCAGTCGGATTTGAAAATAATCTTTGCACTGTTGTTGATTTTTTGAAAGTCCTTGTAGGAGAAACACTTTTACTAAATGCCTTATATCTTTTCCTATCTTGATTGAATTCAATTTTTTTTGCAATGGTTTTCTCTTTATATGTGCTATTCTTAATTTCAGCAGAATCTTCAAATTCCTTAGCCGGGTCCCATGTTTCAATTCTATCTTCTTCTGAATAAACCATCGGAGCCTCTTTAGCTTGAGGCTCCGGTAATTGAACTTTTAATCCTAATAATTCTTCTAATAATTCCGCAGAAGATTTTTGTTTTTTTGTATTTGATTCTTGAGTTTTAATATTTTTTGGCTGCATAGTATTAGTTTGTTTATTCTGTTCTTTCTTTTTCTTCTTTCTCATAGAAGAAACAATTGAGCCAACAATAAAAATGAGAATAAATAATATTTGAAATAGATCTTCCATTAAGATTTTTGATCCTCATCTTTTTCACTATCCGCTATGCTTTTTCTCATATCAGTATCAGATTGTACGTTTTTTAAATTATAATAATCCATTATTCCCATATTTCCACTTCTAAAGGCCTCAGCCATTGCCTGAGGAATTTCTGCCTCTGCTTCAACAACTTTTGCCCTCATTTCTTGTTCCAGTGCAACGGCAGCAGCTCTTCTTTCTTCTGCTTTAGCTCTTGCAACTTTTAGATCTGCTTCAGCTTGATCCGTTTGTAATATAGCCCCAATATTAGTACCAACATCAACATCTGCAATATCAATAGATAAAATTTCGAATGCAGTTCCGGCATCCAAGCCTTTAGATAATACCGATTTAGAAATATTATCCGGATTTTCCAATACTATTTTATGAGTATCACTAGATCCAATAGTGGAAACAATACCCTCACCAACTCTTGCCAGCACAGTTGCTTCCCCCGCACCACCTACTAGTCTTTCAATATTTGCTCTCACAGTTACTCTTGCTACGGCTTTAAGCTGAATACCATCTTTCGCAACAGCAGCAACTAAAGGAGTTTCAATTACTTTAGGTACTACGGACATTTTTACAGCTTCCAAAACGTCTCGTCCGGCTAAATCAATTGCGGCAGCTTTTTCAAAGAATAAATCCAAATTTGCTTTATTTGCCGAAATTAATGCATTTACGACAGTGGTTACATTTCCTCCGGCAAGGTAATGTGCTTCAAGTGCGGCTGTCTGTAATTTTAATCCGGCTTTTGTTGCTGCAATTAGATTTCTAACAATAATAGTAGGAGAAACTTTTCTTAGTCTCATTCCGACTAGATCTTTAAATATTTTTAATTTAACTCCGGAGAAATATGCTGTAATAAAAAGGCCTATTGGTACAAAATAGGTAAATAGTATCAGGAAGAATATAATTCCAAATATTACTAAAAATGATAAACCACCGATTGCATCCATTCTAACTCCTTGATAATCTGTTTCTATTCAATTTATTTAGTATATAATTTAGTAAATACTGGTAACTAAATAAACCCATATAAAATTAAATATGGGCTAGTGCATAAGAAAAAGGGATTATAGAAGAAATCATTCCACAGTATAATTATGGACAGGAACTCTTTTATTTTAATTTGGTAGAATATTTAATGAATATTTTAGTAAAAAATTCGAATATAGATCACTAAACGTTATCCCTTGATTGGGCAGGTTACAATCTATATATTTATTATAAATAATTATTAGCTATATTTATAAAAATTTGAAGGGTTGGTAAAATAATGGAAGGAAATTTTTCTGAAAGAGTCCAAGAAGTAATTAGACTAAGTAGAGAGGAAGCTCTAAGACTTGGCCATGATTATATTGGAACAGAACATTTGTTATTGGGTATTATTAGAGAAAATCATGGGGTGGCTGTAAGAATTTTACAAAACCTTGGTGTTGATTTGTCTAGTCTTAAAAAGACAATTGAAGACACTGTAAAGATTTCCGGCGGAACACTTACAATAGGAAATATACCGCTTACTAAACAAGCTGAAAAAGTACTAAAAATTACCCAAATTGAGTCAAAAATATATAAATCGGATGTAATTGGCACGGAGCACATTTTGTTGTCATTGCTTAGAGATGAAGACAATGTGGCTACCCAAATACTCAATCAATTTAATGTAACATATGAAACTGCACGAGGGGAATTAAATAATATTCTCAGTGGGAAAGATCCCTCTTCTGCTGATGGACCAAAAGTTCCACCACCTCAAGGTAAAAAAGCGGAAAGAACTAAAACTCCGGTTTTAGATAATTTCGGCAGAGATCTAACTAAAATGGCTGCTGAAGATAAACTCGATCCTGTTGTTGGCAGGGAAAAAGAAATAGAACGGGTTGCCCAAGTATTAAGTAGGAGGAAAAAGAATAATCCTGTGTTAATTGGGGAACCGGGAGTAGGTAAGACAGCAATTGCAGAAGGTCTTGCTCTTAGAATTTATCAGAGAAAAGTTCCGAGAATTCTCCAAGAACAAAGAGTAGTAACATTGGATTTAGCCGGACTTGTTGCTGGCACAAAATATAGAGGCCAATTTGAAGAGAGAATGAAAGCTCTGATGAATGAATTGGAAAAGGCTACGGATGTTATTTTATTCATTGATGAGCTACATACTATTGTTGGTGCCGGAGGTGCTTCCGGGTCTCTGGATGCCTCAAATATGTTTAAGCCGGCTTTAGCAAGAGGAGACATACAATGTATTGGTGCAACTACCTTAGATGAATATAGAAAATTTGTTGAAACAGATGGCGCACTCGACAGAAGGTTTCAAAA